>Ga0182004_10000287_pt1 | contig 27932 bp, 20 predicted proteins | sample Sormic07211540_1_FD_120479 | JGI IMG/M metagenome (GOLD analysis project Ga0182004, IMG submission 120479) | Endophyte microbial communities from Sorghum bicolor roots, Mead, Nebraska, USA - 072115-40_1 MetaG | ecosystem: Host-associated > Plants > Roots > Unclassified | place: USA: Nebraska...
CGACCAAACTGTGCAATTAGTTTTTATTTTTGTCTATATTTAATACTTCATGCATGTGTCTAAAGATTCGATGTGATGGGGAATCTGAAAAATTTTGCAAAATTTTTTGGGAACTAAACAAGGCCCAACGAAAATTCGCACAGCGAGCGAGAAGGAAGAGAGACGACGCGGGAGGTGGATGCGCGGAGGAGTACGCGCGTAGAAATACGCGCGCGGCACCTCAACATGGTAAGTGCAAATTTTTAGCAAATATGTTTAGCAAACTGTTGGAGACAGTTTTTACCATTGATTTGTCAAAATTTATAGAATGGGAAGTCATTTAGCAAACTGTTGGAGATGCTGTAAAAATGTATTGGAAGAAAAAACAAGGCCATCTCCAACAATTTCTAATAATTGACTCTTAAAATATTGAACAAATTTTACATCAGAAATCCTATACTATTTTTAAATTATTATAATCAATTATACATAATTTTTTTGTCGTTGTACGTTTGTATCTGGAACCCTTATATACTCTTTATTTTTTTTTCCCTTCCACCGTTAATTGGCCGAAGAACACGCTTGTATCTGCACGAGTGTGACTCTGTGCAAAGTTACGTGTGATGGGGAGGTGTGTAAATTTTAGGAGGAAGGATTTGCAGTTATTGAAGAGTGATTTTTTTTATCCTACCAATTGTACACGTACATGGACTTAGGACCTGTTTGATCTCAGGAAGTGAAAAATTAGCACTATGTTTAGATGGTAATTAGAAGAACTAAATGTGAACTAATCTTCAAACTAATTACATGAGTGTTGACTAATTGGTGAAACGAATCTTTAATCCTAATTAACCTAATGTACCGTACCACCATATATATAAGCTAATCATATCCAGATTAGGATTAATAGATTTGTCTCACCAATTCATTATTGCATATTGTTGATGGTCCTTAACACCCGTTTTGACCATCAATATTTCATGCAAAACCATAGTAAATCAAGATGAACATATGCATATTTTGCTTATTACTTACCTAGTTCCACACGTACATAGAAATTTATTTGTATGTAGAAAATCACAGGAAAAAGAGCGAAAAAGACCCACCAGGAAGGCAACCCACCCCACCTAGCGCCACATAGGCCAACCAGGGTGGCGGGCGCCATGCCAAGGTGGCGGCCGCCGGGCCCACCTAGCGGACGCCACCCCCAACGTGGCCAGCCACGTCACCGATCCACGTGACACCTCTAGTAGTCCATCTAAGGCGTTCAAGACCTTGTTTAGTTCCAAAATTTTACAAAATAGGAATGATAGCACTTTTGTTTGTACAAATACTGTCCAATCATAGACTAACTAGGCTCAAAAGATTCGTCTCGCAAATTATAGGTAAATTGTGCAATTAGTTATTATTTTATCTATATTTAATGCTCCAGGTATGTGACGCAAGATTTGATGTGACGGGGAATCTGAAATTTTTTGCAAAATTTTTTGGAACTAAACAAGGCCCATGTCGGCTTGATCCAATGGCCAAAACATATTGTCACATGGATTATGGTATTCCAACATGTAACAAAACGTTACTCCGATACGTGTCTTACCTGAAACCGACCTTGGGAGATCATCTCTGGATCGTCGGGAGCAAAGGCGGTTAACCAGGGGTGGCGCCCGCCATAGATTCCTAGCGCCTGCTAGGGGGAGTGGCGCCCGCCACCCCATTCTGGCGCCCGCCACTCCTCTTCACTCCCCTGCGAGTTCCTTCCACCAGAAGACTTCCTAGCCTATAAAAGAACCCCCTTGGCCACTCTTTCGAGGAAGGGAAAAAAAGAAGAGAACACAAGAAGAGGCTCAAGCATAGCATAGAGCTTAAAGCAAGTGTTAGTGTAGTAGCTCCCTCGCTTAGGTAGCCAACTTAGCTCCATAGCCTCTTCGCCTCGAGCTTAGCTTCGCTCTAGCAGTTCGGAGTTGTAAGCGCGAAGAGTATCCAGGCGTAGCTCAGCGTAGAGACAGGAAGAGTCTTCCTCCTCTCCACTCTGATATTATACCTTTGCTATCTTAGTACTCATTTATTAATCATTTACTTTTGGTATTTTGAGTGCTATTTACCTTTTAAGTACTTAGTTTATAGTGATCATTTCATTAGTGAGCTTAGGTGCTTCATTCTGTTGGGATAAGTGCTTGGTTAGTTTAGTGTTAATTGTTCAAGCTAGTAATTGCTCTGTCGTCTAGTTAGGGTGTCTTTACTTCAGAGCTCGGGTAAAGATAGTAGGAATATAGATTAAGCGCGGTGCTATTACATTCAGATACGGCTAGACCCACGGATAGCTGGGGTAGCACCAGGTGGTAACAGCCCTGATTGCCTACGTATTCCCCCACGTTTGGTCTAGTTCTTAAAATGCAAGGCTCGTTGTGCTTTGTGCCTAAACTTCAGGATGGGTACGCCTCTTTGCTTGACTTGAATAACTAGTGCTATCCTTTTACTAGGTCCTCTAAATCTACTACCTCTTATTTATCTTTTAACCCCCTGAGGTTAGTTGGCAAGTTAGTTTGGTTATCCTTTACCCATCCATCCTTACTAGCGAGCCCATCCATACCATTATTAACTCTGATCATCCATTCTTACCCAACTCGACCACATCACCCCAGCCTTTCTTTGGGAAATTATAAATTGACACCTGGTTACTCACCAAACGAAGTGCTACACACGATAGTTATGTGCGCTTGTAGATCCCATTCATCCAGGTAGATTGCAATCACGCGTGTTGGCCCTATTAGTGTCGGGATTGACAACCCGCTGGACATTAGTAGACTAGCCAACTGTAGCTTCACCTTAAGTGTAGCTAAGAACTACTTCTAGTACTACCACTACTAGGATAGTAGTTAACCTATGTCCTTTCTTAGTATTGCTAAGAAGTGTCAATATGCATTTCTAGCGCCGTTGCCAGAGACTAGACTTTGTGTCTACCTTTGGTGATCGCGTTAAGAATTGCCAACACATGTAAATAGTTTTGAAATTAGTTCACATCTTATCCTTCTAATCACCAACGTGGTAATTTTTTCTACCCCTATAGATACAAACTTGGAGTTTGACATTTGATAACTTTTTTCTCTCATTGTAGCGTACGAGTACATTTGCTAGTCTTACCAAAAAACCAAGAATTGAGAAGAAAAATAGAGTACTTTTAGACATGCTCTAATCTTCTTGTATATAATATTATTTTTTTCTTAACTGAGGCGGAGAGCTCTGACATTGTTCCTTTTTTTTTTAAAAAAAAAGCCCAAACAAAACGGAGCACGAGAACCGAAGCCCAGGGGCCGCCGCCGCCCTAAATTTCCCTACTACATCTACAACCGAAGCCCAGGGGCCGCCGCCCGCCGCCCACCGCCGCCCTCAATTTCCCCACGCAAACCTTAGCAATGGCGGCATCCCAGGGGCCAAGGCGGAAGACGGTGTCGAGGTGCATCCCGGAGACGGACCAGTGCACGCAGGTCTTCGACATCTCCGGCTACAGCCTGCTCAAAGGCCTTGGCGCCGGCAAATTCGTTGAATCCGCCGCCTTTGTCGCCGGTGGCCGCGACTGGTGCATCCGGTTCTTCCCCGACGGGCACGCTGGGGAGGACCTCAAAGATTACGTGGCCGTCTACCTGGCGCTCGTGACAAACAGTGCTGAGGCGAGGGCGCTGTTCGAATTTAGGTTGGTAAACCCGGCCACCGGCGGGTCGTCGTCCGTGTACACCTGCAAGACACCGATGTCGTTCAAGGCTGGAGGTAATCAGGGCGCCTGGGGCTGCAGAAAATTGAAGAAGAGGAGCGAGCTTGAAGAATCTGTGTACCTTCAGAACGACCGTCTCGTGATCCAGTGCGACGTCACTGTCATCGTCGGCCCGCCGGTGATCACATCCGAAGCAGACATTCAGGTGCCTCCCTCAGACTTGACCGATACTCTTGGCAAATATCTGGAGTCAGGGAAGAGGTCCGATGTGACATTCAAGGTTAAAGGCGAGGCCTTCCATGCCCACAAATTCGTGCTGGCATTTCGGTCACCGGTGTTTGAAGCAGAGTTCTACGGACCGATGCGCGGCAAGAGCAGGCGGCAGAACATAACAGTTGAAGATATGGAGCCTGATGTCTTCAAGGCATTGCTTCACTTCATCTACACCGACTCGTTGCCCCCATTGGATGACCTTGATGAAGATGAGAGTCAAGAAATGGATAAGCACTTACTTGTCGCTGCAGATAGGTATGCCATGGAAAGAATGAAGTTGATGTGTGAGAGCATCCTTACCAAAAGGATTGATGTTCACAGTGTGGCAACCACTTTAGCTCTAGCTGACCAGCACCATTGCGAAAAGCTCAAAGAGGCTTGCATTGGATTTATCAGCTCATCAGATAAAATGGATCTTGTGGCAAGCAATGGTTATGAGCACCTCAAAAGAGCATGTCCTGCTATCTTTATGGACATATGGGAGAATGAAGCTAAGTCTCGTAGAATGATGTAGAATGTTCATATTGTGTTAATCTCTGAACATTGAGTTTAGTTGCTGTATTGACCCTTAAGTTGCTTATCATTGGCTAACTTCTGCATTGTTCACTTAGTCGAGCTGTGAGTCATAGCTCGTAAGTTTAAGTTGGCTTGGCCTTTGGTATCCAGATCTTTTGGAGGGAAGGCAGACATTTTCAAATCTTATACCTGGTATATAGGTTATGATGGCTCTCAATGTACACATTTTGATCTGCTCACAACAAAGCAAGTACTGTCTGTATATTGCCTTTGTGCTCTTTCAATTCCTAGTAATTAACTAGTTTAAAATCAGGGAACCACACCAGCATGGCCGCATGGGTCATGACCAAAGCCATTGTGAGCTGCCATAAACATTTTTTACAAGCAGCATGATTAACAATGTACCTAATTCAGATACCTTAAATCCTTAATAGTGCTAGCTATAACCATTTTCAAATTACCACAACATTTTTGCATGATCAAGATCTTCGCAGCCTTGTTCAATCTATACTTCACAGTCTTTATACCAGATTTTAATTTGTTTATTTGGAGGTTTTCGGATTTCAGACCTGATCACCTAGCACATAATTGGTCATTTCGACCAAAAGCTGTGGGGTTTCCTCAAGTATTTAATCCACTCAAAGCTTATTGTTCTAGTTTGCTTATTCTTAGTGTGCTGTGTTATTTCTTTTATGATTGTGCTATTAGGAAGGTACTGATTTGACTACATCTTGATATGATTCAAATTTGCGCATAGGTTGTTATACTCGTTTTTCACTTTTCAGCATTACCTCTATATTTAGTGACCAAATCAGCACAGATCTGGCTCTTTTCTTTTTGAAGATATGTTCCATGATGTCTTGCTCTTGCTCATAAATAGGACCTTATATCGCCTTCTAATAGAAAAAGTGGTATAAAATTTATTACTATTTTGTATTGTGTTATGGGTGGGATTTAAATTTGTATAGGATCTTCTGCATGTGTGTCAATGCCCTGAATATTTGCAGCAGAGCATTCAGTTTTCAGTCATTCATCACTATTTAATTGACCGAACAATGTTCAGATTGGTTGCTGTTAACCAGATTGAACATGTAGAATTTCATATGCAATTGTTTTCAATGGACATGCTGATCGAAAATTATGGTACTGCTAACTTGCATGAAATGATTTTATTTTTCAGTGAACTATATTGTTATCAATAGAGTAATCCGTTAATACCCAAGACGCCTGTGGCTAGATATTTCTAAAATGTGATGATTGATAATGATCAGGGGATAGTCTTTGATTTCTTTGCTAGAGGGGCCGTATTGTTAATTGTGTATCTCTTCAATTTTCTGAATTTTTGTTCACAATCCAAATAAGGACAGATATTGGGCATGGAAAGATTCAAAACCAGTTGCCATTCTTATACTGCTGCAATACAAGTATTACTTGTTAGCTTATGTGTTAACTTATGAACAACAAACTTTGATCAAACCTATAACAAGAATGATTCTTCTGATTGTTTTACTTTGGGGCAGTCTTCTCACTTCTGCGGTCCTACGTTGTAAAGTGAATTTGCCCACCATTACACTTTTGGCTTTCATGCATTTAGTCTTGTTGACCTCTTGTGCTAGTCTGTGAACAGAGTATGACATTTCTCTGCATATTCCTTACTCTGATTCATATTGATTCATGTGTTTAGACTAAGTTTTTCCCTTAGTGAAACACGGAAATTCAGGATTAGTTTGTTTCTTATTTGTACCTACTAGTACTCAAATATAAGTGTAAGTCGTTACCTAGAGACTATGGTTACTCAAATATACCTACTAGGCTAGAGTACTTGCAAAGTTGATGTGCATTACTTGAAATGTTAAGTTGTCAAATGTGTTGGAGTTGCCATCTTACCCGGTGGCTGCTACAATTCTATTTCTAGCCATTAGATCTTTGTGATTTTGTTATTTTAATGGCTAATCATCTAAAACCAAGTTGTGTGAGAAAGTAATCACTTTGTCCTCAATTGCTTTCACATAGGTATAAATTCTCTATGTTCTGAATTCTTGTTTGAGTTGAGAACTTCTGGTTGTGTGGTTTCTGCAGATATTTTATCCAGTCATGCTTATTGTTCTACTTTCCTTTTATACCTATGTGAAAGCAATTGAAGATATTTTAGTTTACATCACCTTTGTCTAAGTCAGACTTATCTTTGACTTAGATTATTGCTTTTGCCATGTATGTTGACATAGCATCTATCTAGGTGCATAGCAAGATCTATGCACCAAGAAAGCCAAAACGGCTTATAGTTTGAAATGAGGGGTGTAATATCTAAAATACCAAATAAATTTACTATCAAGATAAGGCATTTTATGGCTGATAAAACTAATTTGATGTCATAAATGTGGGTGCATTCTATTCCAAACTTGGTCAAATTAGAAAAGTGTGAGTTTGGACAAAGCTAAAATGATCTATAATTTGTAATGGTGGGAGTAGAACCTAAAATCCCGTGCACAAATAAGAAATATGATACAAATTTTATTATTAGTTTGCATAGTTTTATGGAGAGAATCTTATTATTATATTCTGGGTTCAACATTTTAATATGTGTAGGATAGAACTATTTACAATAAGGACAGAACTGTGAAAGTTACTAATGTATGTGTAGAACGGCATTGTTCTTAATTATGTCCTAATATAAAATTATGGTAATTTTAGCTTCCGTCAAATTAATCTATTTGTCAGATGACAATATTGTTTTTAACTGAGCAATCTGTTTACGCCCAACAAAGCCATTTGTTTTAAATAATAGCAGGAGCTCTGCCTTTTAATTAAGACGAATGAGTTTATATATAAGAAAGGGTAACCAAACATGCTATCTACACAGGACACGCGAAGGCTAACCTACCCATGTGACGCGGCAGAGTACACAATTACCATTAGTCATTGTTGCATAGTAGCCAAACAACGCTGACTTCCCATGGCGCGCGGACCTAGAGGACTAACGATGCTAGACTGAAGCAAGAGGCTGCAAGCATGACGTGAAGATTAGCTCCGACAGCATATTTGTGTTTGCCAGATCTCCATAAGCATAAGCATCTCATCCCATGTGCATTTTAATTTTGGTACGATTTTATGTGCTTGTTTAAATATGAATTTAATTATGATAAATTGCCATATTATGCTTTAAATTGCTTATGATGCCTAAACTTGGTTGTTTTATGTTTAAATTGAATTAAAAAATTTTAAGTAAAAATTTTGGAGCACTAGAATTAGAGGATTTGAATTTGTTCCAAAATTTCCCAAAATGAATTTATTTAAACCTATAACTTGCTTTAAATTGTAATTCAAAGTCTATTTGGATTTTTGGGTGGCACCTTAAAGTAAAGTTGTATAGAATTTTATTTGGAGCAACTTTTATTTTTAGGACAACTTCTGAAAATGATTCTAAAATGGTCAAAAAGGTGTTTGAAAAACATTTTAAAAAGAAATTAAAAAAAAGGGGACAGGAGCGCCAGCGGGCCGAGCGCCTCGCTTCCAGCGTGGCCGAAACGGCCCGGCCTGCCTCCTCCCTCCCTCTCCCCCGCGCGCGCCGCGCACGGCGCCGTGGCCGACCGCCGTGCTACGCCGCGTGGTGGCCATGCGCAACGGCAGCATCCACGTCGACGGCCGGCCCGGGCTGCAAAGGGTTCCAACGCGTTTGCCTCGTCCTCCTCTCTCAAATGCGCCCTCTCTCGCCTCCTCTCTCGTCCTCTCGCCACCGCGCAAAGCTCGCCAGCGCCACCGTCGCCATTGGAGCAGCCGAGCTCTGCCTCGGCCGTTCCTCTCCATCGAGTGTGCCGTTACTCGATTCCTTCCTCCTTGAGCTCCGCCTTGACCTCTTCGTCCCCGAACGAGTCACCTTGGCCCCTTTTGCACACGGTGAGGGTCTCTCCACCCTCGTCCTCTTCTCCGGCATGAATGCCGTCGCGACTCGCGTGGCCAGCACGCCACCGTGCTCCTCCAGTCCTCTTTCCGCGCGCGTCGCGTTCGCCTCAGCCTCACCGAGCTCCTGCTCGCCCCCGTTTGCGCTCTACCGGGATAAGGTCGCGGGTTCACCGTCGGGCAGGGCCGTCGTGCCGCCATGGCCGGCGACGAGCTTGCTCTGGGGTGGCTCCGACCAACATAACGGGTGCTCGGTTTCGCCAGGGGGTGTCGCCAGCGGTGAGCTCCGGCTCGCCGGAGTTCCCTCCCCCCTGCGGTGCGACTGACGGATGGGGCCAGGGGTCCACCTGTCTGTCTCAGGGAGCAACAGCAGGTGCACAACACCAGGTGCAGCTAGCAGATCTGGCCGAGAAATGATTTTTTGTTTTAAATAAATAATTTTCCAGAAATACGTTAATTCCTTTGTAAATTCATATCTTGAGTGGTAGGGCTCCAAAAATGATGAAATAAATTTTGTTGTGCTCTATAAATCCAGATCTACAGTTTGATGTAATTGCATGTCATGTTTGAATATATTTCCAGTGTAGATTTATTTAATACATGCAATTGTTGATTTCTTAGAAAATAAAGTATAGGTCAGAAAAATGTGATTCCTGTTTTAATAGATTTGTATGGTTGTGTAGTTTCTGGAGAAATATGATAATGAATATTTACTATATAAAATTATTTATGGTGAATTAAATGCTTGCATGGCAATGGTTTATGATTTGTATTAAATAATCTGTACATGCAATTAATCTGGAAATTTTTGTGTAGCTTTCTTATGTTATTAAGTAATTTAGAAAAATATGAAATCAGTTGTTTGACACTTTTGCATGAGTAGGGTATTTTCCATTATTTATGATAATATCATTGTGAATTTTATGTGGACCATGATACTTATCCAAATGCCATGAAAATTTTATGATGAGCTGAACATGTACCTTGTAGCCTACTGTAATTTTTGTAGAATTTATTAAAAAACAGAAATATGTGATGTTACTGTAGGCTCAAGTAGTTAATAAATAAATAATTGTTGTATATGAAAATAAATATGCTTGCAAAGTATAGTGTATCTTTGAAGCTTCATGTTGACTTGCTGGTCTGTTAGTAGCTTGTAGAAGAGAATGTAATAGATGAAATACTTAGGCTACATGTTCTTGGATGATGTTGACTAGTCGGTAGATGTTATATCGCTTCTGGTAGCGCCATAACTCTTCTCTACCGAAGAAGAAGTATGCACTTACTCGGTAAATGGTATGTCATGATCATCTAGCAATCATCTGTATGAACCTGCACCATGAGCATCCTACACCTCCGCGCGCTTATGCATATGCATCATACAGGCTCGCAAGAGAACGAGATAGTGACCGAGCCCAAGGAACAAGAGGAGACCCCGGTGCAAGAGCTTCTAGAAGGGCACGAGCCAGAAGAGGATCTTCAAGAGTGTTCCGATCATTGGCCTAGCTCCTTTAAGAAAGGCAAGCCCCGAAACATTCTAAGCCTCCCTAATTTTCACTAACTTATATTAATATATCATGATGGTTATCTTGTTGCATTAAGTGATAGGAGTTGCTTTATACCGTTGATGCATTGTTATACCTTGGATTACCACATGTCTACTTACCTAGTCCTATGTAGTGTAAGCTCGGAGTCTTTGCTTAGCTTGCTTAGCACGGTAGAAATCGGGTGATTCTCTGTCACCTGCGAGATATAGGTGGATACCAAAAGGTTTCGCTGAATGTTGATATCATGAGGAATAACCAAATGTGGGAAAGTAAGTTGAGATCGGGCAGAGCCTTATGGGGGTGTTGGACCATAGTGGTTCGGTCTATGTCGATTAAGGACCAATTGTTGATGGCCCTCTTGTCATGTTGAACGCATGCCCCACACTTAACTGGAAGGATAAGTCGTTCCGACCGTGAAGCTTGAACACTATCCGGGCCGGGAATCGACCCGCCATGTGCTGTATTGGTGATGGTTGAGGAGAACGACGAGGACGCGGTGCACAACCCTAGTATACCTTAGATACCTTGGTCGTCGGAACAGTCCTCGGATACGGGCGGTTCCTGATTGAACCCGCGAATTAGTTCTGGAAAATGCAATATGGTGACCTGTAGCTCACTAGATTAGTGGGTGTGGTTTGTGTGGGGAATAAACTCACCAGTTGGTTAGAAATCAATTCAAATCGCCATTGCTCCTGGATAGTGAGCACTTGACTTGAGCTTCGTCCTCGTAGTAAGGACTATGGAACACTGTGGTTATGGTATATGATGAAGTTGAGAATGCTATATGAATTTGGTATTATTGTATTGAATCAGTTGATTGCTATAGCATAGGTGCTAATCTAGATGACAGGTAATGTTACTTAATTTGACCTAAATAAAAGAAAGGGGTTACAAACTTAGTAGCTTAAGCTTTTACGCAAAGTGTGTCAAGCTAACCCACCATACAACTTTTCATGATCCTTGGAGTCATTTATTTTTGGTTTATAACGGATAAGTCTAGCTGAGTACATTCTCATACTCAGGGTTCTATTCTCATGTTGTTTTGCAAATGGACAGATGTATTATGCGTATTGCATCAATTGCTTGTACCCAGCGATGGGTGATGACTAGACCAAGGGCGTGGTCACTCTATCTCATCTTTTGCTTTTGTGGGAATGATCAGACTCTGGCACTGTCGCGAACTAAGTATGTGTGTGATATCCAAAACTAAAATGCTTCCGCTACATTTGAACCCGGCTTGTAATAACTGCATTTGAACTCTGATGTAACTTTTGGAATGATGTGAACGTTATGTAACTTATGGATGGTGACTGCTAAACTTATTATGATCTTGGCCGTGCGTGTGGAAAGGTTTGAAAACTCTTGAAATTTCACGGACTACCGAGATTATATAGGCTTAAGTTCGATAGTTCGACTGTGTAAACGGTCACTATTTGACTTAATCTCTTATAATTTAGACGGTTCTGTTACAGAGGAGCACGACGCCTTCCTCGCCAACATCCACTATCGCCTGGAACAGGCGCAGGCTCTGTAGAAGCACCATTATGACCAGCAACATTGCCCGATATCTTATCCGGTTGGTGATTAGGTGCTGCTGTGACTCTGTCAGCGCACTGTGGTGTCCCTACCTCAGGCGTAGACTAGCAAGCTAAAGCCACGCTACATCGGTCCATACCGTGTCAGCGAGCTCATCAACGACGTTGCTGTGTGCTTGGAGCTTCCCCCACAGGCCTGCATCCATGATGTGTTCCATGTGGGGGCTCTTGAGAAGTTCGTGGGCGCCTCTCCAGCAGCTCTGCCGGCACTACCACACATCGACCATAGCATGGTGGCTCCAGAGCTAGCCTGGGTCGAGCGTACTCGCTTGGCACGTAGTGTTCGCTAGCTCCTTGTCCACTAGCGCGGCGAACCTCTAGAGTCGGCCACCTAGGAAGACATCGACGCGTTCCACGAGCAGTTTCTAGACTTTTAGCTCGAGGACGAGCTAGACCTCAAGGAGGGGAGAGATGTCATGTGCGGCATCCCCTACACCAGAAGGCCCGCGATGTGCGCAGGGCAGCCGAGCAAGCCGCGGCCAGCGCCCATGCAGGAGGAGGATGCCCAACCGATTAGTGGCTAAATTGTTACTGCCGATGGGCTGATAGTTTAGCCTTGTTAAGTTTAGTTATCTTTGTATTTACAATTTATATTAGTCCCAGATAGGTTATTTAGAAAAAGAGATGAAGTAGAAGGGACATAAATATCTGTAGACTCTATTGATAAAATCAAGCAAGAACAATTATCAATCTATCTTCTGTATCTATTCTCGTAAGCCACCAGAAGAGGGGCAAAACCTCGTGGTGAGGACTGGAGCGCGATTACGAGTTACGGAGTCGCAGTCCTGCATCGTTAGGTGCCAAGGCACTTGACAACTGTAGTTGATTCAGAGGGTACTTTGATCATTAGTGCTCCTCGCACAAGTAACAGACTGTACACTCTGAAGAATGCAGTAGTTTCACCTGTTTGTCTACATATGAATCTAGACGATCTATCTTGGTTATGGCATGCTAGATATGGTCACTTAAATTTCAGAGCACTTCATAACTTAGGCAAGAAGGGAATAGTAGAAGGCTTACCTATTGTTGATCAAGTAGAACAAGTATGTGATGGCTGCACTTTGGGCAAACAACACAGAAAACCATTTCTGCAGCAGTCTGCATTCAGAGCAAGCCAGGGATTAGAACTGGTTCATGCAGATCTGTGTGGAAAGAACAGTCGACCAATCCCTAGTGGCAAGCAGTACTTTCTGTTGGTAGTGGATGACCACAGCAGGTACATGTGGGTGGAGCTTTTGAGGACAAAAGATGAAGCATTTGCTTATTTCAAGAAGATCAAACAGCAAGCTGAACTTGAACATGGCAAGAAACTGAAAGGTTTTAGAACTGATAGAGGAGGTGAATTCAACTCAACTCAGTTCACTCTATTCTGCAATGAGACAGGCATCAAGCACTTCACCACCACTCCATATACCCCACAGCAAAATGGAGTGGTTGAGTGTCGAAATCAAACCATAGTTGAGATGGCTAGGTGTCAGTTGAAGTCAAAGGGGATGCCATGTAAATTTTGGGGAGAAGCTGTTGTCACTGCAGTATACATCTTGAATTGAGCTCCAACCAAGAGTCTTCAGAACATCACTCCTTTTGAAGCATGGTATGGGAAAAGGTCCAGGGTAGATCACATGAGAACCTTTGGGTGCCTTGTACATGTGAAAGCAGTTGGCTCTGGTATCACTAAACTGTCTGACAGATCCACCAAGATGGTGTTTCTTGGATATGAGTCAGGAACAAAAGGGTACCGAGTGTTTGATCCTGTAAACAACCAATTGCATGTGATCAGGGATGTTGTGTTTGAAGAAAAAGAGAATTGGAATTGGAACTCATCAGTGGAAACAGATCAAGCTGTGACAGACATATTCACATTTGAGTTTCAGCCCACTGATGAAAATCCGACAATAGAGAGGAACCACCTATTTCAGAAAATGATGGAAGCAGTGAGCAAAACCAAGGGGGCATGGTCAAGAGCAGTCACCTCAAGCATCAGCACTAGCGACTTTGGCTCACCATCAACACCATTAAACCAGGGCATTGGGTCTGCAGCAGGCTCTAATCAGATTGGGTCAAACTCTGTAGGTAGTTCAAGCTCAGAAGAGGGTCCAATGAGATACAGAACCGACTGACTTGTTTGACAATACTGATGAGATACATGACTATGAGTACAGTGGCTTGTGCCTACTAGCAGCTGATGAACCAGCTATTGTTGATGAAGCTCTAGAAGAAGATTGCTGGAAAGATGCCATGAATGCTGAACTGCAGTCCATCAATGAGAACAACACTTGGAGACTGACAAAACTACCAAAAGGTCAACATGCTTCAAGTGGGTGTTTAAAGTTAAAAGAGATGCAGCTGGGAATATTGTGAAGCATAAAGCTAGACTTGTGGCAAAAGGCTATGCCCATAAACAGGGGGTGGACTTTGATGAAGTGTTTGCACCTGTGGCTAGATTAGAGACAGTGAGATTGTTACTTGCTCTAGCAGCTAATGGTGGATGGTAAGTCCATCACATGGATATAAAATCAGCATTTCTCAATGGAGATCTGTTGGAGGAGGTGTATGTTCATCAACCACCAGGGTTTCAAGACCCAAAGAATGCAGGGATGGTGTTGAAGTTGAACAAGGCTCTATATGGGTTAAAGCAGGCTCCAAGGGCATGGAATGCAAAACTTGATTATGAGTTGTGCAGACTTGGTTTCAGAAGATGTGAAGATGAGCATGCTGTGTACAGAAGAAGGAAGGGTGACTCTTTCCTCATAGCTGGTGTGTATGTGGATGACTTAATCATTTGCGGGCCTGACAAAACCAAAATTATCAATTTCAAGCAACAGATGATGAAGCTTTTCAGTATGAGCGACTTGGGCCTACTGAGTTACTACCTTGGTATTGAAGTGCAACAGAAAAATGGTGAAATCACTATATGCCAAAGTGCTTATGCAACCAAGATAGTTCATCAGTGTGGTCTGTCGAGATGCAATCCAACTAACACACCAATGGAACTGCGTGTAAGGCTTGTTTCAGGAACTGCAGACAAAGTGCTTGATGGAACCAGGTACAGGAGTGTGATAGGAAGCTTGAGGTACTTGGTTAACACAAAACCAGACATTGCTTTTGTAGTAGGGCTGGTAAGCAGGTTCATGGAGTCACCAAATAGTGAGCATTGGGCTGTGGTCAAGAGAATTGTCAGATATGTGTCAGGGACAATTGACTATGGCTGCAAATTCACCAAAGAGGTCGAAGGTGGTCTGAACTTATTGGGATACAGAGACAGTGACCATGGTGGTGATCTGATCAAGAGAAGGAGCACAAATGGCTTGACTTTCTTCCTTGGTAGAAATTTGGTGACATGGTCTTCACAGAAGCAAAAGGTTGTCACATTGTCAACCTGTGAAGCCGAGTATGTAGCTGCTTGTGGGGGTGCTTGTCAGGGAGTTTGGCTCAACAGGCTGATTGCTGATTTGATGGGAAGAGAGGTGCAGAAGTTCAGGCTTCTTGTGGATAACAAATCGGCCATTGAGTTAAGCAAGAACCTGGTTTTTCATGAAAGAAGCAAACATATTGACACTCATTCCGTTACATCAGGGAATGTGTTAGCGATGGTCAGGTGGATGTTTATTATGTGCAGAGAACCAAGAACCAACTTGCTGACATACTGACAAAGGCACTGCCCAGGATCAGGTTTGTGGAGCTGCAACAGAGACTTGGCATCATAAGTTAGATCAGGATTAAGGGGGTGATTTGTTAGCATATTTACATTTTCGTTTTCCCATTGTTGCAATCCTGATCGTGTACTGCATTAGCATGTTTGGATTAGACGCGTAGAACCACGTGCCTGGGCGGAGATGTGCCCAGTCCGGGACGTGGCCACGTGAGTTGGTGTGCATGGTCACCACCACTGCATGGTCATCGTGCATGTCGCTCGGCATGGCGGAAGAACCAGATCGAGCAACGATCATGTGGTGGCGGGGGACGTGCTCCAAGACCATGTATCTGCATTGTATAAAGGCTGAAAAGCCTTTTGCTTAACAGATGTTTGTTTTGTATGCTGAAAGTTATGAATTCTCATTCGTTTCTCATATTTTGCTGGCATAAAATGTTCCATCTAGCTAATGTATATTTTTTATTATGTTGGCCATTTTGCCAAAAGAATGTTGATCTGAGATAATATATTTTCTTATGGACACCTCTTCGGATTTCAAAAATAAAAGCATGAAGATAGATAAACTTGATATATTAAATTTATGAGTAATAGCCTCATAACATAACTTTTTTCCCTTGGGGCCACTCAAACATTTTTCAATTCTATCCTCAGTTACTTTTTTCAATTTCATTGTTAATTTTCCTTAAATGCATTGGTATACTAAAGCAACAAAAGTTGGATGAACCAACCTTAAGAGCTGTGACTATTGTACTTCACTTGATATTCTTCCTCTTTTGTTATATTCAGGATGATTGCCAACATATCTACCACTATGTTCAACAAAATGGGTGAAAGTGGATCTCTGTATCTACTGTGGCAAGATATACTGAAATGGGAGAGATACCATGAGAGAAATTTTATGTATGCAAATTTTTAGCGGTATAATGAATGTTGAGGAGCAAATGCAAATGCTCTGGCAGGATTGCTAATACTGAACTGTTTAGGAATGTGGAATTAGGAATTTTTATACGGGTTGAAGTCATATTCTTATGGTGGTTATTAGGGCTCTCCTAAATAACTTCCATGATTAGTTTACACTACTATTGGACAACTTGTGGAGGGAAGCTGGTCGTCCATTAAATTATTTATTATGTCAAGACACAAGCAAAAATTTCGGCCACTAGTTCCAAAAGATAATCATTGGTGAAACTAACAAAATATATGTTAATTTTAGAGCACTTTCAAATCTAGACTTTCCCCATAGGCGATCAAGAAGATTGACAAAATTCAAAGGTTATTCATATGGAGAGCAAGGAAATTAAGAGGGGCACTGTCTTGTAGGATCATGACTTGCCGCACCCCTGATCTGGGTGGCCTTGGCATATCGGACTTCTAAAAGATGGGTTGGGCTCTCCGGACCCTTTGTCGACCTTCCATATACATGTTCATTAATGTGTACAGTCTTTCTTCTCCATGGCAGTTTGTAACCAGATGAAACTTCTTTTTGGTACTGCCCACACTTGCGAAAAGAGTGTTCACATGCAATCTTATAGGAACAAACACAAGTAGGTAACATATGGTAAACACATATCCAATCTGTTAGTAACAAACATAAGAAGCAGGTGACTAGACGAAAAAATCTATTTTGAAGATATCACAATTTGGGAATATGATTCCTTTGTGTTGTGTATATATGACTTTGCTGGTATAGAAACAATTAGTCTCATAATTTTAGGGTTGGGACATAGGGATCCAATGCACATAACTTGCTTGGCCCTATGTGGACACCAAAGCATTTAATTGGAAAATCTCGAGATTCATGGTTAAATACATCAACAAACTTTAACTTTATATTCCAAACTATATTCGTCTCAATTGTCATGAAAATTTCACTATTAGAGAAAATTGTCTTGAGGCTAAAGGCATCTCATAATGATACATTAATTTTAGATTCTACCCATTTCTATACTATTTTGTGTACACAAAAGATCATATCATCCGCATATTGTTCTTTGATGCTTTAATAATCAGAACATCACCAACAAAATTGTCTTCACTAACATCACCGGCATTGAGGTTGAAGTTGTCTGCTCCCGCAGCATCTTGAGCAGTAGCACTCGTCACTACTCGATGACCAACATGACCTGTGCCATGCCTTCCTTGGCCAGCAGGCCCCGGGGACATAGATCTACCAGTCCTCCACCGCCGGTGGCACACGATGCCAAGGATCTGCCACACCCACCACCGAGAGGGCAACGACATGGCGCGCCCTCCATCATGGCTGCCCTTGGCGCATCCTCCTCCACCATTGCAAGGCATGCATAAGCCGAGGGTTTGACTGCCACCTTCTTTGCTGCTGCGGGCATGAAGGGGAGGGAGGCCCATGCTTTCGACACTGCCTCCATTTCCTGCCCTGGCCTGCAGGAAGCCCTCATACGCCATGAGTGAGATGGGGAAGTCTTCTGCCTGTGAGTTCAGGTTGAGTGCCTCCGATCCATGCCGCTCGAACCCAGAAAGGAGTCTCCTGCCATGGAGAAGATGTCGTAGTGGATGGCAAGGGAGAATGGATCCATCTGGGAGAAGAAATCCCTGGTGCCATCACCACCGTAGCTATCCATCTGCACCATGCGGACCTGGATCTGGCAGTGGGGAGGGTTGAACTGGAACTTGTGGTGGCGAGCTGTGCTTGAGCATAGAGAGGAAGGGAGCTAACGGGAGTGGTGGTGGTGGGTGTGGGTAAGGGGATAGGGTTTAGGAGCAGCGGGCATGGTTGGACGAGAGCGGCGGGGGTGGGTGGGTACGCGTGGTGGTGTGACACGCCTTTTACCCACTCCAAAGGCACTTTTAGCCCTATTTAACTCACCTTGGAGGGGCTAATGGACTAATGAGGGCTAAAAATTAGCCCTCCCCTTTTAGCCCACCTGTTTGCTTCCACAAAGTCTAAAAGTAGGTTAAAAGTGAAGCACTAATTTTTAGGCCAGTGGAACCAAATAGGCTCTGAATTAAATCAAATAAATAATTAAATGCTAGATATGATAAAGAATTAGACCCACATGGGAAATTCATTGTATAGACAACTAAGATGGGTGGCTATTGCGTGTAATGGTTCGAGGAATAAGCGGCTCTTAATAAGTATATCTTTCTATTAGTTGTACTAATATATAATATGCCAACTAATTTGTTATTTAGATTAGATAGAAAATATAGCTTATGATTTGCACTATCATATATCATTATTAAATACTTGGAAATAAGGCAGTTTATGTTATAGCTGAGCATACAACTTGTTGTATAGTCACCGGGAGGTAACTATTTTTATTGGATTTAGTTAGGCCTGGAGCAACCTATTTCAATTTAATGAAATATATCCTAGGGCTATATTAATGCTAGGTATAATAAATGATTAACCTCACATGAAAAACTATTGACTGTATAATGACTCAGCTAAGATAGGTGGCTATTGCCTGTAAAGTGCTTGTCAGTTGTTTGTACTATTATATAATATGCCACCTAACTTTACTTCTCACATAAAAAATGTAGCTTGCAATTTACAATATGTTTTTTTTGTCATTATTAAATACAAACAAATATGCCAGTGCGTTACAACCAGACATACAACTTGTTGCTTAGTCACCATGACGTGTCACATAGAGCGTGACTGTGCGCGTGAGACCTTCGTCGCTTTTCCCACTGTCCTTCTTAAGATCCGGCGCGTTGTAGGCGGCTATGCGCGAAACCACCGAGGACATGGGTTTCAGGGGCAAGCTGAAGCTCTCCAGGAAGGAGCAGCACGGTGTGTCCATGAAGTTCCGAGTCCGTGATCCGTGAGTAGTTTCTCCTTCACCTTCCTCCCTGCATCTATCATCCAGCCTCCATGGCTTTTGCATTGGTCGACGTCTTAGTTTATATTATCCGCCGCGAGTGAATCGGGATCATATGTTTCTGGTTCAAAAAGAAATCTCTCCCCCTTGTATCTGTCTGTTTTCTTCCCACCATCGCACGATATAGGAGGCCAGCGCAGACAATCCAAGATGGACTCCGCTTCGTGAAGAACATGAAGCACGGGCTCGCCGGCCAGCCAGACAAGTACGATGAGGTCGTCGCCACCATGCGCCAGTTCATGTCCGGGAGGTCAGTGACGATCCATCCATATATTCACCAGTTTCACGCGTAGATCTCGGGGTGAGCAGCAGATCGATGTTCAGCTGCTGCTATTGCATGCAGTGCAGCATGCAGTGGCTTCGTTCCTTGTATCTGCTAGTTGTGTGGTGGACTAGCTAGGGTTTCGTTTCTTGCATCGTCAGGCTGATTCTTTAATTTGTTCGTGTTGTTTGTGTATTGCGCAGCATTTGTACTGCTGATGTGGTTGAGCGTGTGAAGGTGCTTCTAGAAGGTCACCCTGATCTCCTCCGTCACTTCAACGAGTTCCTGCCATGGGGGTACATAAGGGCTCATGGACCACTCGGAAGGCTCAGCGTCTGATCCAGCCAGGGCAGTGAAGCATGGATACCTAGCTATATATGCCAAAGCCTAGCTGTTGCTTTCCTTTGCATGCATGAATGAGATATGAATATCTCTAAGCTGCAGTGGTTGGCCCTACATCACTGCTACTCTGCATTATATTGGCAGTACGCGTCCTATGAAGAATATATAATGCTAAATATCAGACCGTATCTGTCTTGCATTATATCGTGTCTGTGTTTGATAATGGTGAAGTCAACTGACAGCATTCTCTATATTAGGTATATTTTCATATTCTGAGCTGCCTGGGCGTTTTGAGATCCATGTGCAGGAAATAGATCCAGTTTGTTTGAAATGCTTGACGACAATACTAAGGCCTTGTTTAGTTCACCCTGAAAACAAAAAAGTTTTCAAGATTCCCCGTCACATCGAATCTTGTAGCACATGCATGAAACATTAAATATAGACGAAAACAAAAACTAATTATACAGTTTAGTTGCAAATCACAAGACAAATCTTTTGATTCTAGTTAGTCCATGATTGAATAATATTGTCACAAACAAACGAAATTGCTACAGTACCGAAAACTTTTTACTTTTCGGAACTAAACAAGGCCTAACTGTGAATGCCTTTAATTTGTGGTACTGGACATGTAACATGGTTGGCGCCCAAGCTGGGGCGAACGGGAAGAGCCAAATGCGGTAAACGTGCCTGTGGATATGATTCAGCTGTCGGCAGCGGAACCATCTGCCGTTACTGTTAGGTCATGGAGAGGGTCTAAGTTCTGGGTTCTCGATGGTGAGAACAGTGATAGGAGTGAAGATGAAGCTGATGACCAGATGGATGGAGATCATATGGAACGTGAGTGGGGATCTGATAGGAAACTGGTTAGGGATGCAGCTCGGGCCGGCGTCTCGGTGGATGAAATTATCAGAGCTGAGTCTCTGTTAAGGGAGAATTTCCGGTCTCCTCAGTTTGCGTCAATGGATAGAGGGGCAGGGCATATTAGTCACCGCCGGCCATTGGCTTCAAAAATCGCAGAGGCAGTGGCTGACATACACTTCAAAGGTACCGGGAAGCCATGGAAGGGTCCGCTGCCTAAGTCACACCCCCCACATAGCAGGCAACTGGGACATATAATGGTAAAAGATCTAAGGCATTCCAATTCAAATGGGACAGCCAAATCTTTGAGCGATTTGTGTTCCCAGGTGAGCCGCCATATTGATTTTGATTCAGAAAAAAGAGAAAGTGGGCAATTAAGTTCTGGTTCGGCGCGCGGCACGTTTTGGTCGCGACTTCCAAGGGGTGTTGGGCTGGAAAGGATCGATCCTGACATGGAAGTAAAAGTGGGATCTCACCCGACATTTAAGGCAACACGGGGGTTACGAGGCCTGTTTATGGCTCGGGGGATGCCGAGGCGTCTGAGGGAGGGAAAAGAGGTTTTGAGGGCCGCGGCTTGCGCTCGACAGGGGTTTCCATCTCGTCCCCAAAGTCTTTCTTACTCGGAGGCTATGGGTAGAGGGAGTAAAGTTGAGCGGAGGGCTGAGCCGCTGAAGATGGTGGTCGGGAACCAGGGCGGTCGTTGAAGAGAGGATAGGGAGTCTGGCCCGGCAGGATCCTATCGCTGAGACCAGGGGGTGCTAAGTGGGGCGCGCGGCTGGGGCGGAAGAGATGACTGGGCACGAAGAGGTAGTGTAAATCGTGACTTTTTCAGGGGTACACGACCTGGAAGACATGGCGGATTCGGGAGGGGACGTGAAGGCCAGATCCCACACCCTGGGGCAGGAAGAGGAGGACAGCTAAATCCTGTGCCGAGCAGGTGGGTTTGGTAGGAGGACAGGTGAGGTGCTGCGTCGCAAGTAAAAGGCAGTAGCGACAGGGCAGGAGAATTTTCTCAGTCAGTCCTGGGCGCTGGTGCTGGGGCTGGCTTGGTCACGGGGCCCGAGCTGGGCAGTGATCCGGATGCAGCTAAGGAACACAGTGGGTGTCAGGAGGGGGGTGGGGGAGGCAGCAAGGATGGGAGGCCGGTGCTCCAGGTGTTCAAAGAAGGGTCACCTTGCTGCAAGCTGCTCGGCTGTGGTGTATTGTGTGATATGCAACTCACATGATCATATGAATCACAAGTGCCATTTGCTCAAGGCACCAAGGCCAGTGGCACACGCAGCAGGCTATGCTATGATGGGACTGGGGTTTTACCACATCCCCCATCCACCGCTTCCTAGGTTGAAGGACTCGAAGAAGGCTCAGGTGTCAGTGGAGGGAGGGATCCTATCAAGTGAGCAGTTGATTGCACAGCTAAAGAGGGTGGTGCCGGTCAAATGGAACTGGGAGCTAAAGGATCTAGGAGAAGGAAAATTCCTTACTCAATTTCCTTCCAAGGCTGAGTTGCAGCGATCAATTGCGTATGGAGGGGCGGATGCTAGGGGAGAAGGTATACCTCAGGGTATTAGGCTAAAGTTTGAAGAATGGCAGGACAAAGAAAAGGGCTTTTTGTTGCCAAAGGTCTGGGTGAGGGTGACAGGCATTGAGGAACCGTTGCGGGAATTCCTCATTTTGTGGGTAGTAGGGTCTCTGTTAGGTTCGACGCAATCGGTTGACATGGAGACTACTAGGAAGAATGAATTTGGCCGGGTTCTAGTGGCTGTGTTGGATCCTAAGCTGATACCTAGAACACTTGATGTAGTCATCGGGGATCATTACTTTGATCTGGTGTTCGAGGTAGAGAAGAAGGGTTTTGATGAGAGTGGAGAAGAGGTGGATATTTTTTGGGAAGGCGGTGAAGGGGAAGGAGATGGCGAAGGAAAGGGAGAAGAAAAGGAATCAGGGGCGGACCCTGATACTTTTTTGGCTGATGGTCAAATGGAGGAAAGGGAAAACAAACGTTTGAAAGGGAATGGTTCTGAATCTGAGAAGGGAGGACCAACTGATAGGGGTCATGTTCTCAGTGAGGAGTTCCAGGATTTTCTGCGTTGGAAGGCAGACCAGGTTTTTGACAAAGTGGTGGAAGATGTGTTGGAAGAGACTGCTACTAATGTGATGCTGGAGGAGGACGTGCCTGCCAATGGAGTAGCTGAAACTGCAGGAGGGTTCCAAGGGATTGAAGGTGGAGAGATTGAGAGGGAGGTGGAGGAAAATCCAGAAGTGGAGCAGAGGGGGCTGTTCTCGGGGCTCGGTAATGAGAACCATGGGTTACTGGGAGGGGAGCCAGTGTGGGGAACAGAACTAGAGGGATCAAAGAGCTGTAGGTCAGAGACTCGAGATGAACTTGTTGATCAGGCAAAGCTCATGGAGGCCGCGCTTATCCCTGAGGTGCTGAAGTCACCACCTAGGGCAAGTCCGAGATTGGCTGGGATTGGGACTGAGCACACCTTGCTGTGGGCGGAACGCAGGGTGCAGTCAAGGAACCTGGAGGATAGTGCAGGTAACCCATCGACTGATCTTTCATGCTCTTCTTCTCTAGCAAATGCAATTGATAACCTGCGGGCTTTGGGTCTAGGGATAAGTAATAATAGCGTAAATTCTTTTGAGTTGAATGTTCAGAATCTTTTAGCTAGGGATTTAGTGAAAGATAGAACCCTCTCTGAGTTTGAGGAGGGAGAGGTTGATTTGTCAGATAATGAATCAGTAAGTTCAGAGATTTTTGAGAAAAAAGCATTAGATTACCTGTGCGGGGAATTAATGGAGGAAGTTTTTGACGAAGATAGTTATCATCTAAAGGGTGATCTTAAAGTTGTCCAAAGGAAGCCTGGCGTTAAGTCGTCAAGGAAAAGAGCTTCGAGGAAGTTGAAGGTTAGAATTAACAAAATTGTTACAACATGAAGGGAATTTTCTAGAATAGCAGTGGTCTTCGTGACTTGGCTAAATCTAAATTTCTGTGTAACACTGCTAGAGAGCAGGAGCTAGACTTCATTGCTCTTTTAGAGACGGGGAAAAGGGATTTTACTCAAACAAAGTTGGATAGAATTTGTGGAGGGAGGAATTTTGTGTGGCATTGGACTGACCCACATGGGAGGTCAGGTGGTATGCTGTTATACACTACAAGAATTCTGCTAATCCATGACGAAAAATTTCTGTCACGGATCATAAAAAACTGTCACTATGCAACATTTGTGACGGTTTTAGAGAACGTCACCTATTGAGCGTCAAGGATTAACCTTCGTGACGATTTTCACAAAACCGTCACAGCTTAACAGAATTCGTGACGATCTCAAACCGTCACAATTGAGCCCAAGGCCTAGTTAGCCCAGCCCAAACCCATTACCTGTGATGGTTCTAAACCGTTATAGATGAATTGCCACATCATCTAGACTGCTTATGTGGATCATGACATGGATGCTTATATCACCATCTAGCCCATCTATTTTTGTTGTAAGAAATCCCAAACATTTATTGAATGGTAAAAATAGTGACATTTCTTTATTGCATTTCCAATTATAGATTTACAACCATTTGATCAAATATGTTTATATATATATACACACACACATTGATGTTGAAGCAATCTAAAAACAAGACTAATTCATACAGCCAACAATTGTCTCTCCATGCCGTAAATAAGCAAATAAGCAATGCAGCCGCCTCAGTGGAATGATGCTCCTTCGTCAAGCATTTCTCCAATATTGTTTATCCACCGATTCCCTTCCTGAAAGCATGGATGATCGTTCTGTGCACTTGTCAAAATTTCTCCTGGGCATTATGACTTCCCTTCCTTCCATCTAGCATCACCAAAATACAAAGTCTCAAGTTACATACGTTTTTAACTAACATCACATACAAGTTTTTATCTAGCATCGCATACATGTTCTCTTCCAACATTACATAAGTTACTCCAGCAACACCAAATCAGCCTCTGTTGCTCGTCCAAGATTACCAGCAGGAGTCCTCTCGGTCCCAAATGGCAAGGTGCGTTCTTTTAGACTTAAATATAAAAAATACATAGTGCAGTCACAATTATAGTTCTTGTTCACATGTGCATGCGATCATTTCACAACTAAAAAGCAAAGTTGCAATAAAAATAGTAAAATACTGACCTTATGTGGAAACATTTGTACAACTTACTACCTCCAGCTTAAACACTTCTAAGCTTTATACATCTGCTATATACATAAGAACATATAAGCATTCTTTTTTTCCTGAAAACTACAAGCATTTTGCATATGGTTCATTTGGTTCATCTAATAAAAAAGAAAAATGTATGCTGTTTCACTGAATTTCAGGTTTCAGGTCTTATCTGAGGTTCAAATATAAAAGGTTTTTGGTGTCTGTCCTACAAAGTCTCATTAAACAATAAGTTTCAGGTGCCAGTCCTACACAGTCTATCAGGTTTCAGGTTTCAAAGTCTGGTAGTATTATCCTTCAGGTTTGAGTGAATATATTAACTAAAATTTCTCCATTTCAATTTGCTAAAACAGAAACATGGTGTAGAGAGAAGCTAGCTAGGGTGTGGCACAAATGGTAAAAAATTTACAAAAGGCTAAAAGTTTTCAAAAGGACGAACATCCAACAAAACGAGTGCTTGAACATGTGCTTTAGATATGGCTCAATTAGATATTTAATTCATTAGTAAAATAAATAAGCACTATAGTAGCAGGTTTCTTTTTTATTTATAAATTATTATAGGCACATGCATACAATGATTATGTATCAGTGTATCACAATCACAACCATGTACAAGTCAATGATTCAGGCAAACACAAGTACTAATTAAGCAGGAATAAGTGCAGCAAGCTAAACACTTATGCAGCTCTGTTGTAAATTTGACAGTGAAAAATCATGTATACGCTCATAATGTATAATGCATTCACCTTTGAAATGAAAATTGATCTTTAGATGGAGACAAGCTGCACAAATGGCCTATACAACACCCCTAGCATGTCCATTTTCAGAAATCTGAAAAGCAAGCAAAGAATAGTAGGTCATATCTAGATTTTGAAAAACTGCAGAATACAATAATGGCACACTGGTCATATCTTACTCCACAACCTAATAATATTGTGAGTTTGTCAGATTGCAGTCATAAATTAAGCTTTGGGCAGGTAAAATAGATGACAACTACAATGTTCAAGGGTTATTTCGCAGCTAGAGAACGATTTCATTACTACATATTTGCACATACAATTTACTATGAAGAAAAAATCAGCTCTGCACATCCACGAATGATAATTAATCTAAAAGAAACATAAATTGACTATCAAGTTAAGGTTAATTAATCTGAATGTTTTCTATCTGATTATAGGAAGTATGGAGCTGCAAAACTAAAATCACAAAGGGAATTATTTGCAGCTTTAGATACAAATTTGCCAACTTAAATAATAATTTATCTAGGAAATAGGTTGAGTTCATAAGTAGCTTACAAGCAGGGAAACCTCACTGTTTCCAGGATAATAAAATGGTGAAGTGATTAGCTACAGTTAAACAGATGAATCAGAATATAAAGAAAAACAATACTACGTAAATTGTTGCCTATGTCAAGAAATCAGCATTGGTATTGTAAAGCTCGACAAATACAGCAGGAAAAGAAAACACGATATTTAAGTTTTGACAAGATTAATGAGATGCAACACAAATGAAATTTATCCAAAGAGAAATATTGACTGCAACCAAGAATTACTTCCATCATGTTTATCTAATGCAGTCTGCAACAAAACCTAAAAATTATGCAGAGATAGGCAGTGCATGTAAGTAATCCCCAAGCCTAAGCACATCAGTGCGTAGCCCTGCAATGAAACAAACAGAAAGGAGCAGCTAGCTTGAGACGGAGCAGCGAGTGTGGTGAATATAGATCAAGGTAAGCCGGGCAAAGACAAGGGGCATTAGCCGAATTTGGAATGACCAGGGGCCTGCCTCACCACTATTAAGAGCGTTGAAGCAAGGTCGACGGTGCCACCACTCGAGAGTTGCGCCGCACATACAGGCACTCGCTCTCTCCAAGAGTGGCATCACAGGAAGGGAACAGGGTCGCGCTGCTGCCAGATCCGATCGGAATAGAAGCTCTGCTGCCTGAATCTTTGCACTTGCTGGTGAGAATCGCAACACCCTGGCTCAATCTGTCCCTGGGTGATGGGAAGATAGAGGGCGACGGTGGGATTGGCAAGCTTGCATCGCGTTAGACAGGCACATCGGCGATGGTTAATTTGGGGCCGGCAGAGGCGGCGGCTGTTGGATGCGTGGAGAGGAGGGAGGGAGGGCGGAGGTGGTGTGTTAGGTTTTCTTGGCTCATTATATATGCGAACAGGTATTGGGTCATGGGCTGGATATATCCACAACTCTATATACTGTATTAGTAGTTATGGAGCACTCTTAGTGACATTTTTTGAAACCGTCATAGAGAATCCGTCATGGATTAACAGATTTCTTGTAGTGATTAGGTGTGAATTTGGATGTTTTTGATGTAGGTAGTATAGAGGATGGTGATTTCTTTATCAAGTTTCGCCTTAGAAATATAGGAGTAATAACTTCAAATTGTGTTTAGTGGCAGTTTACGGAGCAGCCCAGCCAGAGTTTAAAGTAAAGTTCCTAACAGAGCTGGTACAAGCCGGTAGGAAAGAGTCATTACCACTGCTGATTGGTGGGGATTTCAATATAATTAGAAACCCCAGTGAGAAAAACAATGACAAATTTGATAGTCGATGGCCCTTTTTATTCAATGCTATTATAGATGGCTTGGATCTAAGGGAGATCGAAATGTCCGGAAGGAAGTTTACTTGGGCCAACTCTAAAAATGTTCCGACATATGAAAGATTAGATAGAGTGCTCGCCAGCACAGAATGGGAGCAGAAATTTCCACTAGTCACTGTTAATGCTTTGACTAGGGAAATTTCGGATCATACCCCACTGTGACTAAGTACTGGGGATAAGGTACATAGGGCTGGGCAACGTGAGTTCAAGTTTGAACTTAGTTGGTTCCTGCAGAAGAATTTCTTTGAATCGGTAGCAAGGATTTGGCAAAGTGTAGATTTGGTGCTACGTCAATGAAGAAATGGCAGAACAAGATTAGAAGGCTGAGGCAATTTTTGAGAGGCTGGGCTAAGAATATAAATGGGAATTTTAAGAGAGAAAAGGAGGAGCTTTTTAGGCGGGCTGGGGAACTAGACTTAAAAGCAAAAACCCAAGTCCTGAACCAAAAGGAATTAGATTTGAAACAATGTCTGAAGGAAAGAATTGCTCAATTACATCGTGAAGAGGAAATTAAATGGTTCCAGAGGGCTAAGACCAAAAACCTGCTAGAAGGGGATAATAATACAAAATATTTCCAAATGGTGGCAAATGGTAAGAGAAGGAAAACAAGGATATTTCAGCTTGAACAAGAGGGAAAAGTGATC
>Ga0182004_10000288_pt1 | contig 27881 bp, 22 predicted proteins | sample Sormic07211540_1_FD_120479 | JGI IMG/M metagenome (GOLD analysis project Ga0182004, IMG submission 120479) | Endophyte microbial communities from Sorghum bicolor roots, Mead, Nebraska, USA - 072115-40_1 MetaG | ecosystem: Host-associated > Plants > Roots > Unclassified | place: USA: Nebraska...
TGCACACACTTTGCACGACCAGACGAGTCGTCAACATTAGCATTTCCCGTCGAAGGATATCCTCCGACGTTTCAGGCGTCGGAGGTTCCTCAGGTGAAGGATAACCTCCGACGCTACCAGGGGAAGGATGCAGCTTTTCCCCAACAGTGTGTCAGTGCAGGGTAAATTAAGTGAGGCGTCACTTTTCCGGATGGTTTGGGCTGAGGCGTCGCCGGCAGGTACGGTCGCTTGACGTGGGTTAGTCTCCACGCTAAGCTACCGCCGGCCGTCGGATTGATTCTTCGCTCTCTGCCTGCCTGCCTGCCTGCTGCCTTCCGACGTGCGACGTGCCTTTCCATCTCACAGTTTACTTCTGATGATGTGTGTCTTGTACTAGTACTTTGGGCGCCTCGTCTGAAACTTTTGAGTTTTGACTACGAACGCTGGACACATGCCGTTCAGACCCACCAAACACCAACACCAACTGCCTCGCGTGTCCTTTGCATACACGGCCCGCTTCGAAGCCAAGCCATGCCTTGCCTTGCCGCTTGTGCAGTGTAGCTGTAGCGCCCGCCTAGTAGCGTACAGAAGCAACAGGCGGGGACTAGCTGGTCACCACCAAACCAAACGCAGGCGGACGCCACGTTTCTGGTCCTCCCTCCCTCCCTCTCCTCCGCAGATTATTACGAGAAGAAAAAGTACGTGTATATACTAGTCGGCCTTGTTTAGTTCCCAAAAATTTTACAAAATTTTTTTAGATTTCCCGTCACATCGAATCTTTAGACGTATGCATGGTGTATTAAATATAGATACAAATAAAAATTAATTGCACAGTTTAGTCGAAATTGACGAGATGAATCTTTTGAGCCTAATTAGTCCATAATTAAATAATATTTATCAAATATAAATAAAAGTGCTATTATTCCTATTTTACAAAAATTTTTGAAAGTAAACCAGGCCTAGTGTACTAGAACAGCGCGGGCGCGGTCCGACCGATTCTGATCACGGATACGGCCCGAGCAAGGCAAGCGATCGACCGGGAGAGAGAGAGGCCGACGAAGACGCCGGGTCGTTTCGTTGCGGGCTGGGAGTCGTGTCCATCTGCCACCGTTGGCATCTGCATCTGCACCTCGCGGGAAAGCGTCGGTCGGTGTCGGTGGGTTCGGGGGTTCCACTTCCACCTCCATCCACGTCTCGTCTCGGGCAGTCGGGCCGGGGACTTGGGATACGATGCGACGGCCCCGCCCCCGGCCCCGGCAGGCGAGACGGCGTGCAAGTGCTGAAGCTGATGTTTGTTTATGCAATAGCTAGAGGCTCTGGTAGTTGGTGTGGTGCTCCATCGACTGCTTCATCATCTGTTTTTTTTTTCTTTGGTTCCTTTTTTGCGTAGGCCTACCGCTTCCTCGGCTGCTCTCTTCCTTTGTTTTCCCCCGCTCTTGACGATTGACCGACCTGCTCGTTCTGCGTCACCTGCGTGCTGGCTCGATCCGTACGCTCATAAGAGATCGCCTGTGGCGCTTGCACGTGCACGAGTTTATTTCCTGCTCTTCTATTTGGAGTTGGAGGAATTGGGATGGGCTGGCCACGTGAAGGCCGTATTGTCTTCGTGCCGTCAAAAGCTCAGCTTCCCTTGATCCAAGCCTTTGCATTTTTCTAACTCCCACTCCGATGACACCACGACAAAATTTTCATTCCTCCTGAGGACTCTGGGATGCTGCCGTGCTGGCTTATGCTCCTCTATTCCTTTTGCCAAACTGATCTACTCACCTCGGCTACCATACCCTCCGGGAACAACCACAAGAGCCTGGAGTTACCGTGCAGAGGTCCTCAACCTTGCACGCTAAACAGACATGCGAATCAGAAAGAACGGCACGCATCGTGCAACCAAATCGAATTGCCCCAGCTGCAACATAAAGCCATGACAAACGATCCCTTGGGGCCTGGGCACGTTATACTTATACTGCATATATGTGTGTTATAAGCTGGAACCACATGACCAACATATCACTCATACAGTCATACTGTCTCTGTTTACAGACACCTCATGCATTACCCACCCTTGCAAAATCTTACACAGGGTAAAAAAGTGTGAATGTTCCATTGGAACCACATGTATTCCTTTCCCGTGACCTCGACGCAAGACCTTCAGGCTCCACCAAAGTTCTGGGAGTCTGAAGCAGGGGGGGCTATCAGGGGCTATGAACCATCGGCAGATCTCAGGTGCTCTCAACTTCAACTCTGTCCCTTTGGACCTGAAGCAAAGCCAAGTTCCTATTTAGCAGCAGCAGACAGAGAAACTACCGCATCGTTTCTGCGACAAGGTTATAAGACTAGTCTACATAGGAGCCATGGAATTTGCCTCCAGACAATTAAAGAAGAACTCAGCTCCTTAGGTCAGTCAACAGTGACAGTACACCACTAGAAAAACTTAATAAAACACTGAATTTCAGGCTTTCATTTGCACAACATTAGCACATTATACCTTTTCTTTACAGTTGCATCTGTCCTTTCAAGGACGAAGGGGTGTCTCACTGAGAACCAGAACCTGACGCAAAGGTAGGAGAAGGCCCACTGCCGTCTCTTGCATCATGCCGTTCCATCATGCGAGACACTGCAGCAATACCCGCGTTGACCTCCCTCCTTACCTCAGAACCAAGATCTGATAAAGAGTTACTCCGAGAAAACCACCTCTCCCTCCATCCACTTGCACTCTTGGTTATGGAATCCTTGTACCTGCCATTGTCAAGAATGCCCACAGTTAAGATACGTGTCTGTGATCCATTTGTCAGGAGTTTTATTTGGTTGGGTATTTGGGTTAGGAGGGTACCTCATTGAAGCTGACTGTAGACGGGATCTCAAAGTGTCGGAGATCGATTGTAAATCAGATGGTCCTGCCCCATCTTGATCCACAGGTGTAGATTGAATCCCAGAGATCCTGACAGGCCAGAGTAAAGGCTCAACACTCAGCATTCGATGATAGTGAAGAGAAGTGCAGAAGCATAGTATCATACATAGGATGTAGGACGTACCTATTGTTTGATCTACCATCAGCAGGAGTAGAAAAGCGGAGAGATGGACTGGAAGCATCCACTAGCCCTCGAGTGCGTTCTTGTTCAACAAGAGCACCTAAAGGGCGACCAGAAACTACAGCAGGGGCTTGTTCGTAATCCCCTTCTTCACCTGAGGTTGTGTGTTCGTCTGCTGAAAGCACCAGAAATTGTGGGTGGCTACTTGCTCCTGATCTGCTCCGGTGCCCATCTCTTCTATTATGATGGCGGTGTGACCTGCGCACTGCAGCTGCAGCAGCCAAGTGCTGAATAATGCGTTCTTCAAGTTCTGCATCATCTGCACCTACAGGAATCTGGAAATACAAATGGTGGTATTAACAGAAGTACGTGTGTTAAAAGCACATTCATAGCAGAAAGGTGAATGCTATTGGAAAAGTTCCCCAAACAGGCATGAAGAAACATGCCCACCTCAAAATCACCCAGCATTGGATGGTGAAAAACAGCAGTATTATGTGAACGATTAGCTCGGATGTTCCTCTCTTGTTCAACAGCCTCTAGTAGCTCTTGGCTACAGAACGTCACAAGAATAAGTGAGACCCAGCAATTCAGTCCCTTAGGAGTTAAGACACGAGGTTGCAATTTTCACCTCAAAGGATCCTTCATGCTGATAGGCTGCCAACACATGGGGCATTGGGAGCTTCTCTGGCACCTAAATTACTACATGAATTAGAATATATTGACAAGCACATGAAATGGGAACTGTAAACATGGTGAACAAAAGTACTTCCTCCGTTACAAATTGTAAGATGTTTTAGCTTTGTTCTAAGTCAAACTTCTGTAGTTTTAACCAAGGTTATAGAAAAACACAAAAACATCTATGACATCATGCAAGATATGTTAGATACACCATGAAATATGTTTTGACGGTTTATTTTATATTGTAGATGTTAAAATATTTTTCTATAAACTTGGTCAAAGTTAGGCAACTTTGACTTAGGACAATACTAACCGGACTTAAACTTTGGAATAGAGGGAGTAGTAGTTTCGGTAAATGTTTGATAGGTTTTTCTTTCCATGCATGCAGCATGGATTGTTACATGTATTATTTTTTCTTGAATTGTTGATTGACCACAAGATGTTACTTTCTGTCTTACTCCAGTATCAGAAACCACATACTCAATTTAGCTCCACTTTATTTTCATGAAAACTACAGCACAAATCCCTATAAATCTGTGACTGTGACACCATAACAAGCCATTAAAAAATCATGTGGCCAGGCATTAGCTTTATGAGCTCATTATAGACGAATAATCATGCTAAGAACTTCAAGAAAACTAAGATTCTGACACGCATGACAACTCTAAGTTAGTGATGAGAACTACAGAAAGACTTCCAGCAGAACAATTGCTCGGTCAACTACTTCTAAGTTATTAATAAGAATTGCTGCAGGAGTCCACCATCTAGAAGAATAAAATAGCTGAAATAATGCAATGACGTGAATCATATGTTCTACGTACAATGTGTTTTCATAAATCATAACTCATGCTAAAGAGAGACACACATGTTGTGCACGATCATTCAGTGTTCCCAACTTGTTTAGACAAGTTGAATGCAGTTACAGAAAAATGTAGTGCCCCTTTAGTGCATTCTTAACCCATTGACGAGCAAGAACTAAACTGTGAATAGCTTATATCACCATGAAACAGGAAAATTCTGCAAGCATTGAAACTAAAGCCATAGCCAGATAGTTACAATCAACTGCATCACAAAAGCATTTCTGAGATGAGAACATCAGGCAAGTGCCATTTTACTCCATAAATTCAAAGCTCAAGAGTTGAGGTTACATGAGTGAAACACAGGGATTGGTGTCATAATTTATACCATACAAGACAACAGGATGCACTGAAGGCTGATCAGAGAATACAGAATATGCAGTTATAAACTGAACAGGCAAAACTGCATAAGGTTTATAATTTGCAAACGAAAAGGTAAGGCATAGATGTTCTTGGAGCAAAGAATAACGCATCAGGAGATGTTACCATTCAAGAATGCACTGGAGATGGTAGTCATGCTTGCAATTGGTCATCTGCAAAGAACACAGCAGCACCAACGAACATGAAAGGCCCGATAAGCGCATCGGTCAGAAGCAACCAAAGTATTTGGCGGCGGCGGCGGATGTGCGGACCGTGGAGGGGTTGCTGTCGCAGAAGGCGTCGAGGCAGATGCTGCAGGCGTCGTCGCAGGCGTCCTGCACGCCCCCCTCCACGAAGGCCGCCGCCGAGGACAGCTTGCTCTCCATCTTGGCCTTCTCGTCCATCTCCGCTTTGCTTAGCTCTCGTCCCGAACACGTGTATCCTCGGTGAAATTTCCTACGGCCAAGGCAAAGCCAAGAGGGCGTCCATTGGAAAGAACGCGTGCCATTCAAATTCCCCGCTTCACGCAACAAATTTTGGCCCGAAATGGCAGCCAACGCCGCAGAATTGAGGCATCCCGGCCGGGAACGGAACGGTTGGGGGGGGATTCGGGAGGGGGTACCTGATGCTGCTTGCCCGCCCCGGGACGCCACCAAACGCCACGAAAACGATGGAATTCCTGGTGGGAATGGGGTCGTTCCACTCCGCCGCCGAACGCCGGAGACGGGCCGGCAACGTCGCGCTCGCGCCTGAACCAGGGTGGTGTGGGTGATGGCGAGAGGAGACGGTGACGGGGGGATTAAACAATTCCTCCGCCGCCGCTCCCTCCCCTCCCCTTGAACCAATGACAGGTGGGGCTGGCTAACGGTGGGCCCGCCTTATCTAGTCATGCTATTGCAGGGAGTTTGCCAAAATTGAGAGGCGTGCGCACGGGTTCTCCACCGAGGTGTGGGACCAGCGTTTAATGGCCGCGCGGTTGGGCTCGCTCAGGAATGCACGTCGTCGGTGATTGGCGGAGCAACACTACTCACGTCTCGCATCCGGCCATCCGATGCATGCCTCTGCAGCATTCGCTGCGGCTGTTCTGCGTGATTTGTAAGTATTAATACTTATATTTTTGTTCAATCTCAACAAAGGGTCCATAGCTCAGTGGTAGAGCAATTGACTGCAGATCAATAGGTCACCGGTTCGAACCCGGTTGGGCCCTTTTTTTGCTTTTTTTTATATATGTAGCTTTGCTCAAATTTTGATTCTAACCTCAGACACAGGACTTTTCATGATTTCAACAAGGGTGAATTTTGATTCTAACCCCACAGTCATGACGACATTTCATGATTTAAACAAGGACGTAGCATCGAAGTGCACTGACATCTTCAGGAATCATCATTCTTAGCATCTAAGTGCACGGACATTTTCAGAAATCATTCTTTGCATATACTTTTTTTTTATATTTAGATTTTTTTTCAAATTTTGATTCTAAACTAACAGTCACGGTGACTTTTCATGATTTAAACAAGGGCGTAGTATCGAGTGCACTGACATTTTCAAGAATCATCATTCTTTAGGGTTTATATGGCAGGGCTCCTCTCCTGCTCCTTCAAATGAGTCCCGTCAAAAGAAGTCGTTTTTAAGTAAGAAACAGAAGCCGTATGGCTTCTCCAAAACGCTTTGGTTCATATAGAGGAACTCTTCGTGAGAGCCCTGTCAAACAAGCCTTTAGTATAGGACACAGCAAACCGGGCGTGACGGCACAAACTACAAACATACAACCACATCAACATAGGACAAAAAAAAGCGGCTAATCATTCACCACGTTTTGGTAACAGAGAAAAATCAACACAGAAGACTTGTTTCGTTGGTCAGACTCCTACAATAATACAATCTTATATTCTTACAGACACTAAGAACTACACCTATCCAACATGGATGAAAATAATTGAAACATTAGTCTTGGAATGCAAGTGCAGGATGGTTCACTCTCTTCCTGCCGTTGATTCCGAATGGAAAGAGCAGAGGGGGCAGAAAAAAGCGATCTCACCTACTCACTTGCTTACTTAAATTACAACGCAGATACACGATGGGCTGAAGAAGGTTTCGTTGCCACTACATATGAACTAGAAAGGAGGGAAATCAAAAGATGCCATGTTGAGCATGAGGACTCTATAGTTAATTCTGTGAGGTTGATGCTTTCCGGCAAAAGTTCAGGCTCCTAGGTTGCTTCAGGGACCCCGGATTTTTGATAGGGCATCATTGAAGCTTGAAGACCAGAGTACCGACATGGGACAAGCTTTTGGAGCTGTTGCTTGGTCAATTTTTCTTAGTTGCTGAATGCTAACTTTGCTATGAAGGGAAACATCTGCTCCTGTAAAATAATACAAATAGTAAGTGGAACAAACTAACTCTAAGAGAAATAATCAATCAGATACCTTAATGATGCAAAGCCATCCATAAAAAAAGGTAAACTAGGGAAAACAAGCATCTATTACCTATTTTACCGAAGCTTAAGTGCATCTCCAAGACCAAAATTAGCATTACTTTGATGTCCCTTTCTTCCCAGAGGATTATCTCCCTTCTGCATCATTGCAACAAACTCATTGTAGTCGATCCGTCCATCCTGCAAAATATATGATGGATGAATTAAACATACTGATTTTACCAATCTTAATTGGAATAGTAAAATCTGGTCTACTTACATTGTCCTGATCGATGTCCCCAATAATATCCTCAAGTCGGGTATCGCCTATACCAAACTCCTCACATGCCTTTTGGAGCTCATCTTGAGTTATGTAACCACTGCCATCTTTGTCAAAGTATGAGAAAGCAGCAAAGAGCTTATCCTCCTTTTCAACTTTGTTTATATGCAAAGTTGCAGCAATGAACTCCCCATAATCAATTGTGCCACTATTGTCGATATCCGCCTGATAATTTCATGAAATGTGCCTCAACTGAGTTGCAGTCCGTAAAGTGGAATGATGGTCATCATCAGAAAATTAAAGTATCACTACTCTTTCGATAAACGTCCCAAAATAAATCTCATTACTTGGTAACACGGTTAAGCTTTCCTTGTAATGTGGTATTTTCTTTGTTCACCAAAACATGAGACAGTGTTGAGGCTAACTGGATGTTTAAAAGTATGGAAGGTTAGGAAAAAAAATTAATGAGCTTATTCTTGAACTTATTATTAACACCTGTTCATGGTTTATATTGTAAATGATACATGGTGACTACAAATTGGTCTGCCGAATAAAGTTCAAAAAACTGTATTGAATGGGAATGAATATGGGGTGATCATCTTGGAATACTTACTGCTTCCATTAGAGCATTGATTTCTGAGTCCATCAAATTAGCACCAACTCTCTGCAAGCCATTTTTTAGTTCCTCCATTGTGATATGACCACTGTTGTCAGTGTCAAGCATTTTGAACATTTCTTTTAACCCTGCAATTTCTTCCTCGGATAAACTCTCGGCAATAACCTGCAAGCACAAAGAAAATGAACCACGAGTAGCATCGGTATAATGTAGAGATAGAGCATTGCCATCATTACTCACCCTAAGGGCCATTTTCTTTAGTTTATTCATTGCAGAAAATTGTTTCAACCGGCTTAGAACAGCAGAATCAAGAGGCTTGTCAGGAGCAACTCCATCAACACAAACCCAAGGGTGACCTATGAAAACCCAGGTCAATCACTATAGCCAATTTGGTTGAGATGAGGCTAAATAAATTAGGAAAGAATTATCTATTGGTACATGCTACTCACATAAGGCTTCATGGGCAGTCAATCTCTTCTTTGGATCACGAATAAGCATTTTCCTGACCAAATCCTTTGCACTTTCTGAGATGCTAGGCCAGGGCTCTGACGAAAAGTCCAGTTCACCTTTCAAAACTTGTTCAAATATCCCTTGTTCACTTTCTGCCCCAGAAACCAATAGGAAATTCAATTTAATGCCAACGGTCAATGACATATAAAATTGTAATGCAATATTTCTCTGAAATGGCTACATATAACCTCACCATCCCAGAATGGAGGGACTCCACTCAACAGGATATAGATTATGACACCAGCACTCCAGACATCAACTTCACGGCCATAGAATTTTAGCAAAACCTCAGGTGCTACATAGTATGGGCTTCCAACGACATCTGTAAACATCTCGCCTGCACAAACAATTATCTTAGACCAAATGGCATCAGAAGAATGCTATTTAGGAATTAGGACTGCATGTGGTATAAAGAATTTGATAACATTCATATGGTTGGTTTCTACCAACTCATATTTCCTTAAAAAAAACAGACATAATCTACTGCATATTTTTATATGTACGATTTGTGCTGAACATAGAAGCCTGGTGTTAAATCACCTACCAAAAATCAATGTGCAAATGGGTTTATTATAACTTTTTAAGCCTTGAATGTGATGCTTATCAACTGCAGCAGGTTGTAGTGATATTATAATGAGATTGAAGAAAATAAAACCAGTGCTGACTACTTGCTCAATGTAGTTCAGCAGCATAAGTGATCTCAACATGTTGATTAGTAAAAGTGATGTAACCATCGTGTGAAGTACACACACACACGCGCCACTATGCATGTAACAGTTGTCGATCTACAATTTGTTATGACTACATGGTGGCCTCTTGCATGCACGAGGACTGGTATCTCTACATACGAAAAATCCTCCATTCTGTAACAACCGTTTGGCAATTGTCACCTCAGGCCTTGTTTAGTTCCGAAGTTCTTTTGGTTTTGAATACTGTAGCATTTTCGTTTTTATTTGACAAATATTGTCCAATCATGGACTAACTAAGCTCAAAAGATTCATCTCGTGAATTACAGGTAAATTTTGCAATTAGTTTTTATTTTCGTCTATATTTAATGCTCCATACATGTGCCACAAGATTCAATATGATGGAGAATCTTGAAAAGTTTTTGGTTTTTGGGGTGAACTAAACAAGGCCTCAGTTGCTAACCAAATATCAGCTCCACTGAGCAGGCTCACATTTCTATACTAAAATAACTTCGCAATCAGATAAAACTGCATTGCTAGTCAAGGAATCGATGCCATATATACCTGGCTTGAAGAAGATGGACAGGCCAAAATCGATGGTCTTGAGGGGCGAGTCCTCCTTTTGATTGACAAACAAGAAATTCTCCGGCTTAAGATCCCTGTGCATTACGCCGAGCGAGTGGCACGCCTCGACGACGCCGACGATCACCCTGGCCAGCTGCGCGGCCGCCTTCTCGGAATAGTGCCCCCTCTGGATGATCCTATCGAAAAGTTCCCCACCGGCGCAGAGCTCCATGACGAGCTGCACGGCGACGGCGTCCTCGTAGGCGCCGACGATGGAGACGACGTTGGCATGACCCGCGAGGTGGTGCATGATCTGGATCTCGCGGCGCACGTCTTCGACATCCTCCTCCGTGAGCAGCTTCCGTTTGGCAATGGACTTGCATGCGAACTCCCGGCCGGTGGCCTTCTCGACGCAGAGGTAGGTGGTGCCGAATTGACCCTGCCCTAACTTCTTGCCAATTGTGTAGAGGTCCTTGAGCCGGGCCGTGTTAACGTCGCGCTTGAGCACGGAGTCCGCGAGGAGGCCCGCGCTCTGGACGCGCTTGACCTTGGGCGCGGGCTTCTTCGCCGGAGGGTTGTCCTGCGCCTGCCCATGCGCCTGGGAGGTGGGGGGCTGTGGTGGCAGGTCGGCGGATCGGGATGAGTGGTGCGAGGAATGCTCGGAATCAGGGATGGTGACGGGATCGGGCGCCTTGTCGGAGGCGGGGGAGGAGGGCGGCGGTAGGGATGGTGCTGCCGCGGGGTCGTCGCCGCGGGGCCGCCACAGGGTGACGTTGGCCAGGAAGCCGTTGCGGCCGGCGGCGCTGGGGCCGACGCAGGTGTTGCCCATCGCCGCGGGGACGCTACACGGACGGCAGCGACGGCGGCGATGGCGGTGGCGGTGGCATTGGACGCGGGGGCGGGGGCGGCGAGGAGGCGGTTACCGGTTGGGTGGTTCAGGTTGGATCGATCGTGGAAGCGGGGGCGGAAGGAGAGGAACCGATGAATGGAAACGGAGCCGAGGTGGGTCCGGGCAGCGGGTTCGTGTGGATGACGTGTGGATCCGTTGCATATGGGGCCGTTTGTCAGCGTCGTGGTCCGGCGTTTGGAGGCGAGTGACACCGCGGGATGCGGATCGGGGTCTTGGGCTCTTCGCGCCAAATCGGATGGCCAAATTCCAAATCGTATTTGGGAACTGGACGGCGCGTTTCATCACTGGCTGAATTTAACTTTGACTTGATGTGGCAGAATTTAGCTCTACCAAACAAAAAGTGGTGGCATTATTCAATGGCGCAACCAAAATGGTTATCGATCTTCCAGTCCAATTGCTTCTTCTTTTTTCTGCAATAGCATTTTCTTTTTTTATATAAATTACTTCCTCAATTGAAAAAAATTGTTATTCTGACTTCCTAAGAAATTAAATAATTTCAATTTAACCAAGTTTATACAATAAATTACTAGCATTTATAATACCAAATAAGTATAGACTATATTGATTATATGAAATATATTTCATAGTAAATCTATTTTTGTGTTATAAATGTTAACATTTTTTATATAAATTTGGCTAAATTTAGAAAAATATAACTTGTCCAAAACCTATATAGTATTCTTTTTGGGATGAGATGAGTAATTTATCTTTGCTCACAAAAATCTAGTTTTACATAGCTTAATCTATCAGCTAATCTTCCTCGTAACAAAAATCTTACTTCGTGCTCTTTGCCCATGGAACGCTAGCTGCTAACATGATTCTGGCTGCCAGGCCGATTTTTAGTGACTTTGCCCTCAAATGGCTATTTCAGGGAATTACTCACCTCTCCCAAAATGGTCGTGTTTGAATCCATATGTATTGCCTCGATTCATATATATGTTAGTGTAAATCAGAGTGTAACTTATTTTAATTTACACAACAATCTAGTTCAACACATGTGGGTTGATCGAGATAACATATACATGATCATCCAAACAAGCCCATAGGGGGTTGCTTATGCATGTTACGCCCATCTAACATCTGCTAGAAAAGCTTTTAGAGCCACCCTCTTCCTTTTTGTGGGATTTATGAGATATCCTTTGGATTGAAGCTAGAGGTTTGAGTTGTGTGAGCTAGTGACAACACATGTGAACAATCACAAGTCTTGAGCATTTTGTGGCTGCATCAAGCAGCTAAGTAAATCATTCGTTACCCTAGTTTGGAGCTTTGCACCTAGACAGCTATGTGTCACCGGTGAGCACTTAATATTACGGAGTGTTGCACGGCCAGGGCGGAGTTTGACGGAAGGCCAGGGAAGGACGACTTCGACACCAGATATCAGCAACTTCATTCTTCACCAGCAATGAGAAATTGGATAGCAATTGAGAGAATTTGAAAGAAACCCAACAAATGTGCTCACAATTTTTCTAGCCATTTCGAAATCTCGTTGTTTTTACCAACTGATATTTTGGGAACCGTTGGCGATGCTCTTAGCAAGTATGCTAATATGGCACAAAGTTATGAATGATAAGAAAGGGGATAAAAGTTTTATGGAAACGAAACCGGTCCACCATATTATCTGCAATATATGGAATACACTTAGAAACTGGGACACGGAACCACTAGACGAGGACGGGTGTGCATCGTTAATGTTATGTATAATTCGATTTAATCATAATCAGAAAAAAAAATAAAGAACCGTCAAATCACTTCATGTTCCATACTTCTCATGGCCTGACGCGTTGAAATTGGGCTGTACACATTCGAATACAACTCTGAAAACTTCTAGTGTATTACAAGTTATCTAATGCCGATCCAAATTCAACGGCTTTGAACATGCAATCGCATTCCATGCACAGGTAATGACGTGGGTGAGCCGGCGCCGTCTCTGCCGCTTAATCAATGCAACGCAGCCGCAACTCTGAACAGGGCAATCGGGTGATTGGCTGAGAGATGCTGCTGGCTAGCTGAAATAGTAGAACGCAATTTTCTTTCACTAGCTCGGTTGACTTTAGCTTGTTCAAAACGACGTACGCCCGGCCTTGCCTTGGTAAAACGGTCTTCCAAGTTTACACTACTATTGCTGCTGGTACTACTACTACTCTTCTTCTCCTACTCCTCCTTTTCGCATCGAGTTCGTCTCAAATCCGTTATTTGACCAGCAGCAATCCTGAGCTATAGCTGCAGTCGTCCACGGTGACAACAGGGCGACGACCATCTTCTACCGGTCACAAAAGGTAAGACCAATTGTCACTTGCACATTGGGACATCTCAGTTTTCAACCCCATCTCCAGCTTCCGTTTCAGTTCTGACGCGACAGAGTTGAATTGTGCTAGTAGATGTGAATCTGGTAAAAGTCATCCGTGAAGGATCGGTACTCACTAACCAATGACCGATCCAATCGATATTTTTACCTTTTTTCTTTCTTTCTTTTCCTCGAGGAGATGCATGCATGAGAGTATATGTATCAACTTGGAGAATCGAGACACGACAATTTATTAATTAAGCGAGAACAAATTCGGTCAAGAGTGCATGGGTTTAAGATCATCTGCCGGCCGGAGCTACTCCACGAAAGTCCACGACGTGACGCCTGCAGTTGTACTTCTTAAGTACTACCGGAGAGAGTCAAAAACAAGAAGCTAGTAGAGTGTTTCGTCGTTAAAAAAAAAAACAAAAACAGAAGGCAGAGCGAAAACACACTACACAGACACAGAGAGACAGAGAGTCTGAACACCTCGAGCGAGCTGTGGACGTGCCACGCACACGTACTATGCGCGCCGGCCGAACAGGAAAAAAAAAACAAGGCATGGAATGCAGTGCACCGCTAATTAACTGCTTCTAACCTACCTCCTTGACCAGAGACACCTTCCGCTTCCGAACGGAACTTCTGACTGTTTCATTCACGAGAGCTCAAGCTGAAGCAAGCGCGCGGTACATGTCAACGGTCACCTGCCGTACTTGACCGGCGACTTTGGACATGTATGCTCACACTGTCACACATATCGCACCGCCACTTGCTCGCCTGACGACCACTCGCTTCCATCCTCACCGGCTCATCTCCCTCCCCATCTATAAATCCCCCGCGCGTTGCACTGCATCGCCAGTAGATCGAGCAAAGCACGCGACGCCAGTTGATCGATCGAGAAGCTTGGTGCAGGAGCTAGCTAGCTGCTGCCGCTGCCATGACCATGACCGCGGTCGCCATGCCTTCCTCCGAGGCGGCGTCGTCCCCTTCCAAGCGAGCCGCTGGCGGCCTCCGAGGGCCGCGGCCGCTGCCGCTGAAGGTGTCGTCGTCGTCCCGGGGCTCGTCTCCGCCGACCACGACGTCCAACAAGGCGCCGCCGTCCACCACCACCAAGAAGCACCCGGTGATCGTGTACGAGCACACGCCCAAGGTCATCCACGCCAGGCCGCAGGAGTTCATGACCGTCGTGCAGCGGCTCACCGGCAAGCCCCCCGTCGCGCCCGCCACGTCGTCGTCGTCGTCGTACATGCCGATCTCGCCCGCGCTGGCCGAGGAGGGCGGCGGCGGCGACCCTCTCCTGCTCACGCTCGGCCAGCGCCAGGCCGCGCCGCCGGCGACAGCAACGACGACGATGATGCCGTCCCCAATGGCCGCCGGGATGCTGATGTCCCCGGGCTTCATCTTCTCCCCTAACACCATGCAGGCCATCCAGGAGCTCAGCCCCTTGTTCTAATCACAACCTATTTGTTTTATTACTACTACAAATAGAGTGAGTGTATTACGAAGATTTTCAGTTTCCTTTTTTCGCGCTGTTCGTGCAAAATTTCCACATGCACAGAGGGTGGGCAAATTTCACACGCACAGCGGTTTACTTGCTGCTGTGCATGGCATGCCATGATGTCACGCAGCAGCACTTGTAAATTTCTTCTTAATTTCCATTTCCATGGGAGTTTCTGCGTCCTGATATAAAGCATCCTGACTAGTTCAGATGCCAGGTGACTAGTAGATAATGTACAGGAGAACATATTATAATACAGAAGTTGTTCTCTTCCTCAACCTCACCTTCATCTGTGTTTGAATTTTTCCAAATGCTCACGCTTCAAACAGTTTGTATGACAGGAGAAATGGTGACTTACCTTCTCGAAAAGTCTTTGGTGTAATTGTATAAGCATCAGCATCATTGCATTAGTGTCAAATAGACAAGGTGCATTATTTTCAAACTGTTATACATCCCTTGATTCCCTTCTACATTTATATGTCTGACTTTGAAGAACCATTCAATAGTAGTAACACTTAAAAATCCCAGTGGTCGAAATAAATCCCAATACATAAGAAAATCGAAACCAATTTGGCTTTGATTTACTAAACTAGATACTGGTTGTCTTACAACTGTCGGCGCTTGATAAGTCTGGTCCTGGTTTTAAAGGTGATTTTCTGTTTTTGTAAAAATAAAAAAAACTGTTATGATCTTTTAATTAAATTAAAATATGAAACTGGTATCAATTTATTTTTTAAATGTTACTCTCCCTATTCTAAATTTTATTTCACTGTGTATTTTTTTTAGATATACATTGCTTCTGTTATACATCTAAATATATATTATGTCTAAATGCATATTAAAAGTAATGTGTCTAAAAAAATCAGAACAACTTATATTTTGGAATTGAAGGAGTACCTATTTATTTGTGATATATTTAGGATTGTTTACAACTTTTTTTTGTTCATATTGTTTTATTGCTTGTGATGTGCTTATTATTTATTTAAAAACGAATAAGATACAAATAGCTCTAGACAGAGCAACGACAAATGGATAACACTTTTAGAAAAAAAAACACTATTTTAATATTTTCATGATTCAAAATAAATTAGATATGTTCATGATTCAAATTAAATTATATGTAAGTTTTTAGAGAGTAAAACAGTTTTTTATTATTTTTAGAAAATAAGAACCACTTTCAAAGCTTACCAGAGGACAAATTTGTCCGGTTTTGAATAACTGAAGGACGCCTGAATACCTGATGCCCAATTTCATTGTTCATGGTTTAAAAATCAAACTAACGTGTAAGGTGAAGGTTGACAATTGGACTTTACCTTAAAAAAAGGACACAGCGCCTGCAGCAAAGAATTAAGCAATGAGAAGGGAAACAGATTGTTCAGCGCTGACATTAATTTTCACGTCAGGGTTCAAATAGTGCTAAGTGCTAACCAAAGAATTCTGGAGCGAGAATAATACACTATACACTGGCATCAAACCACCACCACCACTCAAAACATCGAGTTCCACAACTTATGATGTACACTGTATACAGAGCATGTCAGTTAGCCCCAAATTACAAGCTATTCAAGCCTAGTAGTCTGAATAACACACTATACGGCAGCTCAAAGCTTCAGAACCAAAACGTACAGCTCCAATACTGCACGTGGCAAAAGAGTTAAAAGAAACATCAAAGAACCAATACACATGCACAATAAAGCTCAATTGTTCAAATCTCTAGATTTACGAGCATTTGGCTGTTGGTATGGAGAAGGTTGTATTCATCTTTGTGGCCTTGGCAGACGTCGCCAGGGACTCAACAATGCAGATCTGTTGAGAAGCAGTAGGAGGCCAAGGAATGTAGTCGACAAACCAAAGGTATACCTACGAAATATCCACGGCACCAGTTCAGTTTCGCTTCAGAGTGGAAAGGGCCATTATAGGCGATGCACGATAAAGCCATCATAGATAACCTACTTGACTGTAGAGCTTCTGTTTCTCCAAAATAGTATTGAGAGCACCCACTGCAGAAAAGATATAAAAAATAGCTGTTAGTTTTCTCAAGGACGAACCATGGCAATGTTATGGGTGTGGAAACTACAAGTATCAAATAAAACTTCGTGTGGTGACAAATTGGAACTGTAATGGCACAAAACACAATTTTTTTGTACTATCAGTGTCATCGTATCAATTTTCAGTACTCAATGGTACGCAACATGCCATGACATGTCCAAGAAAAATCTAACATGAACAAATGGTTGACAGAAAATAAGCTCAAATGTCCCAGCAGTTTACTCGGCATATTCAGGTACAGTGGTAAATGAGCTCCTCTCAGTCCACAGTTTCTGTCAGAAGGTAACGTTTTGGAAGAACAATTTTGTCTAGTAATTCCATTATGGCCTGCATTAATGTATATTTACTGAACTTGACATTATGCATATGAGGTAGAACAATATAAATACTTGTTTATGACATCCACACAACTCGAGCATCATTTTGTAAACATCAATGCAGGCATGTATTAAATTTAACTAAAAAATATATAAATATGATTATGTGCAAACAACCAACTATTAATAATATACCGTCAATGGATATGGATACTTACAAGGAGAATATTAAATATCCCACGAGCAACACTGTCTAGTAATGAACTGCAGCAATGGATCTTAACTTAATTGCACAACACATATATAGGGTACAATAATATGATAATTGATAATGATAACTTCCTATGCCCCCAAACCACTAAAGCAAAAGTTTGTAAATTTAATGCTGATGCTTTAATATCTGACCCAAAAGGTACAAATGAAGATGATAAAAATGGCAACTCTTCAAAGATGTTAATATCACATACTTGTGAATTCAAAAGACCAACATATTTTTGCCATGAGAACTACTATACCTCTCCAAGAACCAAAACCACATAAAACTTAAATATTAAATCTCCTTTCAATATTTTGAATTTTGAAGCACTTGGAGTTTTACAAAAACGCTTCGGTTTGCAAGTTCACCCTACAAGTCTAACCAAGAATGTTAAGGCCCTAAAATGAAATCAAAAGGTGGACAATGTAGTCCTCTCCCTCATCACTAAACCTAAGAAAAAAAGGCTAAAACCCTAGTTTTGTGTACTCAGGCCACTCTACGGTATGACGCTTCAGTTCACCTGAACTAAAAGACAATTTCCTCTAAGCCACAGCAAGAGATCACCGAATTATATGGCTCCTTCCAAACACTGAATGTCAAGAGTCTATCTATTTCTTCTCCCGTCTAGAAAAGACTTGCCAACATTCCATTTTATCAAAGACAGCAGGAAAATCTTTCTACCAAGTTAATCCCTGCAGTGTGACAGAAAACAGCTCGATAACAATGACCAATATGGTTAGCAAATGTATAGTACCTTGAAAATCCTGAGCACTGAGAAATTGTTCGCAGGGACTACTGCTTTCTTCACAATGGCTCTCTGCTCGGCGACCATCTCCCAGCAGAGCCGCCGCGCCATCTCCCTGGCCATCACCAGCTGTGCCCTCTCCGCCCGCAGCGCAGAGATCTCCCTCCGCAGCGCCACCCTGTCCGCCTCCAGCGCCTCGACCCTTGCATACAATCCCCGAGAGTTCCCGTCGCCCACATACTCTGCGACCACAGACGTAGCTGGTTTCGTTGTGCTCGCGCAGGTAACATCCACCGTGTACTCGAATTCCTTCTCCATGGGGGACGACGGCTCCTCCTCCTCGTCGTCTTCCTCCTCGCGGTCGTTGGCAACGACCATGGCTTTCACCTCCATGCCACTGCTCGAGTCGCGGGCGTTCAGCTCCACCTCATGCCCGGTCATGTCGATCTGCTCCACGTCTTCGGCGCCCACCTCCTCGTACGACTCCTCATCCTCGTCCTCGTCGGTGAAGGAGTCCGGGTCGATGCCGTGGGACTGGAGGCGGGAGTGGTAGGAAGCGGCGAGGTCGGAGAGCGAGGCGAGCTCCTCCTGCACCTCGCGCTCCCTGTCCTCGCGGCCCTCGGCGTAGCGCTTGAACTGGCGGGCCTCCATCTGCGCGGCGGCCTTCTCCCGCTGCAGGCGCTCGATCATGAGCATGGCCTCGCTGGCCGCCGTCTCCGCGGAGGCCCGCTCGGCGTCGAGCTCCTGCCGCAGGCCCCGCGCCGCGTCCTCCGCGGCCTCCTTCTCCCCGCGCAGCCGCGCCGCCGCCGCCTCCAGCTCTTCCACCCGCCGGATCAGCTCCTCCGCCGCCTCCCCTGGCCCCGGACCCGGACCCGCCTTGGGCGACAGCTCCGGTGATCGCGCCGGCGGCCGCCGCTTCAGGGACCGCCGCGACGGCGACGGGTCCGCGACCGGATCCATGGAGGCATGAAGTACGCGCCCGGGGACTCGCGTCTCCCAAGTCGCAAACCCCGATCCGACCGCCGCCGCCGTCGGGAGCTATCGGTTGGCGGGCGGGCGGCACGGCGGCAGCGCGATAACGGAGCGCCGCGGCTTCGTGCTGTGACAGTGAGGCGAGGACTGGTGGGTGGTGGCGGTGGCGTCTGTCGGAGGCGACGTGAGCTAGGCTGGAGCAGCTGGATTAGGAGGAAGCAGGAGCAGCATTGAATTGAATAATTCAATCAGTCGAGATGTGATTCGGAAAAGGATAGGAGGGCCATTGTTGCATTATACTACGGTACGGGTGAGCTTTCCACGTCGCCGTACGCCAAACAAACCGTTTCCTTTCCGTCGCCGTGGAAGCAAAGCGAGGAGCGCGAGCTCGAGCAGGAGCAGGAGAGGTCAGAGGAGGACATCGATTTTCCGGAGGGGAGCGGAGCAAAGGCGAAGTGGAAGGGAAAGGTGCTGCGGGTGCGGGCGGCTGCACCTTCACGGAGTCGGAGCTGGTGGGGGTTATGATTCGGCGTCACGCTCCCACTATATGTGGAGTGTGGACGGCCACTAACCGCGGAAAGTTCGTGCGGGGAAAGAATTCGGTGCGAATTTCACGTCGCCGGCCGGCGGCAGGAAACAGTAGCCGGCCACGGAGTCTCGTCTCCTTCGTAGCAGTAGTTCGTACTTGAAATGGAGACGGAAACCAGTTCGGCGACGGAAATGGCGCTGCTGGCTCGCGGTCGCGGAAACTGCTTACCTCATTTAACACAGTTTTTTTTTTACCTTGACATATGCTTCCACTCCCTTCGCTACTAAATTCAGATTTTAGTTCCTCTTTTTTATTAAAAAAATATATTTTAATCTATCATTTTGTAAAATAGAACTAAATATTATGCAAATTTTCCATAAAAAATAATTATTCTCTATTTTAGATTTTGACCTCAAGTAGCGAAAAAAATCCAAAATGAATCTCAAGAGACTCTCACGAGGAAAATAAATTTTGTATTTTGAATAAAACTAAACATTACCTTGAAAATTTTAGAATTTTGCATTTCGTTACTCCAAAATAATAAGCATTTTGCATTTTAGATTATATAAAAAAATTAAATAAAATGTGCAAAAACACATCTTAATACGATTTAGTATTAAGACATATGTTTACATATTTCTTAATACGAATCCTATGATAAAAAGAGTAGAAGCATATTCCTCAAGGCAAAAATAACTTTACCTCATTTCGTAGGGTCGCCGCGCCGGCTGACTTTCTCGTTTTGCTGCTGCTTCTCTCTCCGGGTCAATGATTCGTCCAGAACAGGTCTGGGGGAACGAACACGGGCCGGCGAGGGTAAGCGTCGCGTTGACGACGGTTGTGGACGTTAATGGATTAATTAACCGGCGAGATTTTTCTTTCACCGAACATGTCTTAGCAGCTTCTCGCACGTTAATGGATTAATTAATCGGCGAGATCCGCGTTCCTGGCTGCTGGCTGTTCATATCTGAATTCTGAATTGATAAAAGCTGGATGAAAGATAGCCCTAAAGCCAACGGATCGAAATCGAATAATGTTGGTGATAGACTGATCGTGACGCCGTAGCCGTATCTAACATGGCTTGTCGCTGATCGAACAGTGTTCAATTCTTCATCAAGTTCGAAAGCAGGTAATTTTCTTGAAGATTATTACTCAATCCGATTTGGCCGGTCCAATTTCTAGTCCCGAATCCAGCTTGGTGCTCGTGCTAGTTTCAGCTCTGTGCGTTTCACACAGTTCGACTCGCTAAGCCATGGACCCATGGCGCGTGGGCTGTCCCCCTCCCCCATGCATACACGCATCTATTATTGATGAGCAATTTCTCAAAAAAAAATCTATTATTGATGAGCATTTTATCCAGTGAACACAAAACGTTCACTATAACCATGACACGAGTGCTTCGTGCTCGTGCTAACAACAAAGGTCATGATGGGACAGACTCAAGGCTCAAGCCCGAGCACCCAGAGTCCCAAACTCAATCAGTTCAGTCAGTAGGAGTTGCCATACACAAACCGCCTGACGAGCCGGACCACCTCGCTGCCGGCGTCGCCGGCGGGCTCCACGGCGAAGAACCCGTGGTGCTGCCCCTCGAACTCGACGTGCTCCACGGGCTGTTCCGTCGCCTTGAGCCGCGCGACGTAGTCCGCCTGGCGGTCGCGCAGCAGGTCCCGCTCCGCGGCCACGACGAGCGTGGGCGGGAGCGCGACGCCGCCCAGCGCGGGGCTCTCCGGACCGAACGGGTTCGCGAACGGATGGTCCCTCGTGGCGCCCGGGGGCAGCGCCAGCCGCCATGCTTGGTCGTACCACGGCAGCGTCAGGAACGGGCCGGGCGGGAACTCCGCCTCGGACGCCGTCCTCTCCGCCCCGCCGAAGAACGGGCAGAGCATGACGTGCCCGGCGACGCGCACCGGGTCGAGCCCGGGGGAGAGCTCGCCCGATGCCGAGGCGAGGCGGACGGCGACGTGGTGGACGATGTTCCCGCCCGCCGAGTCACCGGTGACGAACACCCGGCGGAGGTCAGCCGACTCGGCGAGCCAGGGGTCCCCTCCCGCCGCGTCGACGGCCTGAGCGCGCACCCAGTCCATGACGGACGCCGCGTCGTCGAGGGCCGCGGGGAGGCGGTGCTCCGGTGCGAGGCGGTAGTCGGCGGAGAGGACGACGGCCGGGAGCTCGGCGGCAAGGCGGAGGCAGCAGGCGTGGAAATTGGGCAGCGCGAAGGTGCCGAGGACGTAGCCGCCGCCGTGGAAGTAGACGAGCACGGGCAGCTTGTTATTACCGCAGGAGTCCGGCGGCGGTCTGTACACGCGGAGCTTGAGGTCGTGGGTGGCGTCGTACACGACGTCCTTCCACTGGACGGGCAGCGCGGGAGGCACGGACGGAGGAGGGAGCGTGTCGTAGTCGGCGAACCGGACCACCGTGCCATCGCTGAGAAGCTGGAGGACATGGGGCATGTCCTCGACGACGTGTGGCGGCGAGGAGGATGACATCGCGGGTGCTGGTGAGACCGTGAGAGCTGACAGCTAGCTAGCTTGGACTTGGAGCTTGGTACGAGAGACCGAGAAGCACAGTGCACCGAACTGTGAGCAACGGACATCAAGGCAGCAACTGCGTTTATATATAGGAGTAGACGCTGACGAGGCGTTCCCAAATACTCCTATATCAGAGGCAAATGCAAATCAGCCTTTCGTCTTCTCCGCAATGGGCAATGCCGCCTTTGTTTGCTTTTCGCTAGCTTGTTTCCCAAGCACGTAGTATCAGTCAACCGATGACGCCTCCAAGATTGACCAAGAGGAGACCAATGAAGATAGAGTGCGTACTTGTTATCAGCGACTCAGGCCAAAACTTTTCAAAATTCCCTGTTACATTAAATTTTACGGCACAGATATAAAACATTAAATATAAATAAAAAGTAACTAATTATATAGTTTGTCTGTAATTTGTGAGATGAATCTTTTAAGTCTAGTTAGTCCTTAGTTAAATAATAGTTGTCAAATAAAAATAAAAATATTATAGTATCAAAAAAAAATTCACTTAAGCCTTGATTAGTTACAAAATCGAAGATGACTTTAGAGTTTGTTTGCTTATCTTATAAACTGTACTTTTTTATCAGCCAACAGTATTTTTCTCTCATGATAAATCAGCGAATAATGTTTTTAGCTATGACTTTTCAGCGAATAGGTCCCCAAGTCTCGCACACATTCATAAGAATCTAGCAAGGCGTCCCCGGTAGCGCTGGTTGTTCGCAGCATTGTTCCATTTATTTATCATCACGCTCACTTATATTATGACAATATGCTATATATTGTTAGAAAGCAAAAGAAGAAACGAACCATTCATTACTTAGAGTTTGTTTGGTCAGTCCGCAATCGATTCACAACATGAATGAGTTATGTCCTGTTTAGGAAACTAAAAACACAGTTAGAGAGTAATTTACGAGAAGAATCTTTTAAGTCTAATTAGCTTATAATTAGATATTATCAGATAAAATGAAAAAAATACAGTACATACTAAACATTAACACCTCTAATCAAACATCCCTTGCTTTGTGTTTGGATGACCGGATGATAATAGATTGCAGTGTGAATGAATACACCCTACCCTAATACAAACTCTACTAACCCTCCCCTCCCAGAGGGATCCACTTGTAGGGACGGGGAAATCAGTGTTGCTCCTATCCTCACGCGGCCCCGTGTGCTCCACCCCACCCTTCTCGCATCTGCGCCTGCGCCTGTATCCATGATCTCGAAACCAACCATTGCGCCGAACAACCTTCACCCTTCTCTTGAAACAGTATTCAACATCGTTCTAAATTCACACATTGTACAAGCATTAAAGTAGGACCCATAAAAAAGGTAAACAGTGATACATGCACTTGCTTTCTCCTCTTTGCACTCTCTCAGCGCCTCCTCTGTGCATTTTTCTCAGCATCGAGGAACCAACAATCCCTGGTGCCAACATTTTTTCTTTAAGCATCACTACTACAATATTATTTTTAGGAGGCGGGCAAAAAGGCTTTTCCAAGACGGTTTTTTACAACCGCCTCGGAACAAAGGTCACGGTTAATCGTGGCCTTTATCGAGGCGGTTTGCCTGCCCGCCTCGGTAAATCAAAATAAAAAAACAAAAATAAGAAAAATGCATGGACAGGCCCGCTGAGCCCATCCACTGGCCCGCCAAAGCCCATCCACAGACCCGTCGCTACCTCGTTCGCTCCGTCGCGCTTCGAGCCAGACCCGGCCACCATCCGCCTGGATCTGTAGCCGCCTTCATCGTCGTTGGCACGGCTGCCTGGATCTAGTAGGAGGAGGTGGTGGCGCCGCCCGAATCTTAGCAACCACCACAGCAGCACCGAAGGGAGAGAGAGACTCGCAGCAGCCACCACACCGCCAGATCTGAGCGACTCGCAGGAGAGGGAGCTCTGCAGATCTGAGCCGGACTGCACCATCGAAGGAAGGAGCTGGGCCGCCGTGCGCCATTCCTTGAACCATGGCCTTCCCGCGCCGCCGCCGGGGAGGGCGCTGGCTACTCTACGCCATGGCTGGCCTGCACGGCACTGGGAGGCGGCATCACCGGGGAAGGTAGGAGAGAGGGCGTCGGCAGGAAGGGATGGGAGGGGGCAGGCCAGGGAGGGTTTGGTGAGGAGAGGCGACGGGCTGGGGAGGGTAGGGGATGGGAAGGAGTGGGGTCGGGCTGGGAAGGGGAGGGGATGGGCGACGGAGAGGTGAGGTAGGCGGCCATGTGCGGGAGTGAGAGGAGATGGGCTAGGGTTTCGACTTTATATATATATATGTTGTGACAGAGTTTGGCTGAGTGGGCTTTCTCATGGGCTCGGCCATATTAACCGAGGCGAACCTTATAAGTGGCCCGCCTCGGTTAATAGGGCTATTTCTGGAGGCAGGCTCCTTTATAATAACCACCTCCGTTAATAGATTTTGTGAAACGGTTTTTTTTAACCGCCGCGGTTAATAAAAAATAACCGCCTCGATTAATGTCTGGCATTAACCGAGGCGGTTTATAGGCCCGCCCACCTCGGAAAAAAAATTGAAAACACCTCCCAAAATATTTTATGTAGTAGTGCATCGACAACTACAATGTGCAATCCAATGCTCAAACACACTCTCTCTCTTGTTTCAAGCATCGCACAACTCACACACTGTGGCTAGTCTAAGCCTACCTAAGTCCCCGTCCCCACGCTAACAAGGAGGAGAAGCCACCCTCTTCCTCCAAGCACAAGAAGAACATGTAGCACTCACACTAGGAACCAGGTTTTTAGTTTCCCTACGAGGCTATAACAGCTAGCGTTGGTAATTAATTGCATTACCGACTTACCGTTCTTGCACCCACTCCTAGACCAAACAACGCCCTAGTATTAATGTTCATATATATATACTATATACAGAAAATATAGTCTCAATAGATAGTTTATACAGAACCATTTTTTATATAACCACATACATTCTCTTCATTCTCTACCGATTACATTCTTTCATGTCTTAGTTCTCGTATAGATATGGTTTCTAACTTAAACTCAGTTTCTATAATTTTTCTTTTTCTCTTCAATAACTACCTTGTCACATCAGCAAAACGTTTAGGTGATCGTACAATTAATATCTATAGAAATTATGATGATTTCTGCATCGAAAGTGCTCTAATATTTTGTTTAAAAAACAGTAGGCTCAATATTAATGCGGGTTATTCAAAAACATTAGCATGCTAAGGTGTTTTACATGTCATATTTATCATCTTTGGATATTTTGGCTTATTTTTATCTGAATAGCGAATATATATAAATAAGCATGTGGTACAACGCCGAGAATTTACAACACCCAAAAAGTACTCCCTCTATATCTATAAAGAAAGTTGGTTAGAACAACGACATAGTCTCCAAAGCCTAACTTTGACTCATTATTTTTATAAAAATATTTATCAAAAAGTGATATATATGCTTTTGTGAAAGTATTTTTCAAGATGGTTTTCACATTTTAAGATCCAACAACTTAAAAAATATTCATGATTTATATTCTCAATATTTAACTTAAATCTCGTTTAAAATGACTTTGTTTATGGATATGAAAGGGGGTAGGAAACAAGACGGACCCTCATTCTGGAGTTTTGGTTATCGACAAATTGTGGGTGCCACGTGCCAACCACCTAGAGTTATCTTGAATCAGGAGCGTCCGGCCTTGGGCTGTCATGAACTGACCATACCACCAGTACCAGACTGGAGTTTTTGGGCCGGTACAGCACGACAAAAGTAGCGTAAGGTACCGAGGGCCAGCCCGGTCCAGCCCAAGGGCTAAGTCCCACATCACATCTGATCATCTGGTGGTGCAAAAGACGCTGATAATTCCTCAGCACCGTGGCGGCGCGGCGCGGCACCACACATCACTCCGACGTCAAACTCCGGCTGGGCCAGAGACGACGAAACAGGTCCGCAATACCCTCCACAAAATCCCGCATTCTCAGCTCCGTAGCCGCCTAGGCCTGGCCTGTGCTGCACTGCTCGACCTTGACGCCACCACCGCGCCGCCACTTGCCGCTGCCGGCCGGACCCAGCCAATCCCGTGCGGGCACCTGAACGGGGTACCGGGCCCCGGACCGCAGTCGCCTCAAGACTTCAAGTGAGAAGTGCAGTGGCAACGGAAAAGCTCCATGACCGGGGTCCGGGCGTAAAGCTGCGTACGGCGGCACGGTGGCACGCACGGAAGCATTTGGCGGCGCCACCAACCGCCCCTCCTCACCATTCCAAACGCTCATTCGCTTGCCGGCCGGAACTGGCGCTTGTGGGCAGCTAGTTCCTGTGCTGCGTGCGGCCTGACTCCTGAGGAATGCCGCACTCCGTCCTCGCCCGCCTGCCCCACGGCTCCATCCGACTCGTCGTCGCCTTCGGGCTGCTGCTCCTCGTCTCGCTGCTCGTCCTCCACCGCCGCCCCGGGAGGCCCCATGCGGCGGCCGCCGCTGCCGGCGGTCGCCTCTCCGATCCCGCCGGGCTGTTCCTGTCGCTATCCCCGGGGGCCAACGCGAGCATCGCGGCCGACCTCCGCGCGCTCACCGCGGGGCCGCACCTCGCGGGGACGCGCGCGTCGGCGGGGGCCGCCGCGCACGTGCTCGCCCGCCTCCGCGCCGCGGGGCTCCGAACCCTAACGCGCGAGTACGAGCCGCTGCTCTCGTACCCCGGGCACGCCTCCCTCGCGCTGCTCCGGCCCGACGGCTCCCTGCTCGCGCGCCTGTCGCTCGAGGAGCCCGCGGACGTGGGGCGCCGCGTCGTGCGGCCGTACCACGCGTACGCGCCGTCCGGCGGTGCCGTCGCCGAGGCGGTGTTCGTCAACCTCGGCCGCGAGGAGGACTACGCCGCGCTCGAGAGGCTTGGGGTGGGCGTGCGCGGCCGCGTCGCGGTGGCGCGCCGCGGGGGCGGGTACCGCGGCGGAGTGGTGGCGCGCGCAGCGGAGAAGGGAGCCGTCGCCGTGCTCATCGCGGGCAACGCGGATGGCGGCGTCGAGAGAGGAGTCGTTCTTCTCGGCGGCCCCGGTGATCCGCTCACCCCCGGGTGGGCCGCCACCAGCGGTGCGGAGCGTTTGGGGTTCGACGATAAGGCAGTCAAGAGGCGGTTTCCGAGTATCCCCTCCATGCCGGTGTCAGCCAAGACGGCAGCAGCGATCATTCGAAGTCTGGGCGGTCCGGCTATGCCGGCGGAATGGAAAGACGGCCTTGGGGTGGATGTCGGTGGCGTTGGACCTGGCCCCACTCTGGTCAACTTCACCTATCAGGTATACCTTGCTGTCTTGTTTCTATGATTATCAAGAGACAACAACACGACATATATACGGACAAACTGGATGGACAGCTAGATCCAAAAGCCTATGTGGATTTGCTTTGTTGTTGTGAAGTCATATGGCACATTTGTGGTGTCTCGATTGGGAACCGGATGTAGTGAATTGACGTTAGCTTAATATGGTATTGCTTGCTTCTTCTGTTATATCTTGCTGGATTGTCTGTCTATATTTGTGTGCTTCCATCTATAGAATGTCCATGGGTGCGTGTTTCGTAAAGTGAAATTCATTATCTGATTTTGTTATGAACTTAAGACATTTCATTCATATGAAACTTAAGAGGGTGTTTGGTTTGAGGATTGTTAGCTTGTGGGGATGAGGCGGTGATGGATCAATCAATTCCATTCCATGAACCAAGCAAAAAGTTCTGCATACCATATGTAGTGAGTGCTGAGGTTGGTTTGATATACATGTTGTTGGGTGGGTGGGGGGGGGGGGGTTCCTTTGTTTGTTTTTGGAAGGGGGTTGGTTTTGAGTTTTTATTTTCCTAATCCCTGAATTAATTTTTTTTTTTAATTTTTAAA
>Ga0182004_10000289_pt1 | contig 27879 bp, 28 predicted proteins | sample Sormic07211540_1_FD_120479 | JGI IMG/M metagenome (GOLD analysis project Ga0182004, IMG submission 120479) | Endophyte microbial communities from Sorghum bicolor roots, Mead, Nebraska, USA - 072115-40_1 MetaG | ecosystem: Host-associated > Plants > Roots > Unclassified | place: USA: Nebraska...
AACCTCGGACCGGGCTCCCCCCGTTCGCCCCATCTGTTCCCCTTCCCCCCCTGTGCTCTCTCCCTCCCCCCCCCCCCTCTCTGTCCGACGGCTGGGTGTTCGCCGCCGCCGCCGCCCTACGCCAGGTGCCGAGGCCTTAGCCGGTCTCTTTGCCGGCGACGAGAACCCACCAGGTATTCCCACCCCTTCTCCTCCCTTCCTGCTGTGCGAAGCCGAGCACCCAAACCCTAAATTAGCTAGCTATCTGGCTATGACTGATCCCTACTAACTTCCCTGCGCAGACGAGCTAACGGCAACACCGAGTCAAGCCGTCCGGGCTTAACAGTTCGCGGCGATGGGCCGCCCGGAGCCGGTCGTGCTGTTCGCTCAGACGATCCTCCACTCCCAGCTGGACGAATACGTCGACGAGGTGCGGTTCCCCATCCCGTTTCTTCTCCCCTTTAATGTGCTCTGTAATATCCGACCAAGCTAGTGCTGGGTGAATAAAATGCTCTAATAGTTTGGTAGACTGGTGTTGGTACATGCAATGCACTTGCATGGTTAGGCAAGGTTGAGAACAAGAGGTAATTGGAGTGATTTGATCTTAATGCACTAATTATGTAGATGAAGCGGTATAGTGAGGAAAATATTGTACCTAATCATGCTAACTAGGTTTAGGTGTCACGGATTACAGCTAGCTATTATTTACTGCTAATGAGACCCTATACGCTGGACCAACTATTTATTGTCCCTGTTCGATACAATCGTCTGTATCTTAGAACCTATCCTTATGATATTTTCACTAAACTGTGAATGTAATGTTGAGATATGAATTTGTAGAAACTTGCACAGCAGATACTCAACCTTGGGACGTTTTCCTCTAAGACTAGACAGTGTGTAGGAATACCTATGCTTCAAACTCCTTTTGTGATCTCAACCTTGATGTCTGCACATTGCAAGAGTGAATTCAAGCATCGAGAATCCTGGCGCCGGGTAAGGAACATGCCTTGGGGCTTGCTCTAGGAGAAAAGTACACGGTCCTACTTGCAAGTGATATGGGGACTCTGCTCTGGGAGAATAAAATGATATTTAATTCAATAGTTAAGCATCGTTAGCCGCTGCAGCTCAAATGGAAAATGAAGCATCGGTCATCGTTTGGTATTTGAAGCATCTAATTGGATTTAGAACATTGCGGCTAGTCTAAGCCAAGAATCTAATTTTGAGCTGTCAATGATTGCAACTAACAAATGTCGAGATAAAGGGAGTGGCATTCTCTTAAGTCTCAACCTCATATATGTTTCTTATTCTTAAGTGCACCTTACATCATGCAGGTGCTATTTTCTGAACCAGTTGTGATCACTGCTTGTGAGTTTCTTGAGCAGAATGCATCTCCTTCTACACCAAACATTTCCCTTATTGGGTAAGAAGCATTTCTTTTGAATCTTGTTTTTTGTTCTTACGGCACTCCTGCATTTACGATACTTTTTTTCTAATCAACAAAAATATGATCCTGATGTAAAGGTTACTTGTGACAGAATGTGTCCTGCAGAAGAGTGCCCTGTTGAACTTATTTGTCTATTGCAGTTTATCGAAAACAGGGATAACTTTTTGTTGTGTTAGTGGATTGCCCACCTCTTCCCAATCGCTTAAGCTTTTGGGTTCATTTGGTTGGTGAATTAAACATAACATGGTATCAAAGCCAGAGGTCTCGAGTTCGAGTCCTGGTAGAGGCATCTTTTAAGTCGTCCGCTCCCTTCGTTATTTCCACGTTTGCACCTTGTTCTAGCTGCACGTGAGTGGGAGTGTTTTTAAGTATTAGTGTTTCCCCATCTCCTCCCAATCGCTTAAGCTTTTGGGGTTCATCTGGTTGGTACATGAAACCTAACACTTTTATATCATCTAGTGATCTTGATGTTTGGACCGTTTTGATATATTGGTGATACTCTGCATATATTAAATATGTTAATTACCTTCATTTGTCCATTTGACCCTTGAAGGTTTAATGCCATGCCTTGCCAACTATTTAGGTGTTCGATGGGAGTGTTCCTTTTGCTTTTGTACTGTAGAACAACAGCTAAATCAGATAAATTATTTATCAAATGCTTATATTTCTATGAGTAAAAGTTGAAAAAGATCCAAATGTTCGGAATGATTTTATTTTGTTATAGATAATATGTCTCGAGGATAATATGTTTTTTTACAATTCTGAAACATGCTGAAAACAACAATGGCTGCATCAAACTTGGATTGCATACAAGTTTGCTTATGCCATTTAACCTAACTACAATCATAATAACAATGATAGATAGTTTAAAAAAATTCCCTAGCACTAATATGAAGAGAGGGAGGGAGGGAGCATGAGATAAGTTCTAAGGATACCACCAAGACTCTAAAGCTTCAAAAGAATATTTCAACTCTCTGTTTTATCTTTTTTTTTTTAAAAAAAATCTTGTAAATGGGACTACACATCTGAATTTCCCATGTATATGGGCCATGCCTTACAGCTGACAATTTTCAAGAACCTCTGTAAACTATATAAGGCATGCCATTTTTGAAGAGTTTAAAGTTTTTATTTAGTCATTTTCCCCACAGGGTATGACCTACAGACTAACTTTATATGCAGAGGATGCCAATGATTTGTAATGGTTCAGCTTAACCTTTTTCCCATAATTACTTCTCGTTTTGTTGTCTCTAGTGGTAGGAAGATATTCACCCTAGCTCATGATACATGTTTTATACACGTAAAAGCACCCCAGAGGGAGTAAACAAACATAGCGTACTAATCCTTCCCAAAGCTTTAATTGAAATGGCGCAAGGGATAGGGGATACAAATTCTTATTGGTTTGCTCGAGGAAGGTATAGTTGCAGGAATGAGGATTCGTCTTCCTAGGTCAAAGGCCGGGTGGACATTCCCTGTCTCGTTCTGCATATCTTTAGGATAAAAGAAAAAACAAGTAGTAATGTTAAATTATAGTACCTATTCAGTTCATTAAGCCTGAGGCAATCTTCTTAAAACACTTCTTTTTTCCTTTTAAGATTTAATACAACTTGTTGGTATTGATTGATGCTTTTGTTTCTTAGGAGTAAGATTCCGGTTCCTTCAGTTTAGATTTCCTAATATAATTGTACTGACCTGTGCGAGGAGCATGTGCACACATCTTTTTTTAATTAACAACACTGCTTTTGCTTATGTTGATTGATGAGCCATGTTCCCTTACTACTACTGTTGTTGTTATATCCAGTGCTACATCGCCACCTTCATTTGCTTTGGAAGTGTTTGTTCACTGTGATGGGGAGTCTCGATTTAGGCGTCTTTGCCATCCTTTCTTATATTCACATTCTTCATCCAATGTGCTAGAAGTTGAGGTATGAATAAATTCATAGTTTCTAGTTTGTCATGTTCTCTTAACTGGCACTTCTTATTTTGTTGCTATTTTTATCCATATCTTGCTGAGGTAAGGATTGTCGTAGTCCAGGTGGGGTAAGGATCCCATTGTGTGAGGGTAGGAAGCCTGTCCTTTGTTGACTGGTCAGGAGCTCTTCTCCTATGCAGCTCGCCAAGAATCTGGGCGGTTGAAGAAAGAGGCTGACCCAAAAGAACATTTTGTATATTCCTTATGAATTTCAAGGTTATTTAGATGATTGATAGAGAGCCTCTGAAATTTTGTTGTCTAATCTTTTCAAATTTCAACTCATCGAGATAATGTTCTGGCCAGCTAAAATATCATGTAACTGATCTTATCCTAAGAAGCTAATTTATCACTTATAGAGAAACAAGAATTCTTGTTTAGGATATGAATTAGTTCTAATTTTGGCTGCAGCCATCGCAACACTACTTCAGGTTTTGTTCATACCACACTCTGGGCCTAAAAGCCATAACAATGTTTCATCTTTCATGTTAAGTTAGTGAGATTTTCCATATTGGAAGTCCTAAACCCTGTGCACTGTCCTATCTGTTGTACACAAAAAAATATCTTTAAATCTAGAAATTGCAGTTAAAACTTGTGATCATTAAACTGCAAAGATTCACATTATCCAGATGAATAAAAAGAGTGAGCAGATAATCCCATCCTCAGATGAATAAAAGAGTGAGCAGATAATCCCATCCTCACTGGAGGATGCTATGTGGTGCATGCACAAATAAATCCACAGATATTCATTGAAGGTGAACATGGTAGAACCCATCAGAACCATCTAATTTCTCTTTAAGCAGTTTCGATATGATAGACTTTCTCTTCAGATATGGTAAACTATTGGCTGAACAGGATTAGGAACCATTGATCTGAAATGTGAAAAAATCTCATTAACTTAACATATAATATAACATTGTTATGGCTTTTAGGCCCAGAGTGTGGTATGAACAAAACCAGCAGAACTCTCTCAACTGAGGATGGGATTATCTGCTCACCCTTTTATCCATCTGGAAAATGTGAATCTTTGCAGTTTAATGATCAGTAGTAAGTTTTAAATGCATTTCTAGATTTAAAGATATTTTATGTGTGTATGACAGATAGGACAGTGGATAGGGTTTAGAACTAAAAATAGTTGTTTATTCCAGATCTATAAATTGCCCTAGTGATTGTAAGACCCTGAACTTTCTAGAGTCTGACTTTCGATTCCTTGAACTCAGAGCTGCAAAATTATTTAAAGATTCTTTGGGAACTGTTTAATGAGTGTTTATAAAATGGTTTAAGTTGTTAGTTAAGGTCTTATTTAATAGTACAATCCTTGTTTAGTTCTGCCCCCAATAAACCATATTAGGATTTGAGAAAATGTTTCGAAGTATACTTTGACTATTAGTACGTTGTCTTACAATATATTATCAATTACTACATACCAATCTCTATCTATCTATATCTATATCTATATGTCCTATAATCCTAAACCTTACTAGAATTCTATCTCGACATGCAAACCATCCACACCAGCAGCCCACTAGCACATGCAATTGTGGCACCTATCTATTCATGCAAGCCATCCACCTCAACAAGCCACATCATCCACTAACATGCATTTATTTGTCCACGTCAGCATACCACACCATCCACTAAAATTCATTTACAATCCCTGCAGCAGCCCGTGGTGTATGCTTCTAGTGTCTTTCTAAAATACATGTGAAATACAAACCAATTGATGCATCTTTTGTGCATTAAATAATAAATATACATATATTTTGACTAATGATGTCAAAGTTTGACTTTTTTGAATTCTCATACTACACCATATATTTTAAAATGATGGAGTAATAGTATCAACTACTTTGTTCTTTGTTTTTTTAATCTTCTTTTGTGAAAAAAGATATGATGAAGCTCATCATTTTGTGTTCGAAAACCAGATTTTCAGTATCCTTATTTTATCCTAACAAACAAAATGTGGCCCTTATTAAAAAAAATTAAAATGTGGTATTTAAACTCTATTTGACAAACGACAAATGACAATTTTTGTAAAACTGAATATCCAAGCAACCATAAGTCAGCAGCAGTTCTATGCTTTCTAATTGGTAGTCATGAATAATATTACACCTTGCCTCAAACTAATTTACAGGTCACTTGTGTCAGATGTCATTTTACTTTTCTCTTATTGAGCTTTCTAGTAACAAAGAATTTCTTTACACAAAAAAAGATTTTCTTACTGGGCATTGGCAATTTATAAGTTAATAAACATTGAAAATACAGCCAAACATGTTTGAGGACTTCTGTTGCTCTTACTTAGTATAGACTGCCTTGTTCTAGATTTTCTGCTGGTTATCTAAATCATGTGGTAGTATCTGTCACATCTGCTTGTCTGATATTGTGGGGCATGATTCTTCTTTCGCTTCACACGAATTTCATTGTTTTTCTTAATTTGCAGGCTATTGTGACGAACCATTTAGTTCTGCGTGGAACTTATCGCAGCCTCACCCTTGTAATATATGGCAATACCGCCGAAGACCTTGGTCAATTCAACATAGAACTAGGTCTGGACCATTCTGTTGCGAATGTTGTTAGCTCTCCATCAGAGGGAAAGCTTGAAGACCTCCCACCAGCGCTACTTTCATCCAAATTGTCATTTGAAGAATCATTATCATCATTGAAACCATTGAGTTTTCATGCCACTGATGTTGACTTATCAATTGAAGCGAAGAAAGTCTTACATTTGGCTCTGAAAATGTACCAAATGTCTGATGTGGAAAATCTTATTCCTAACCTAAGAAGCGCAGTTCTCTCAGCTATTTCTAAATATGTGACTGCTAGTACAAACCATATTCTACATACTTCGAGTCAAGACTCAGCAAATTCTTTCACCAAGAGTGATTTTGATTCTCAGGAAATTAACAATATTCTTGCTGAAGCTGGTAATGAGCTCTCTGAAATTTGGAAAAATGTCCATGCTGTTACTGACAGTAATCTTTTCAATGATAATGGTTTTACCATTGGAGGAGATGAAGACTTGCCCACGACCAAGATTCTAATTGAGTTGTTTAACCAATGTTTCCCATATTACAAGAATTTTTCTTTACTTGATCTACAATGTCCTTCTCAGGTATATCATGTGATGTTATATCATTGGCTACACATCTATTTAATGTTCAACATTTTTTTTAATCTCACGCCAATTCGATTTCAGAACAAATGGTTGGTCCTGTCTTTGAGTTTGGTTCTCCTGCTATGCTCCTCAAAAGAGAGTTGCTTTTATTTTGTTGATACTGGTGGGATGGAGCAAATCATTAATCTGCTTTGTTGGAAGACACCAAAATCTGCAGCTACCACATTGCTTCTCCTAGGTATTGTGGAGCATGCTACTAGGAATGGTTTTGGATGTGAAGCTTTCCTGGGATGGTGGCCGCAAACTGAGCACAGCAGTATACGTGTTGCCAGCAGCAATGGCTATTGCTCTTTGCTGAAGCTTCTACTGGAAAAGGAAAGGCATGATATTGCCTCTCTAGCTACGTATGTTCTACAACGCTTGCGTTTTTATGAGATACTATCTAAATACGAGGTTCGAAGTACCCCCCCTCCTAACCCCTTACTGACCGATCTTTGTATTCAATCTTAATGCATTGTTTTGTAGTTTTATATATGATAACGTTGGTGATGCGAAGCTCTTGGTTGTTTTGCAGTCTGTGGTAGTCAAAGTGATTTCCAATCTTCAGGCTGATAAAGTTTCTACTGATGGAGTTCCATTTCTTATTTCTGCTAGTGTCGAACTTGCTGAAATGCTGGTAAGACTATCACTTTGTCCTTTTACAGTCAAACATTCTTTACAGCTGTATGTAGTGTCATCTTCAAAAGTGATGGGCTACATTGTGACTTTATGTTGACAAATGCTGATGCAGAAATTGATAATTTGTTGTGGCCCTATTGAAGACCCGTCACCAGTGGCTACTGCTAGAAGATTATTTAAGTCTGAACATTTGGAAGGCTTGCTTTCGTACAAAGCAACAATTGATCTTATAAGTTCGTCTAAATACAGTTTTTTGCAGTATGATACTGATCCATACTTATTGTCTCTCATCCAGGTAATGCTGTTAATTTGCATTGCTGTTTCTACACATATTTTGTACCTATGTGGTCTGAGCTTGATTATAGTTAGGTTAATACTCGTGTCAATTTGCATGATCTTCTCTGGCCTTGTTTAGTTGGCAATTTTTTTTTGTTTTTGGCTACTGTAGCACTTTCGTTTGTATTTGTTAACAAAAGATTCGTCTCTCAAATTACAGGCAAACTGTGCAATTAGTAATTTTTTTATTTATATTTAATGCTCCATGCATGTGCCGCAAGATTCGGTGTGATGGGGAATCTTGAAAATTTTTGGGAACTAAACAAGGTCTCTGTTTTTATGTTATTATTTTATATAACTTCATTGTCCTATATGACACAGTTGCATGTCTGTACCTATATGCTCTGACTGCTGTTTTGACAGGCTATGAATGCTTTGTGCTCTCAACATTTTATGTCTGTTTCTAGGAATTAGGGTCTAAACCTTACTAGCTCTTTGATCTTATTAGTCTTAACATCTCTATTATGGTGCTGTCTGGGGCCAAGGTCTGACACAGCTTGCATTGGGTTGAGTTGAGTCAGTAGTCCTTGTTTCTCTTTTCTGTTTGTTGCAGACTTTCTACTTCTTTGATTGTGTGTTATAACTGGATCTTTATTCTTGATGCAACGATACACAGTTCTCTCATGTACTTGAGAAAATTTTGTGATTCTATTCTATTTCGCTGTTACAATTCCACTGAGGCTGCTGTAACCATTGTATCTCATTTGTTCTTTTCCTGTTAGCCTTTATTGGCCTTTCTAGGATTCCACAATTTCCAATCAGAACGGGTTTGATCCATCTTTTGCATTCTGATATAAAAAATTATGATGACCTGATGGTCATACCATTCTTTATCTTGAAAATAGTAAACTTTTGCTAGCTATCCAGGCAACAGTCCCAACCATAGGAGCAAGCATATCTGTTCTTTTGATTCTGATGCCAAATTGAAGCTAATATAGTACCACTCTCTGTCCCAAATTATAGGCCTTTTTGGCTTTTCTAGGTACATAGCTTTTGTTATGCACCTAGATATACAATATATCTAGATACATAATAAAAGTCTTGTATCTAGAAAAGTCAAAACGGCCTATAAATTGGAACGGAAGGAGTAAATAAGTTTGGCAACTAGAAAATGATTTGGAGAATATGTGATCTCTGGCGTTGCCTAACTGGGCAACTGAATAAAGCAAATTGATCAACTGCAAAATCACACAAGATGAAAAATATTTTATTGACCATCTGTTGATTATCCATTTAACTACTTAAAAGCACAAGATTAGAAATATTTTAACTTAACTTCATAAACGAAATGATTTATGGGAATGAATTCTTCATAAACGAAATGATTTATGGGAATGCATTCTGCAATCTGTTGATTATCAGTATTCATAGACGTCATAAATGCACTTGTTTTATAAGCTTACAGCTGAATTCGTGACTTGAGATACAATTTCTTCACTTCTGTGTTCTTTATATGCAGGAACGAAGTTTTTTTCCTCTGTCAGCCGCCTTATTGTCATCACCTATATTGCATTCAGCCAGTGGCCCTGCTGCCGAAATTTTGATGGGGATAGCATCATCAATTGAATCTCTTATCCTCTCCCTCCTCTTTTGTCGTTCAGGTTTTGATTGGCATTTTACCTTTCTTAAACTGGAAACATCTTAATCTCCATTTTCATGAAATTCTGACTGAACTTATTCTTTTATATTCCCAGGGTTATCATTCTTGCTCAGCCAACCTGAAGCAACTGAGCTTATAGTTCTTTCTCTTCAAGATGCAGAAAATATGAATAAAGCAGAATGCATAACTCTTCGACAGGCTTTTGTTCTTTTATCAAAAGGGTTTTTCTGCCGCCCAAAAGAAGTTGGAATGATCACAGAATTACATCTTAAAGTGGTTTGTGCAGGCCTCATTGCATTATGCTTATTCAATTTCTATTGTTTTATAAGAGCTTTTTCACATGAACTTGGCTTTGTGCTGCCATGAAACTAAAATATATTAGATTATGCAATTCACTTTTAAGAATATGGACTCTTTCTAAGGGGATGCCATTATGGTTATGGAATAAAGGATACCATGAAGAAAGGATAAACAAGAAATTATCTCTAGTATTTCCCTTCTCCACATCTCCATCTCCTGCACCGGGCTAGACAACAATGTTCTGTGTGTGTTTACACATGTTTTTGTGAAATCACTCGGTTCATCATACTATGTATCATTTTGTCCACACTATGAATGCAGTTACATATACTACTCCCTCCGTCCCAAACTATAAGACGTTTTGGCTTTTCTAGATTCATAGCTTTAGCTACGCACCTAGATATAAGTTATGTCTAGATACATAGTAAACATTATGTGTCTAGAAATGCCAAAATGTCTTATGATTTGGAAAGGAGGGAGTATTAGTTATATTGTGTCACTTGTAGGAGCATAATTTGCACGCAAATAATTGATCAGATCTGAACTGTATCTCTTATTTCTAATGATAATAAGATTCTTCTCTATAGGGAAGTGCTGCCAATAGGATACTCTCAGTTCCTCCAAACTCTGATGAACTTTTGTGGGTTCTTTGGGAACTCTGTGCCATTTCAAGGTCAGTATTGAAGATAGTGTTACATTTTGCATATGAACAGTTGTGTAAAAGAATAACAAGAGGCTGCAAACTGAGATTATCTTCCAATTTTGAGTCCAGTACCCTGCTCAAATTTTTTTTTTTCTGACAAAATTATCTTTTCCACAATAATCAATAATAGAACACCACACTGATATTATCTGGATGTCCAGTGATGCATCGATTTCTAGTTAAATACCTGCAAATTTTATATTTTTAACTAAGACTTATATCTAAAATTGAAGATGCCTAGTTAATTTCTCTACACAAAGGTTTGCACTTCTGGAAAGGGAAAGATTCTTGTTTCAAACGTCTTTATTTGTAGACTTTTCAATGACTCCATACGATTTTCACCACATACCTTTGCACTTCTGGAAAGGGAAAGATTCTTGTTTCCAACATCTTTATTTGTTGACATTTCACTGACTCCATATGATGTTCACCACATAGGTTTACATTGTGATACAGGTCTGATTCTGGTCGGCAAGCATTATTAGCTCTTGGGTATTTTCCTGAGGTACACTCTGTTTGTCTACGTCTACTATTCTCTTACGGAAGTTATTGAGGGAATTACCTGTGTGCCACTAAAAGACCTTGTTCACCCATATGTACTACAGAAAAATCCTCCTCATGTACCATGGCGTCAAGTTTCTGTGTTTCCCTGTGCCACTACTGTCAAGTTTTGCCTACGTACTCCCCCTGTCCTGAAATATGAGGGATTTTCTGTTGTCTTAGGTCAAACCATACTAAGTTTGATTGAGTTTGTAGAAAAGGACAATTACAATATATACAATATCAAATGAACTTTCATTAGATATAATATGAACTCTTTGATGTGATAGATTTTAGTACTCTTCTTACAAACTTGGTCAAACACTCGAACTTAGAATAGTTTGACTTAGGGAAACTGAAAATCCATGTTTTTTTTAGGACGGAGGGAGTAATTGTTAATCATGTGTGTGGTAAAGATTGTATTATGCTTTAGTTCAGTAATAGGCTGCTTGTTTTCGTTCCCCATGCCATTCAAACAACATACTACAGCCAAAGAAACACACAAAAAAAAGACGCTAGGGGGCGCTCCTTGGTGCAGAGACAACACAGCTACAGCACACACTGGTGGAACCATCCATTCCATGGCTGTGCTTGGGTATTGGGTTATTCAAGACTTGGGAGAACCCGTTCACCACCTGTGGGGATGATTGCCCTGCTGCAAGCCATCGTCGTCGGTCAGGCTCAGATCAAGTAAAGCAGATGAACAAATATGTACTCCCTCCATACTCGTAAAGAAAGGGGCTGTTTAGTTCCTGAAAAATTTTGCAAAGTTTTCAAGATTCCCTGTCACATCAAATCTTGCGGCACATGCATGGAGCATTAAATATAGATAAAAAATAACTAATTGCATAGTTTGCCTATAATTTGCGAGACAAATCTTTTGAGCCTAGTTAGCCCATGATTGGACAATAAATGTCAAATACAAACAAAAGTGCTACAGTAGCCAAAACCAAAAGTTTTCACCAACTAAACAAGGCCAAAGTCGTTTTGGACAAGGTTTGGGTCAAACATTGGGAATATAAATCATGAATAACTTTTAAGCTGTTGAGTTTGGAAATATGAAAACCATATGAATAGATTTGTCTTGAGAAATACTTTCATAAAAATATACATATACCACTTTTTGATAAATATTTTTATAAAAATAAGGAGTCAAAGTTAGGCTTTGGAGACTGTGTCGTTGTCCTAAACGACTTTCTTTACGGGTATGGAGGTAGTATATGGAAGATGGAGAAGAGCATGCTCACTGAAGCAGATGAAGACTACCTGCAGCGGGAGGATGATGTGACAGACAATGGTGAGGTACATCATGCGCATAGGGTCCACAGGATTGGGCCGCATCTTGTTCATGTTCCCCAGGGATCTTTGGGCACAGGCACAGCAGCTTGTGGTCATCATCCCCTGCTCCCTCCACAGCATTCGAGCTGTTCATGAACGCACCGATGCCACTGCAGCACTTGCTCTGTGGCGTTGGCATCTGCTCATTGCTTGAACGCGAACGGTACCACACCAGCACTCCTTGTTGTAGATGCAGTTGGGGTGTCCGCATGCAGTCTGTCGGTGATGTGCTGCTGTGCTCATCGGGGACCGTCATTGCTGAGACAACAGACATGTTGCAAGGCTAGGTGCCGACGATGTGGGTACATGCATCGGCAAGGGCCTTGTGCCTGGGATTCCGGTGGCGAGGCTCTGCTTCCTTGCCTGCTCTGGTCTCTCGTTGACCAGGGAAACATAGCGTGTCAGCCTCGGAAAGACAGCTTGCCACTGTGGCCATGGCTATAACGAGGATGATAATCTTGGCATAGGGTCAGGGTCAACTCCAGTCAAGGAGAAGGGTTATATCTCCTTCAAGCAAGGGCAAAATTGTCTGCTAAAGCAAAAAGTAACAGCACAAGTAGAACTAACGGGTGACAAGTAGGCAGAACTTGACAGTATTGGCACTGGAATGGAAAATTGGAAGCTATGGCACATGAGTTAAGATATTTCTTTTTTTTTTATTTTACATATGGGCGAGCAAGTTTTTTTAGTGGCACATAGGGAATTCTCTCAAAGTTATTTGGGTTGTTGAGTGATGTCAATATTTCTGTTGCAGGCGATATCAGTTCTACTGAGATCTCTCTCTTCGTATAAGGATCTTGATTCAGTCATGGCTAAGAATGGTTGAGAATCTTCTGGATCCTTCCATTTGATTTAGTGCTGTATTCATGAGCTTACATGTCTTTGTCTCTGTCTAATCTCAGGAGGGTCGCCATTGGGTCTTGCAATTTTCCATTCAGCTGCAGAAATTCTTGAAGTTTTGGTTGCGGATTCAACTGCTTCATCACTTAGATCATGGATTGGGTTTGCTGTTGATCTGCACAAGGCTCTGCATTCATCTTCTCCTGGTTCAAACAGGAAAGATGCACCAACAAGGTTGCTTGAATGGATTGATGCTGGTGTTGTTTATCAGAGAAATGGTGCTCGGGGCCTTCTTCGTTATTCTGCTATTCTCGCATCTGGTGGAGATGCTCATCTTTCTTCAGGAAATGTGCTTGTGTCAGATTCAATGGATGTAGAAAATGTAGTTGCAGATTCAAATAGTAGCTCAGATGGTCTGGTCATTGATAATCTTCTTGGTAAACTTGTTGCGGATAAGTATTTTGATGGAGTTGCCCTATGCAGCACTTCTGTGGTCCAATTAACAACCGCTTTCCGTATCTTGGCATTTATTTCGGATGATAAGGTAAGAAACTCATGCTCAGTAAAAACCCATTTATTCATGACTTATAGTTCGCGATGACATGCTTACCTTTTTGCTATCTGCAAAGGCCGTGGCGTCATCCCTTTTTGAAGAAGGCGCCATAACTGTTATATACATAGTCCTGATGAACTGCAAGTCTATGCTTGAGCGTATATCAAATAGTTATGGTGAGGGCAACATGTTTTATATTTTTGTACTGTGACATGGAATTTGTGACAGCAGTATATCTTTAAATTCTTGTATTCATGAATCTTTGTGTGCTCTTTTTTGTCCTAAAACTTCAAAATTATTCTTCAGATTACCTTGTTGATGAAGGGGCTGAACTGAGTTCTACCACGGAATTACTTCTAGATCGAACTCATGAGCAAGCTATTGTTGACCTCATGATTCCCTCACTTGTCTTGTTGATAAATCTCCTTCATATATTACGTGTAAGCTGCACTTCCTATTCTCTGTGACACGATCAACATGGATATATCGTATGCGTATGAGCACAACAATTGTTTCAAACTGATTTTGTGCTTTGTTTTTTTGGGTTATCTTTTCATTGCAGGAAACAAAAGAACAATACCGCAACAAAAAACTTCTTAGTTCTCTTCTGCAGTTGCATCGAGAAGTTAGGTTGTGCATATCACGTTCCATTTTATACCTCCTACCCTTCCCTCTCAATCTCTGTCTAACAATGTCTGCAATTCTATTCTTGCAGCCCGAGGCTAGCAGCTTGTGCTGCAGATTTGTCCTTCATGTTTCCTACTTTTGCTATCGGTTTTGGTGTTGTTTGCCATCTTATCACGTCAGCACTTGCTTGCTGGCCGTTGTATAATTGGGCACCTGGTCTGTTTCATTGCCTTCTTGAAAATATCGAGGCTACTAATGCGTCCGTACCATTGGGCCCAAAGGCTGCTATTAGTCTGCTTTGTCTTCTGGTAAGCATTTTGGCCACTTTTCCACCTCTGGGACTGAGGATTGGAGAACGAATGGACCATCCAATCCTAAGTAGGACCTAAAGCTATTGTTTTGGTTTGTGGAAGAATATATGCTCCGTCACCATATCATCCTTAGTAAGCTTCAACCAATATCGTGGGTTGTGGCACATGTCCTCAAACCTAATATCTATTTTGAGATGACTATAGATTCCCTTTTCTTTTTCCCTCTGTTCTAAATTATTGTTCACTTTAGCTTTGTCCTAAGACAAACTTCTCTTTGACCATTTTTTGGAAAAATATATTAACATCTACAAGTTCGAGTGAATGCATTATCAAGACATATTTCAAAGGGAATCTATCTAATGAAACTAATTTGCTACTATAGATGTTGGTACATTCTATAAATTGGTGAAGAAATTTGACTTAGTAGAAAGCTAAACTGAACTATGATTTGGAGCAGAGGAAGTAGTATTGATGCCATCTTTATAGTTTTTCTCTACTGCTGTTCTCATATCTTGTGTGCATTGTAAGGGTGATCTATTCCCAGATGAAGGCATATGGCTATGGAAAGTTGAACTTCCTTCTCTGAGTGCCATTAGATCTTTGAGTACTGGAACAGTGCTAGGGCCTCAAGTGGAGAAAGATGTGAATTGGTACCTGCATCCTGAACATGTGGCCATATTACTTGTGAGGCTGATGCCACAACTTGATAGACTTGCTCGTATCATTGATAACTTTGCTACTTCGGTATGTACTGCTCTGATTTCTTTTGCTTATCATATCATATCACTCTGAAGCAATGGCTTCTTTTCTTTATCAATTTTTACATAAATCATCGTATATTGCAGGCGTTGATGGTCATACAGGATATGCTTCGTGTTTTCATTGTTCGTGTTGCCTCAGAAAAGATTGAGTGTGCAGTTGTTCTTCTACGCCCTATATTTATATGGTTAGATGATAAAGTTGACAAAACTTCCCTGTCAGAGAGAGAGATCTTTAAGGTATGAGAATGTGGAGTGATTATACTCGCATAATATATGTGCCATCACTTTAATTTGGTGATGTAAATGCATTACTGTTGGAATTCTTGGAGTTAGGGGTGGGCATTTACCACATGAGAAATACAATTCATTGTTTAACAAGTTCTTGAAGGCCAGCTATTTTTTTTGTATGATTGTATGATTTTGTTGCATTTTCCCCCTTTTTTAGCAAGGTCAATGTTAGAGCTTGCCTATATGCTGATGCAAGCATTTCTTTTAGGCACAACTCACTTATCTATTGGTGTCTTCTGAGTTTCACCTAAATTGGTTAGGTTCCTGGAACAGGGATCAATCCAAAGCCTTGTTCTGGTTTCTCCTTTTTGTCTGGATGCTTTGGTTTGCTTTTCTTATTTTTTTTCCCCTTTATGTGCTTGAACATACTAAACAATCAGTTCCGCTGGGATAACCCACAAAAGACCTTGCTGCTTGCCACTGTGGTGCTGGCGTGTCCTGAAAATTTGGTAGATTCTGTTTCAGAACTAATTTTCTTAATTGGGCCAACCCTTGACAGGGTAGCATATAGAGTTGCCATACATGGGCCTAACCTCATGGGCCTATAATACACATACTCTAACACTCCCCCGCAATCTGAACTGCCGGCGCAGCGGAGTTTGCAGACTGGACACAAAAAGAAGTACAACACACGAGCCCCCCACAGACGCAACTAGCCACTGGTGATGTTGAGGTTGGAGCGGAACTCGGTGAAGGTTGAGGACGGGAGACCCTTGGTGAAGATGACGGCGAACTGGGAGGTGGTCAGGATGTGGAGGACCCGAACATCGCCGATGACGACCCGATCTCGGACGAAGTGTAGATGGATCTCCACATGCTTGGTCCTCTGGTGTTGAACCGGGTTGGTGGAGAGGTACACCGCACTAACGTTGTCGCAGTAGACCAGTGCGCTCCGTGAGAGAGGGCTATGGAGCTCGGCAAGGAAGCCTTAGCCACGCCGTTAGCCACGCCGTTAGCAACAACGTGGTATTCTGCCTCGGCATTGGAGCGTGAGACGACCGGCTGGCGCTTGGACGACCATGACACCAGGTTGCCGCCTAGGAAGGCGGCGTAGCCGGAGGTGGAGCGGCGAGTGTCCGGACACCCGACCCAGTCGGCGTCAGTGTAGACGACGAGCTCGGTGGAGGCCGACCGTCGGTGAAGGAGGAGACTGAAGTTGACGGTGCCGCGGAGGTAGCGAAGGATCCGCTTGAGAGCGGTGAGGTGTGGCTCTCGGGGATCATGCATATGGAGACATTTGCTGAACTGCATAGGTGATGTCAGGTCGGATGAAGGTGAGGTACTGAAGTGCACCGGCAAGACTCCGGTATGCAGTGGGATCTGTCACCGGGGTATCCTCAGCACAAGTCAGTCATCCCAGCTCGCTCCAGGATATCAAGAGTGTACTGCCGCTGGTGAAGGAGTAACCCGACAGGATGAGGCTCAACAGTGACCCCGAGGAAGTGGTGTAGCTGACCCAGATCCTTCATAGCAAACTCCTGCTGAAGTGAGGCTATGATCCGGTGAAGGACTCACTGGAGGCTGTGAGGACAATGTCATCGACATAGAGCAGCAGGTATGCAGTCTTAGCGCCATGGTGATAGATGAACAGAGAAGTGTCTGACTTGGAAGGCAGCAAACCGATGGTTCCACGCCCAGGGGGCCTGCTTGAGGCCGTAGAGAGATTTGTTGAACCGACACACCATGTCGGGACGAGAAGAGTCAACAAACCCCACCGGCTGGCTGCAGTAGACTGTCTTAGTGAGAACGCCATGCAGGAATGTATTCTTGACGTCCAGCTGATGCACGGGCCACCCGCGAGTGAGAGCCGGCGAGAGGACCGTGCGAGTGTCCCCGGGGTGGGATGGGCAACCGGCGAGCGGGGGCACGGCCCCGGCGAGGGGCATGGCGTAGCAGTACCTGCATGAAACACCGGCAAAGGTGGCTCGACCACCGGGTCAGTGGGAACAGGGAGGAAAGGTCAAGGTCCAAGGTGGGGGCGGAAGTGGTGGTGGTGGAAAAGGGGAAGACAGACTCATCGAACATCACATGGCGAGAGATGAGATGCGTTGTGAGGTAAGGTCGTAGCATCGGTACCCCTTGTGATCTGGGGAGTACACGAGAAAGACACAGAGGGTCGAATGGGAGCCAGCTTGTGTGGAGCGGTGGCGGTGGTGTTCAGGTAACACGCACACCCGAAGACCCGAAGGTGATTGTAGCGAGGAGGGGTACCAAAGAGAGCGTGGGGTGGCGTGGGAGCTGGACAGGCAGCGGAAGGAAGGCGGTTAAGGAGGTAGGTGGAGGTGTGCAAGCCCTCAGCCCGAAAGCGAGCAGGAAGCGAGGCTTGAAGGAGAAGAGTGTGCACGGTGTCGATGGTGGTGCGAATCATGCGCTTAGCCTTGCCGTTCTGAGAGGAGGTATACGGGCAAGACATGCGCAACTGGACACCGTGAGAGAGGAAGAAGGCACGGGAGGTGGAGTTTTCGAACTCCCGACCATTGTCACACTGGACTGCCTTGATGGTGAGGCTGAACTGTGTGGACGCCCAAGCGAAAAAGTGGAGGGTCATGGGGAAAGCATGACTTTGCACGTAAAGGAAAAGTTCAGGAATAATGCGAATAATCATCAACCACCACAAGATAGTACTTGTATCCAGAAATATTGATGACAGGAGATGTCCATAAATCGCAATGTACAAGGTCAAAAAAGTGGGGCACATGAGAAGAACTATGAAAAGGAAGATGAACATGACGGCCTAGTTGGCATGCATGACACAAATGCTCATCGTGTGGCCGAGTACATCGAATATCAGAACTACGACTGAGCTGCATCAGGGCATCACGTCCAGGATGCCCGAGGCGCCGGTACCAAGTAGTGGAAGAAGTAGTGGTGGCGAAGGCAACTGACAAAACAGACGAAGAAGGCGAGGCAGATGCCAGAAAGCGAAGAGTGTAAAGGGGCCCTGTGCTGTCACATCGGTGCAGAGGACGCCTAGAAGCCAAATCCTTCACAGTAAGACCAGAAGAGTCAAACTCTACAGAACAGGAATTGGTAAAATGACGAATTGAAAGAAGGTTGTGAACCATAGAAGGTGCAACAAGAACGCCAGGAAGACGAAAGGAGCCATGGGGGCAGGCGGCACCCACAAATGTGATAGGAAGACACGACCCATTAGCGACCATAATGGACGAAGGAAGAGAGGAAGACGGAGGGTGAACAGAAGAAAGTATACCAGGGTTAGGAGTGGTATGGTAAGTAGCCCCAGAATCGGCGACCCACTCCGGCCCAACAGGGGGCGTCAGGGCCATGGTGCTGAAGGAGTTGGCCAAGGCTGCCTGGTCCCAACCGGTCGGCCCAAGCGAGGTGCCGGGTGGAGGAGCCCACGTAGACGCGGAGTACGCGCTGAGGACCGCCGCCCACGAGGTCGCTAAGGGGAACCCCGGGGGAGCACTGGCGAGCATGGCCGCTGGCGGGCGAGGCTCCCCACCGGTGGTCTGGAACGACCACATGGAGATGCGCCCTGACCATGGGTTGTGGAAAGATGGCCAGGGTGCACCCCGTGGAGTTGGCGGCGTCGTGTTGCCCCCACGACCTGCTCCACGTCCCTTGCCACGGTGACGGCGGCCGCCATGGCCCCCCACACCCCTGCTCGGCCCGGGAGGGAGAGGACCAAGAAGTGACGACGGTGGTGGCGGGGCCGGACGAGGCGGAGTAGCAGTGAGAGCAGTCGAGGAGGACGAGGACCCCGACACGGAGGTGGACTTAGGCTGGAGGCGCTGAGTAAGCTCCTCCATGGCAAGGTCATCAAGGACCTGCCGAAAGGTGGGGAAGGGCCGCTGCCGGGTGATCCACGTCTGGAAGTAGGCGTAGCGATCACTGAGCCCGCGGAGGACATTGAGAACCAGGATACGGTCCTCCACGGACCAGCCGAGGTCGCCGAGAGAGTCCGCCATGACCTTCATCTGGCGGCAGAACTCGCTGACGGAGAGGTCGCCTTGGACGAAGGTACGGAAGCTCGCGTCGAGTCGCAGAGCTCGGGCCTCGACGTTGCCTAGAAATTGGCCCTCGAGCGCCAGCTGGGCCCCGCGTGCGCTCGAGTGTTGCGGACGAGGTGGTGGAGGTCGAGGGAGATCGTCCCGAGGATCCAGGAGAGGACAATGCTGTCGAGACGCAGCGACGCGGGGGTCTGGACCGCGACCGAGGCGTCGAGGAGGATGTGGTCGTCGAGTGCGTAGCGGCGGAGTGTGAGGAAGACCAGGTCCCGCGAGCGGGCGTAGGAGGGCGACTCAGGCTCGAGGACGACCGGAACGAGGAGGCGGATGTTCTGGACACCCCCGGCCTGGTAGTGGAGTTGCGCCACGAACAGGTCGGCCGGATCGTGCCAGAGGACCGCGGTGTGAGACACGCGAGGACCGGCCGTACCTGAGGACGTGGCCCTGACGTCGGTCGAGGCAGGGAGGCTGAGGAACTGCTCCGCTTTGGCGATCTGGCGGGCCAGGGCATCGGCCGCATCGCGCTCGCGCTCCCAAGTGTGGGCGGCCTCATGCACGCGAGCCCGGCCCTCCGCAGCCGCAACACGAGCAGTGACGAGAGCGGAGTCAGGACGATGGGACGCGGGCGGTGGAGGCGGGGCGGGGAAGGGGGCCGCAGCCGGGAGCAGTCCACCCGCGCCCGCGACAGAGCAGCCACACTTGTGCTTGCGGCTAGATCAGGCCCGGCCAGCGCCCCGGGCAGGGCAGGCCCCCTAGGTAGAGCTCCTGCGCTCTTGGCAGGGCAGGCCCAGCCACAGGCATGCCGAGGCCTGCCGTGACGGCGGCGGCGACAGCTCTGGCGTACGCAGCGGCGATGTCGGGCGCATCCTCTGCTCTGACGCTGAGTGGAGCCGTATCCGCGTCCGCTCCCACAACCGCGGCCGCGGGATCCTTTGCAGCGCCCGCTGGGCCTGTGCGCGCAGCCAGAACGGCAGCCGCGCCGACGGCCAGGGCGGCGGCGGCGCCGGCAGAAGTGGAGGTGGTGGTGCGGGTCTGGGCGGCGCTGTACGCGTGATTTGCGCCCAAGTTGAGATGGGGAGGGGAGGGAAAGAGGTGAAATAGTTGGGAGGAGGAGAAGTCCAGACGGCCTTGGTTGCCGGCGGTGGGCGGCGGCGGCGGCTGGATTGGGCAGGGAAGAAACCCTAGGCTGCTGATACCATGTTTCAGAACTAATTTTCTTAATTGGGCCAACCCTAGACAGGGTAGCATATAGAGTTGCCATACATGGGCCTATAATACACATACTCTAACAGATTCTGGCATGAATCTCCTGCCTGCATTTTGAGAAGTTTCTGTTCTGAACTGTATGGCACATTCCTAGATGTGCTCTCTTGAATCGTCTTTCGAAATCGATCAAGCATCAAACTTCAGAAAATTCTATTTGTGTGCCAATTTGACAATGAAGCATGTAACACTCGGTTATTTTCTTGGCATCATAGAACGGTTGAAGGAGCCTCTTTTCTATTTTTCCTCAAATTCAGTTGTCATCATTTATTTGGTAAAAACTCAGCATTGGCAACCTGAAGTTCTTTATGCGTTTTCCAGGTGCATCAGTTGCTTCAGTTTACTGTAAAATTGTCTGAGCATCCTACTGGCAAGGTGAGAGGTTCTTTGCTATCTATGATTCTTGGAAGCTGTTTCTCTCGTGGTCCCTTCTCATTTGTCTTAATTCAGGTATTGCTTTGGAGGATGGAATTCACAAGGATTCTTCGAAAGTTACTACAGAATTGTAGCCGATCATCTTTTTCAGATGATAATCAGACTTTTGGAAGGGCGCCCTCTAAGAATGACCTCATTCTCAAATGGAGGATCCCTTTATTTAAATCTATTGCATATGTCTTTAGTATCGATACGTCTAATAATGAGAAGGCTGTTATTGAAGAGTAAGCACACAATCATGTCGTTATTTGTTTAGAAACATATTTCTTATTTATGTACTAAAACTAATGTTTTTCCATCCAACAAGGTCCCTGAATGAGAAATCTGTTCATGAATGCTCTTCTGTCATGCAACACCTTATGATGTTCTGCCAGGTACATTTCTTTTAGTTTGTTTATCATTAGTCTATTATTGTGGAAACATGGGTTTTGATGCGTATTAAAACACTATTCAAAATATTTTACTTGTTTATTTGATCCCCAAGCTTCGCTTCTTGATGTCAATATTGTCATGTTCTCAAGTTATCCTGCTCTGAAGGAATTAGATATGATTTGAGATGACCCTGTGTGTTTTGATTTGGCCTGAGAGGTGGCAATTAGAACAGACAATTAGGCACTTGTTGGTTCCACATGAAATTACATCATAATTTTTTGTAATGTTGGGCCACATGGTAATAATGGTGAGAACTTCTGGAGCTTTCAATTGTGTTTTGAGTCACCTAGTTTATATGGCAAATACTTGTAGCCTTGTAGGAGGGTAGGTGCTGGGATTTTGGCACACTAATACATTTGGCATGGAAAACCTCAAAAATCAGCTAAGGAAACCGTGAAGGTGTTGACCTGGGATGCTGAAATTTTTTTGAAATATCTGCTGAGTGCTGACTGTTGCTTTTCTGATTTTCTTCTGTGCCAAGGTTTTACAGACCTTATTATTGAAACTGTAATTCCCTTTGAGTCCAAAGTAATGTATGCAATCATCTTAAGATATCCCAGTACATGCATAAATTTTGGTGTACAAACTTATGTTTATTCAGATTTCGGAATAAGAAATACCTGAATGAAAGAGATATGAACTTTAGAAATTTAATTATTTACCGTACTGCATATTGTCCTTTTTTAATGTCCTTAATGCTGTGGGAAAATAATAGTATGTTGGAGAAGTTAACAATTGGAAATTATACTCATTTTGATAAAACACTATGGAGAAGTTTTAAAAAAGATCTAAAAAAACTTCAGCAATAAATGAGGCAGAAAATACAAATAATAGGTGTGACAGTGTAAACATTGAACAGTAGATTTGCTCTATTGCACTTTCATTTCTTCTTTCTTTTTTGTATCTGACAGATGGGATTATATTTGTTCTTGAGTGTTATATGGATGCTGAACATTCTCTTGCCTGTAGCTGAGATGTCTTTGAGCATATTTGAAAACTTGTTAGTTTGTTTCCACCTGAAGTACTACTTCCTAATGTATTCATCACTGTTTTAACTGAATCGTGTAATATGCCACTCTAAATTTGAAATCATTAACAAGCTATATCTTTATTAAAAAAATTAACATCATTCTTATATCTTTGTTCAAATTTAGTTTATCTTATTTCTGTGATTCATAATGTTTACCGTGTTATAATATAAATACCCCAGGTTTTGCCTGTTGGACGGGAAATGTTAGCATGTTCGTTGGCGTTCAAGGAATTGGCTGCTTCTTATACCTGTAGAAGTGCAGTAACTTTGATATTGTCACAAATACATACTTCCAACAAAGATGTTCTTGAAAAAGATGAGAGTGACCCTAACCATAACTCGCCAACTCTGGATGGTTGGAATTGCTTTTCCTCATTGTTCAATTGCTGGAAGAAGCTTGCAAAATATATTGGTTCTAATCAACCAACGGATTATTTAGTAGAAACTATTTATTCCTTGACACTAGGTGCTATCACCCTCAGCCAGTATGGTGAAAAGTAAGTGTTGCATCCTCTAATTCCTTTTAAATGTTTCAATAGCATTTAATCCACAGAAGATTGTATAGAGGTATTATTTGCAGTTATATGTTGTCAATGTTCATTTGGTGAGGCCATTTTATTTAGCACACTTGCCTTTTGCTGTCTCTTTCTGTTTGTTGAGGTAGTCAACATATGCTAATTTCTACAGAATTGTGTATATTGTGTTTACCTTGTGCCGTGTCTGTGGGTCATGCATGTTTGGGGAATGGGGGAGATAGCCATCTCCATACACCCACAATCCATGTTGGATCCTATTATCTATACATATGGGTATAAGACCATCCATTAGGATCCTGAGCTGTCAGATTCCATGCTGTCACATCATGCATGCATGGCCCAGCCTTCTCCATTTCCATTTCCATTTCCATTTCCATTTCCATTTCCATTTCCTTGTTTAGTTCCAAAATATTTTGCAAAATCGACACTGTAGCTTTTTCGTTTGTATTTGACAAATATTATCCAATCATAGACTAACTAGGCTCAAAAGATTCGTCTCGTTAATTTCGATCAAACTGTGCAATTAGTTTTTATTTTTGTCTATATCTAATACTTCATGCATGTGTCTAAAGATTCGATGTGACGGGGAATCTGAAAAATTTTGCAAATTTTTTTGGGAACTAAACAAGGCCATAATTTTCTTCATTTCTTATTTTTCCATTTATTGCTCTTCTTGAATCATGTACTCATTATTGGTATAATTTATCCACTTACCCTGCTCTCAAAGTTAAAACTCTTAGTGTGCCTGCTGTTTCTGGTCCATCCTATCCGATGCCCTCACTCCTGCATTCACTGTGAATCCTCCTACTAAAAAAATGCATGAGTTTCTTCTATTCCATTGTACATTAGTCTGCATTTTAGTGGTCTGCTTTGATTTAATCCTTGGCATTTGTGTTCACTGGAAAGTTCAGAGATCTTTTCAATTGCCTGTGATGCGCGCACAGGATAGTGAAGAAGTAATACCTATTTTAATTTTAATTTTAATTGCATGTGATTTGTTCGCAGAGCAAGTAACGCTATATACTTGTTTTAATATCTTTAAACAAACTTGTTGTATTCACAGTGAATTTTTAACATGATTGGGTATTTAGCTGATTCCTGTGCTATTTGTGTTGGCTTGCAATTTGTTTCTTTTTGTATATTTAGGGTTCATATCAGAGTAAATCTTAATTGACTTTTAATTATTGTCTTGCTGTTGTAGTCTCGAGGGTCTGTTAATATTGAGGTATCTATTTGGGCTCCCTTCTGATCCTAGTGGTTCCTTGGAATCATCTGGCGAGAGTCCAAGTGAGATTGAGTTATTCATGAAGACATCTGAAGAGAAGATATGCCAGAGCTTTGAAAATTCAACGACTGTTGATGGAAAGACTCTTTTACACAAGGTATATAGCTTCATTACTATGTTAGAATATTTTTGCTCTACTGTCCTGTTTCTAATATTGATGTCAATTCACAGCTATTGAATTCGATCACATTACTACGCTCAATTCTTGAGAATTCTGGGCAATCCGCAGATTCAGTTCAGATGGTTATTCAAGAAGGCACTGACTCACTGTCAGAAATTGCTCACTCTGTTGTTATGACAGCTGATCTGATGCCATCCCTAGCCAATGTGTCAGTAAAGGATGAATCGCCTTTTCTCTTCTCTAATGTGTGGAAGGTTATTGTTGATTCAGAAGAGCCTCTTGACTGCCAAGAGGGTGAATTTGCAAAGAGACTAGTTTGGGAGTTGCCTGATTCTTCTCTTGATAGACAACTAACACCTGGCCAATCTGCCAGGAGGAAATTAGCACTGGGAGAGAGTGCAAGTAGGCGTGTAAGGGATAATCAACTGCCTGAACCCACTGGACAGTTCTCGCGAGGTTTAAATACAACCAATGCTTCTTCAGGACATACACGAAGAGACACTTTCCGTCAGCGGAAACCTAACACAAGTAGACCGCCTTCAATGCATGTAGATGACTATGTTGCAAGAGAGAGAAACATAGATGGTGCAAGTAGTGCGTCAAATATTGTGAACTCTACTCCACGGGGAACGCTTAGTGGAAGGCCTCCATCCATTCATGTTGATGAATTTATGGCAAGGCAGAGAGAACGTCAAAATCCTGTGCCGGCCCCAACAGGAGATGCACCTCAACCTAAAAGTCAGACAGCAAGTTTAGATGGCAGTCTTCGTACTAAGCCAGAGAACTTGCGTCAACCCAAGACTGATCTCGATGATGATCAAGAAATTGAAATTGTTTTTGATGAGGAATCAGGTTCAGATGATAAACTTCCTTTCCCTCAACCAGATGATAGTCTCCAATCACCACCTGTCATTATTGGGGAAAATTCTCCTGGCCCTGTCATTGAGACAGAAAATCAGGAGAATGAAAGAATTCCCTTTTCCCAGAGGGCCACATCACTCCCAAAGGATGATGAAAGTCCTGGCGTTGACATTTCTTCCCAGACTGCAATGCTTTCAGAACCTAACAATTCTTTGGAACTGAAATATTCAGTTTCTAGCCCAGGGAAGAATTCTTTTCGTGATCATGCTGAAAAGTCTAATTATCCTTCTATTGGTGTGTCTGGGAGATCATCTGTACAAGCAGATCATCAACATTTATCTCGTAGACATGAAAAGAGAAGTCCACGAAAATATTCTGAGACTTCTCTATCAAGTGGATCCCATGGGCATGAGCATAGACATTCCAATAACCATCCACCTCTGCCACCAATGCCACCTCCGATTTCATCGGTGCCCATGCAAAATACTGATTCAGCTAATAGGCAGTCATCTTCCTTCAGTGCTAGAGATCGACCAACACCTAGTCTTTCTGGTTATCCTACACAATCTTTTGACTCTAGTATGCCTAGTGCTTTCACAGGCCTTCAGGTAATTTAACATAGGAAAGCTTTAGTTATGCAACTTCTTTTCTGTTTTTATCTGTTAATTCAGCTTTTGAAATGTGAACTTGCTTTTGTAGGGTCAAACTCAATATATGCTTGCAGGCGCTGGCGGTTCATCAGCGAATGATTTACCCAATGCAGAGGCCAAGCTTCTATGGAACACATTTCCAGTAAATAGGATCCCTCTGGAGACCTTCAGCTCAGGTTTATCTGCTCGTCCGATGCCACCCCTTACACCTTATTCAGCTGTTGCTACTCAACATGCTCCGATGAGCTCTAGCTCTCCAGCAACCCTGTATAACCAAGGGAGTGTTGTCCAGCCTTCTCCAACTGCTTCTATTATTAGTGATTCAAATCTAGCCATGAACTCGAATCTGCTGCCATCATTTGCATCACAATTTCTGATGGGCAGGCCTTCAATGCCGACTCCGTTTTTTGGCACGCCTCTCCAACAGGTTCAATTCTCATCTGGTCTTCCACAAAATATTTCTAACTCGCAGCCTTCTGTCTCCTCAGTACAACCACGGCCACCCCCACCCCCACCCCCACCACAGCAGCCACATCCTTCTCAGACACTTCAACAACTTGGTGCTATCCAATTACCACACCAAGATCAGCAGCTGCCATATCCCCAGAGTGCTATCTTGCCACAAGTTCCATTGCAATTTCCTAACCAGCTACCCATTCCTCAACTACAATTGTATCATCAAAGCCAGCAGGAATCTGGGCAAACACTGAGGCAAGTTGGCGAACAATCACAGCTTCAGAACCAGGGTATGCAAGCTGATAGTTTCTCACAACAGCAGCAAGACTCAGGGATCAACTTAAATCAGTTCTTTTCATCTCCAGAAGCCATTCAGGTAACATTTAAATTTGTTTTTATGAAACTACATTTTGGGATGAACTTAATGCCAAGGAGACTAATAGTCATAACTTTTAATTCTTGCAGAGTCTACTTAGTGATCGTGAGAAGCTCTGCCAACTTTTAGAGCAGAATCCAAAACTCATGCAAATGCTCCAGGTAAAATCTTGTGTAATGTAATTCAAGTAGTCTTGATCCGCTGGAAACTTCTTTATGCTGAGTTTGATTGCACCTGCATTTGGGCACCTAGAGGATCGGATTGATTGTATGTGTACCGTTTATTCTCAAACTGTGATGCCTATTGATTTGAGATTTTCTTTTCTTGCATTGCTAACAGGATCGCATTGGCCAGTTGTAGCCGCCACTGGAGGTGCTATTGTGAGTGAAATCTGATGCTGGGTCTATTGCTAGGTTCCTAGAGTCTGGTGGTGTTTCGTTTTTGGCTATGGATGTAGCTAGATGAAATCAACTGCTGGCTTGCTATTGCAGCAATAGTATTGCTAGTCGCTGAAATGTATTCCTATGTACATTATCTGTAACTTTGTTCTGTGTAATGTCAATATTTGTAATATTAGTGCGTATCTAATTTATCGTTTTAAGTTTATCTTTAGTGGTTAGATCATGTGACGTGCGCAGCGACGGGAAAAAAATGACGCTCGTAGTCACTCTAGTCAGCAATGGTTTTTGACTAACTACTTGTAGAGTTCTGAATATCCTGTTGTGGTCGTGTGTATTTGGTTGCTTTAATGCTCGAAAATGAATGCCCTCCAAGGGTATTGATTCGGATGCAAATCATCGGCAATCCTACGCATCCGTTCCTGATAAATAAAAATCAATATTAGAGGGAAGAAAGGTCTACTTAGAAACAGTTTTTACGCAACGGTCTGTTTCAGTGGTTTTGGATGTGCTGTGAGCCTGTGACCCATCTCTTGCCTTGATTGATGCAGACCTTCACCCATTAATAATAATAATAATAATATAATGCCTCCAAGGCTCCTACACATGCAAATAGGGGTCCAATTTCTAGTATGATTCTACATTCAAGTCGTAATAAAATTACAAATTCTAATAGTATGACTATT
>Ga0182004_10000290_pt1 | contig 27856 bp, 25 predicted proteins | sample Sormic07211540_1_FD_120479 | JGI IMG/M metagenome (GOLD analysis project Ga0182004, IMG submission 120479) | Endophyte microbial communities from Sorghum bicolor roots, Mead, Nebraska, USA - 072115-40_1 MetaG | ecosystem: Host-associated > Plants > Roots > Unclassified | place: USA: Nebraska...
ATAGACTAACGGCTCAAAAGATTCGTCTCATCAATTTCAACCAAACTGTGCAATTAGTTTTTACTTTCGTCTATATTTAATACTCCATGCATGTGTCTAAAGATTCGATGTGACAGGAAATCTGAAAAATTTTGCAAAAATTTGAAAACTAAATAAGGCCTAAAAACGAAAGTACTACAGTATCAAAATCTAAAATCTTTTTAAAAGCCAAGGTCTTCTCTTCGTTTTCCCAATTCGTCGCCTGCGAGCTAGCAACCCCTCGAATCAAGTCAAGGGTTAATTAGTCCATGTGACTAATTATATAGATTGCTGAGATGAATTTTTTAAATCTAATTATTTCATAATTTAATAATAAAATAGTACAGTAACACATGTGTTAATGACAAATTAATTAGACTTATAATTTATTTTTTATTAGTATCTGAAAACTTCATATGACACCTCCACTAAAACTAAACTAGTATCTTGTTGTAGCACACAACATGAAGACTATAGATCTCATAGATTTGCGCATAGTACGTGAACTGGTTACCAAGCTCAGGTTTCACGTGTTGATGGCATATAATATTTTATATTAGCCTAGTTACTGGACCAATGCACGCACACACGCACGTATCCATCTACGCAAGACCGGAAGACATTCAGCGCACCGCTCAGCCTATGAAACTCATCCTTTCGTTTCTCGTCCATTCCTTCTCTTCTTTCTCTCCTAGAGGACTGGTCATACTCATCTCAAATCATCATACAGTAATACAATCAGACATAGGAAGTAGGTATTATACCCTCAGAACGGCCGAACCTGGATAAAGTCCTTGTGTTTTGTCTTGCGTCATCATCTAGTTCATAGCTTGCGCACCTGTCTACCGATAATCTACTGCCTTGGGTATACCCCTAGATAGACTACAGATCATATTTCGTTGCCAAAGGTTGAATCAAACTTAGGGTGTGATCTACCAGAACATGGAGGCTTCGAGTCTCGGAGGCTCCACACCATAGCATGGAGGCTCCATGGCCTTGGTTTGATTCAAAACTCTACTCAAACCTAGTGTAATGCCACTATTATGTTTGGCACTAGATTCTTATATACTTCTTTGTTTTCTGCTTAGATGGAAGGTGATCCAGAAAAAAGAAGTGAGAAAAGGTAGAAGGGGTCTCATGATTCGGTTAACATAGAAATCAGAGATCTTGTCTTTAGAGAGCTTGCTGATAGCAGTGGGCAGCAAGTCCGAGGTAGAGGAACTTGCAAGGCATTGACCAGGAGAGGCTTAGGTTAGGGCAATGGTACTAGTTGAGTTGCTGGTGGTGCTAGTCATGGTATTGGACCAAATGATGATGGAGGTACAAGGAAAATTAATTCCCGCCATTGGTGCACCAGACACACCTTCGCATCTTCTTGAGTTTGATCCATCGTATATGGTTTATCATCAAGGAGCTCATGTGGTAAGAGAGCCTATGATCTATGACCAGGGAGTCTAGAGGCAGCACAACAATTATCATAACTTGGGAGTGCAAGTGAAGAAAGCTAGGACAGAAAATCCCTACATATGGTTGAATGACAAAGGCATTGACTATAGGTTTTGGTCACTTTTTCAATTTGATTTCTATAAGACAGTGATTCTGGCCAAGGACAAGAATATAGTGCAAATGAAATACATTGATTGGGACCACATTGAGAGTATGGACACATCAGACTCTAGGAGAGTAATTGATACAGTGACTCAGCATGGGCTAAAGGACAGCATGAGTTTCCAATATGATTAAAATAGAGAGATATTAGCTCAGTTTCATGCCACTTTCTTCCATGATGTTGTAAATGAAACTATTCACTAGATGACTGAAGGAGTCCACTACAAGGTAGACTTCACTACTTTTGCTCTGTTACTTGGGTTTGGAAGTGGAGATAGATATGCAGACAGTCTGACACCATTCAGACTGAGCCTATAATGAAGCCAAATGACATTGTCTTTGCCTATGAAAGGAGGGACCTAGCGGATGGAAAAACAGTGGGTCTAAAGCCCTATTATTATGCTATGAACAACCTTTTAGAGAGACAATTAATCCAAAAGGTGGTGACTCCACCTCACTGAGAAAGTATGCAAAGAACCTACTTGCTAGAATGGTTCCTGGTAGTGATGGTTTCTCTATGAGTAGGTTCATCTAGGCTGAGTTGAGTGATTCTATGGATGATGTTATAAATGACCTACCATATGCTCCCTATGTCATGTATGCCATTGAGAGGGTGTCTAGCATTGAATTCAAGAAGGGTGTGGTGCATAGGCCCTACAAGCTAAATCCATAGAAGCATTCTAGCTGGGAGGCACTTGTTGGAGCAGCAAGCACATTAGCTGCAGCAGAGGGTAGATCTCAACATAGGTCTAGGGGAGCAAGCTCAAGGATTTGCTCAAGGGCATCTTTTGTATGTGTTAGTATGATGTTGACAATGCATATGAGGGGAGAAGAGACATAAATGAGATGGTGAAACAAATGGGTCTTCCAACTAGAGAGATTCCACCTCCTCTAGTGTTTCCACCTTATGGCCTGGATCTCCCACATGACTGTGAGTCTCTTGGAGAGAGGATGAGTGCTCTTAGGCGTGAGAGATCCAGGCCATAGAGGTTCACCGCCACTACACATAGGGTTGGCAGGGCTGTTGTCAGTGAGAGTGATAAGGAGTCAGTAGAGGAGACTAGTTCTGGCAACAAGCAGCAGACTGATCTAGCAGGTGATGATGGTGATGATGATGGTAGTGACTAGAGTAGAGAGCAGTGAGATGACACTTTCTTACCTCTCTTGTTCTTTTCCTCCTTTTTGGCTCTTGTTGACAAAGGGGGAGTGACAAGATTGAGTGGTCTTCTTTTGGTTTGGCTTGTCAAGTTGTGTAGTAAGTTGAGAAGTGTAGGTGCGAGTTGTGAGAGTCAAGGTTGTTTCCAAACTCTCCTTCTTTTAGTGGTCTGTAATAATAACTTTGACTCGCCTTTGTATGGCGAGGTCATTTTTGAACTCTCCTTCTTTCAGTGGTCTATAATAATAACTTTGACTCACCTTTGTGTGGTGATTTGTGGTCATGGACATGGTTTTCAAACTTGTGTGTAATACCTTGTTAGAACTAAGTATAATTGTCTATGTTTTTTTATGCGTTGCTAGCTCAGTTAGTTCTATGTGGTGCCTATTTATTTTATCCGTGATGTCTTTAAAAGTGTTCTAGATGTACAGAACATAGAGGCTCCACGCTTAGGTCTGGAGGCTCCATGCTCGCGGAGGTTCCATGATCTGGCCCAGAGGCTTCGCGATCTGCACACTCAGAACATTTTTGTTCTGTCCCTTTCTCTCATTCGCATCACAAATTACTTATGACATAGTTCTTCTGCACCCCACGATGATATGAATATAATGTATCTTTCACACTAGCTCTTAATATGTGCAAAGTATGTCTTGAAGGGACATTTTCATAATTCCAAATAAATCTTGCATATATTAAGGGGGATCCTTGTATTCATGCTATCACAAGCACAATCTTATGTAAGCTTTAATTGTGTTGTCAACATTTACCAAAAAGGGGAGATTGTAAGTGCAATCAAGCTCTAAGAGGGTTTTGGTGATGTTGATCACATAATTAAAGGACTAATGACTATGAAAATTGTATGACAACATAACATTAGTCTTGGGTGCAAATAAACAAAGGAGGAGACCCCCAAAATCTTTATCTTTTGAAATTGAGTTATAGGACAAGCCGTACTATCAAGGGGGATACTAATAGTGGTTAGGGGTGAAACCAAGTGCTCAAAATACCTTAATCAACTCAAAATATCCTAGCGACAAATAGCCAACTATGCTGAATTCTTTTCTGTTCTGGCCAATGCAGAACCTTCGGGCTCAGGCGCGGAGGCTCTAGGGTCTGTTTGACCCAACTATTTCATGGGTGATGTGGATGTTATTTATATAATCCCCTTTGCCCCCAATGGCTATCTTCTTCCTCATTCACTCAAACTTACGACAGAAGCTCTCTCTATATCCAAAGCTCAGTGCTCCAACTCCCTTGCTCAAATCTTTGTGATTCCTTGAGGGATTTGGCTCTAGAGAGTGTGAGAAAGCTCAAGAAGATCATTCTCCTCTGTTCTCATTCACTTGGTGAATACCTAGCTGCTTGGTGTGTTCATTACTCTTGGAGCTTGGCTCCTAGATAGCTAGCGGTTGCCCGGAGCCCCCAATTCACTGTGGTCGAGCACTAGAAAGTTTGTATTACCCTTTGTGACTTAGTGGAACCCTCTAACCTATTGCTTTGGTGATAGGCTGGAGAAAAGGAGTGAGTTGTTGACTCCATAGCCTTTGTGGCTAACCTCAACAACGTGGAGTAGGCCAGCCTTTGTGGTGAACCGAACCACGGGAAAAATCCTCGTGTCTATTGTGCTTGAGATTATTGTTGCTATTACTTGTGATTTGATTTTTCTTTAGGTTTTGCATCCGATCTATGATTTCTTGTTGCAACTAACTATTCGAATAACTCAACACATTCAACAGGAAGACTGGTATCATAATCAATTTGTTCTTCATTCATTATACTCCATTGTTGATTGATTGGTTACTTTGATCCCCGGAGGTTCCACGCATAGCCCCGGAACCTTCATGCTCTCGGAACCTCATCGCTTCAGCCCGAAGGCTCCGCGTTCTGAATGGTTTCTTGAAGTTTGTTAAATTTTAGAAAAAGGCCTATTCACCCCTCCCCTCTAGGCCACTTGCCAAATCCTTTTCACATGTGTTGCTCACACTAGTGTACCTATGTACTAATCACCTGTGTATCTCACGTAAACATATATTAGTCCACCTAGGTTGTCACTCAATTATTAAAACTAAACTAGGACATTTCAATCACACTCAACCAAATTGTGATGCAGTCAAGCTCCCCCATAGAGGTCGAGAAGGGAAGAGCTCAACATCGATAGGGCCCACTCTCAAAGTCCACACACAGAGGGAGAACTCTCAAAGTCTACACACGAAGGGGAACGCCCGCACGAAACCATATACTTCTTATCTTAGACTTTGTTTAGATCCAAAAAAAGTTTTGGATTTCGCTACTGTAGCATTTTTGTTTGTATTTGGTAATAGTGTCCAATCATAGACTAACTAAGCTCAAAAGATTCGTCTCGTGATTTACAGATAAACTGTGTAGTTAGTTATTTCTTTTATCTATATTTAATGTTCCATGCATGTGCCGCAATATTCGATGTCACGAGAATTCTTAAAAGGTTTTTGGATTAGGGTGAACTAAACAAAGGCCTTACTAAAAAAAATGGGCTTCGGTTCAACTAAGCTCTGCCATAAAGTTTCAACACCTCCAAATTTTCGAGCCATTACAAATTCAGTAGACTTTTTTCTAAAAGCGTACTTTTAAACTATCTTTCTAGTCCCTCTATATTATCTTTCATCCATTTTAAATTATGAGACATCTTAGTTTTTCTAGATATATTGTTTTACTATCTATCTAAACATAACGTATATCTAAACGTATAGCAAAACTTATATATATGTAAAAAAAGCCAAAAATATCTCATAATTTAGAATAGAAGGGGCACTAAATTGCGAAGTAAGTTAATGGACAATTATCAAAAGAGTGGTGGGTTGGAGGGGCTAGTTACTTTCATACTGGAAGATCGACTCTTTTACAGTCTCGCTTGGCTAGAATCCAATTTAACCTAACGTTAGTTATTTAAAGTTTCGTAAATGTATTGTCAAGGAAATTAATTTCCAAAATGGTTCACTTTTTCTGAAATGATTTAGATAATAACCATACGTACCATCTTGCCAACTGGAAAGCAATGAGATTGCTCGCCTCTTGTTCTAATCAAATTAAAACACACACTTTCACGGGCGTTTTGCTAGCAACACGGCACCAGACCTTAACACATTGATATACAGTGAGGCATCAAACAGAAGCAGCGGAGTATTATGATTCACAGAAGCAGCATAGTATCATGATTCACGCACTGTCAAGCAATCTAGCCACAAGAAAAGCCAACCAGGCAAATGTAAACAGAAGTTAACAAAGGCGCCAATTGTGGTAGCAAATTTCTTGCTGCTCCTCTGGTGTTGTCTCTGTACAAAAATGAACACTACACCTGCAGCTACACCTGCAGAGTCGTCGAACACTGCGTCATCTCATCTGTAGTATCTTCTCATCTTTGCCTCCAGCCCCAAAAAAGCACCCATCCCGCGTGGAGGGTACTGCTCACCAACTTGGTTTGCATTTGTAATCCGGTATCAGGTTAGAGTATCTAATCTATGAATCTATCTCCTATACAGTCAGTGATATGTGTCACCCCAGACTCTTCTCTCTTGGATCAACTATATCATAGCCAGCCTCTGGTTAGTCACTACTCTTTTTCTTTTCTTTTTCATTGTCACTACAGTCAGGAGGGAAGCAGAACAGCCCCTGTTCTTGATATCACAACCGCCAAGCCTAGGTGCACCGAGACAAGAAGAACTCGTAATCTGGATGGTGGTTCACAGACTCCCCAATTCCTTTTGGGACAACAGCTCTTGCCATGGCCAACGCACCCATCTTCAGTGTCCTCAGCCTCTCTTTATGAACTTCAGCAGGATCGGTTTTCGAAGAATCTTCTCTTGGCAGTTGCTTCAAATCTGGGCATCTCAGCTGAAACCACTGTTCTCCCTATAAACAAGAGAATGCAAATCAATCAGGTTATGCATAAAAGCATCCCCTTAATATGACCTCATCATCTAAAGCACAAAAAAAAAGAAATAAACTTCTACGAAGTGACTATTAATTTGGTTCCATCATTATCTCCTGGATCAGTTGAATTTAACAGCTATACGGACGATATGCTTTGTGATGCAAACATTTCCTCCTGTCATCAAGGAAAACATCGAGTCCAAATGGTACCTTGTCATTGTAACTCTGGAGACCAACAACTGGTGAAACTACACGTGTATGCTCGTCATTCGTATCCAGAGAGCATTTTTGATGAACCAACTTTCCCAGCGAATGGTAAGTAAGAAATGCCGCACGGAAATTCCCACGAGGCACACGATAAACAGGATACCAGGCCACACAGAACCTACAAATGAAATATATTGAACATCACAAGAGACAGATAACCAAAAAAACTTTAATTTAATATTGATAACTGTACAAACTCAGGAATCACTAGTGAATAAAGCATCCAGGCTCAGGAACAAACCAGGAAGCTGGATGCAGCTCACATAATTTCGCATTTTGCAGTTTTCCAGGGTCCCCAAAAATCTGGTGGTCAGAAACGTTTGCACCGCTAACAAGCCCCTTGATCCTACAGTTTGCAGCCAGATATTAACACAAGAAAAGGATATACACAACCAGGACAATAAATAGTAGCTACAATTTAGGGAGTGTTTAGTTCCCCATAGAATCCAAAATGCAAAATGCCAACTACTTTCGAGTGATGAAATGCAAAATGCCAAAATTTTCTGGGTCATGTTTAGTTCCATCCAAAATGCAGAATTTATTGCCCTCATGAGAGCCTCTTGAGGCTCTTTTTGGGTTTTTTTTGCCTCTTGAGGCCAAAATCCAAAATGGAGAATAACCACCTTTTTGCCAAAAATTTTGCATGGTGTTTAGTTCCATTTTGCAAAATGATGGACCAAAAGCCAAAAATTTTTTGGGAAAAAGGGAAACTAAACACCATGCCACAAAGGGCATAATGAAAGACCACCAAAATGGAAACAGTACATCTCATGCCACATACTCCATTCCAAATTATAAGACAGTTTTGGCTTTTCTAGATACATAGCTTTTGCTATGTATTTAGATATACACTATGTCTAGATCATAGTAAAGGCGATGTATCTAGGAAAAAAAACATAACAAAATTTGGAAGAGGGAGTATTTATGAGAGATTCATTAGCAGCTTATAAATCCCCAGTTCTAAGCTACTCACATGGGCACAAAGTAAGTTCGCTTGCTTTAGGACATATTCATAAACATCCTGATCAGCTGAACCAATACGATACCAGAAAAAGAAAGCCCTCATGGTCACTTCATCGTGAAAAGTTCTATTGCTCACAAACTCACTGACAGTTTATAGGATACGGTTCGTAACAGCATTGTTAAATTAATTGCTCTTTTCTAACAAAGAAAAAGATCCCTATCCTTTTGATTTGTGAACTCAGAAGCATTTCTAGAAAGAAATGACACCAGAAATATTTCACAAGAAACTGTCGGTGTCAGGAACTTAAAAAAAGAAGTGGAACCAGTGGTCAAAACTCATAATGGAGACCAGTGGACAACTTACTTTTCAAATAATGGAGGCCGAAAAGAAGGTTGCTCTGTTTCGAAATACTCAAACATGAGTTCTCCATGATCTTCTACAACCAAAGATGACTCTGGCAAGGATGCATTACTTTCCTCAAACAGTGTATGCACCTTTGCGTTCACATGATGAGAGCTCATAGAGCTTGCAGTATTTGATGCTTTCAGTAATTCCTTCCCTTGTACACCAAAACTGTGATTCATGTTATTCCTAGACCACCCAAACAACTGAATAGCAGATAGATAAGGTACAAAGTATGCAAAGAACTCTGAACTGCTGTTGCAAGATGTTTTCGAGCTGAGATTGCTAAGAGCTTTTACTTCCAATCCATAGCACCCTGGCTCTTCATACCACTCCCATATTCTCCTTAAAGAAACATTAGAGATGTCATGCTGACAAACAGAGTTGCTAACTACTTGGTCCCATGAACAAGTGCTGCTTATCATGCAAGGTGCACGACCAATAACGGGAGTTGCAGAGTATATAAATGTCTCAAGATCAGAAATCGGATAACCAGCAGCAAGGAGAACATCTGCAGCAACCTGAACTTTATAAGCATCATTTACAACCCTGAGCATCTGAGCAAGATGTGTTCTAGAGTTACAGAGCCCTTGACAGCCATGGTTCCCTTCAACAGATGAAACTGCGCTCTGTCCAACCATTAATTCAGTTGTCGATGACTCAGACCCTGCAATATTTTGAGTACAACATCATGTTAGATGCTACGACACTTGCTGCAAGCAGTGTTACTTTCTTATCACAAGGTTTCATTATAAAGAAAAAAAAGGAAGTGATGCAGGATCCAAAGATAGGAGCCATACTAGGTGATGATCGCCCAGAAATGGTTTCGCTGGCATCATCAGTACGAACTGAATCCTGCAGTCTTCTTTTCTGCATGGGAAGAGCCCCTATTGTAATATCTGTTGATTCACCAGACTCTGAAGTACAATTGTCCTTAGACTCCGGAGTTGTCGGTTCTGAAGAGGAAATTGATCTCGTCTCACAACGCACTGATTCTCTGCTGTTAAGAGCATTGGATAGTTCTCTGTTCAAATAAAGCTGCTGTGCTGTCTTATCAAAACCAGTAGTTGATTTTCCACAAGTTTTTTCTCCTGGACCTGTAAAATGATTGAGACTTGCTCCTAACTTGGAATCTTTAGCTGGAATTCCATATTGGGTCTCCCTGCAAACATTGCTTGGCCTCTGCTTGAAACTCTTGGAGTTTTTCAGTGCAATTCCAAGCTGAGGGTGTATCCTGCCAACATGATTTTGTCTATGGGAACAGTCATTACTGTTGACTTCCTTGGTCATCTGCGTTGAAGAACAGCCAACATATTTTTTATTTCGATCATGTGTAAATGTGGATGCATGCTCTCCATAACTCTTCCACAATGACATTTTCTTCTCTTTTCTGGCTCTCTTTCTAGATATTACAAGACAGAAATCATTGTCACTGCTTGTGTCGCTGCACAAGTGGGCTGCCTGGACTCCACCACATGTACCAACACTCTTTGGGGAACAAATGCCACTATCATAATCAGACTTCTCTAGCCAATTCTCATCAAATCCACTGTTAGAGCTGGAAAACTCTGTCTCTTCACATGGATCAGGTCCACGTTCATTTCTGAATATAAACAGAGCCTTGGCATCATTGTTACAGTTCACACTACTGCCAGCATAGCAAGTTTCTTGAGATGAACCTGTACATACAGAATTTTGAGTATTGTCCAAATGCCTGAAGCTACTGCTATCACATTGTCCACACAATGCAGGGCACAAAGCTGCTGATCTAGACAGTTCCATCTCATCACAGTAGGACGCACTCGAAACTGAACCACCTGAGCAGCAACGGTACCCATCATCATTATCACTCTCAGGAGCCTCTTCAGAAATTTCCTTGACAGAAGAACTGGGAGAAGTTTCCTCAAAGCGTATGTCACCAACACGCTTAGGCGAAAGTGTCGAATCTTCACAGTCGCCAACATCAACTGCAGGGACAGCGCCATTGCTCTCTCTGAATTTAGCTTCAGATCCATCAGTCGGCTTCCTACAGCGTTGCCTGTGCTTCTTGCTTTTCTTTTTGCTCTTCCTTCTTGATGAATGTCTTGCATTATCACTTGGCTTGGTAAAGCTGTTGACTAAGAAATCTGAATCAGACATGCTATTGGATGTTGTGGGCTTATCTTCCAGTAGCCTTGATGAATTATCCAGCCATCTTCTGTGAGATCCATCTTGAGCATTAAGGTGCAGGAACAGAATCGATGGGGAGGATGGTGACAAGGATGAAGTCTCAGGGCTCTCTTCTGGAGATGTAGGTTGAGATGAAGGATCATCACTTGCACTCTCGGTAAGTGATGGTGATTTGAAGTCGTAACAGAAATTGAAGGGAATAACTGTCACAATAATACACCTGGCAAGTAAGCGAATACCACAGTTATTAATTAGCAAAGGACAACAGGCCGAGGAATTGGCAGTGCAGCATGACATATATACGGCTTCCAGGTGGACAGTAAAATTATTTGTTGCAAACATTTTTTTTTTTCTGCAATCAGGCATAAATTAGGGGAGGAAGAGAGATAGAAACATGAGGTAAATTCAGAAAGGAGAGAAAGCATGCATAAGCTGGTATATTCAGCAGGTGGAATTAGAACAGAACATCTGTGTACCTCTGTTGTTGCTGCCGTGCCTCGAGACGAGCTACTTGACGCTCCTGGAAATAAAACGTAGCAAGCAGAGCATTAGACAGAGTAGAGTTTGCGCACTTTTGTCTGCAGGAACTAGGAAAGAGCGAGAAAAAGGGCATACAAACTGAAGGTTGAGTGGGTTCTTCCTCTCTGATGATCTCCCAAACAGGCGACGAGGCCTCCTATTTACAACAGCATCAGCAGCAGTTCTAGTAGGCATTCCATATTCAGGTGGCATTTCGCATGAATCCTGCAAGAAGCAGTAGTAAGAAGGTTGAGGGCGGAGTTGACCAAATAGCAGCAGATGACTAGATGCCCATTTCCACTCGCAGTCCCTAGAAACGTTTTGACTGGAAAGTGCAAGTTGCAGCACAAGAATGGTACTAGACTAGTAACTTTGATTTTTGAAGTAGGTAGGGTAGAGTTGAACGTGAGCTTAGGGAGTAGTGGGGAACAGTAATTTCCATCATAGTAAGATAGAACCCAATTTTAGAGTGAGGAAAGCAAAGGAAGAAGGGAGGCTGAAGCGGAGTTGACGAAACAGAGAAGACCCTGATGAGCAGAAGGCGAAGCGGAGTTGGTGGGTGCATGCAAGTAGACTAGGAAGGCAGCATTGGAAGTTGGAGATGGCATCGCGAATTCGCAAACGTAGTGCGGGAGGAAGGGATCGCAGCGGATGGATTCGGGCGGCTGCTCGGCTCATGTGGTGTGGCTTTGGGGGTATGCTGGATGAGATGTGAGATGAAATCAAAATCCACAAACAAATGGATGGAGTATGGATGCGAGGTTCACAGAAATCAGAAGCCCAATAAATCCAATCTACCTAGGGATTTATTTTTTTTTTTGTGGGAGCACTGGTTCGCTCCTCTTCCTACCCTAATAATTAATTGAAAAATAAGCAGCAACGATCAATCTCCACCACCACCACCTAGACGACGAAACGAGACGATTAGGTTTGGGAAGCGGAATCAGAGCGAGGGCGGCGGCGGCGGCAGAAAATTCGGAGAGTGGAAAGCAAAAACCAGCGAAGGCGTCAGGGCATACGCACGCACCCTGAAGGCGAGGCGAAGGATCTGCAAGTGAGTGCTCCTCCGGTGCGTGATCGATCTCGATCTCAGCGTCTCGAGGTAGGAGGAGGGTGGGGAGGGGGTGGGGGATGATGAGATGATCGCTCTCGTCACACTCGTGTTGCCTTGCCTCTCCCTCTCTCTCCTTTCCTTTCTTCCTTGGTCTGTGTCTATCTATCTAGTAGATCGATCGAAGAAAACCAAAAGTGAGAGGAAGAAGACGAACGAAGGGGGGGGAGAGAGGTGGGCAGGTGGTGAGGTGCCTCGCCTCGCCTCTCGTGGGCGTGGTAGGTAGCACGACTAGTACTATTGGAGAGAGAAGAAAAACGATTTGTCTTTTGAATTATTAGCTCTTCTTTTTTATTTATCTATTTATTTATTTATTAAAAAACAAAACAAAACAAATCATGTATCCATCATTTACAAGTGGTGGTATTCCGTATCAGGAAGAGAGATCGTCCGTATCAGGAGCACCCCTAGTGTTGCTGCTATTGATTTGATTATAGTAGTATACCCCGACTCATTTGCTTCATTTGTTTTTTCAACTATCCCATAAAACAGATCTATTTTACTACATTTATTCATTCATTTATATATATATATATATGATGCATTTTTCATACTCACAAGAATAATTACTCCCATCTTCAATAAATCACATTACATATGTATTTATACTTATTTATCGGTTCAAGTGTGTTCATATACTTATATTAAGATACTCTAAATCTTATCATACGAAAAAATTTTAAAAAAAATTCATATTTTTTAATATATTACTAAAATATCACTATTTAATATATATAATAATTATAACCACATACTCTATCTATATATATATACGATAATTCCTTTTTATATGCGCACTGTGGCTGCCCGGCCCGGCCCGGCCCTGCCAACAGTCGCACAGCTCTGCTGCTGCCCCTGCGGGAATAGCGCAGGATCAGTGAAGAGAATATACCGCACGGGCGCACCTCTCCAACTTCCAAGAGTGAAGAGATACTACAGTATACTCCGACCCCACCAGACCAGGAGCGATAGGTACACATACCAACAGACACTGCGACTGCATGTTCCTTGCCTGGTAGGATGGAGGAGGATGAAGGGGTATTTGTTGCGTGTGTTCAAGCGGGTGGGGCCGATAGAACCCTCGTATTATTATCTATATCTCTTATAGATAAATTTCACTGTCTAATTCTTTTGATATGCAAAGCATCCACATCATCATCTACTGGAGCATCCCACTAACTAATTCTCTTGCCATATAAAGCGTCCACATCAACATCCACTAATCATCCCATTAATACATTACCTCGCCATGCAAAGTGTCCACATCATTATCCACTAATAAATCGAACTAACACAAATCATTTATCCTGCATCTATATTATTTACATTAGCAAACCACATCATTTTCTAACATATATTTAGTTGTCCATGTTAGAATACTAAAAATCATCCACTAACATATATTACGATAGTATAATTTTACCGATAATTCCAACAGCAACGCGCGGGGCATTCTCCTAGTTATTATGATTTTTGAACCCAAAAAAACAATAAGTTTAGAGGCCACTCGCTCATTCCTCCTGAATTGTTAGAGTCCAAACTATATTGAAAGATATTTGAAATACGAGTATGTTCATATAACGTTTATAGAATATAGGTTTTCAAATCACAATAATACGCCCAACCATCAACTAAGTAGGTGAGCACAACACAAGCATATCAATCTTCAAGTCCAGCTCGCAAACCAGGGCATTCTCAAAAGATTTTGTAAAAAATTTCAGATTCTCTGTCACATCGAATCTTACGGCACATGCATGGGGTATTAAATATAGGTAAAAAAGATAATTAATTACACAATTTAAATGTAATTTGCGAGACGAATCTTTTAAGCCTAGTTAATCTATGATTGGACAATATTTATCAAATACAAACAAAATTGCTATTGTTCACATTTGGCAAATTTTTTTGCAAGTAAACAAGGCCAAGATTCAAATCAAAATCATGTATCACACACACATCCTACCAACCACACAAGCTCCAACAAACACGCTTGTTTGGTGGAGTGTGCCACGTTGTCGTGGATGGATAAGGTCAGTCTCAATGCATAGTTTCATAACACAGTTAACAAGACTATAAACTAGGTAACCGAGCCACAAGAATTTTATGGGGATGAAACTTCTCTCTCATCTAATGAAACTCCTTCATTTAATGATCCTGCCAAGTCAGCAATTTTGCTTATGTGACATCATATTTAATGTGCATGACACTCTCATGAAACATGCATTGAGACTGGCCTAACTGTACCCTCACCATCCCAAATTATAAAACATTTAATTTTTTTATCTCAAATTTGTCCACTCGTCTTATTTATAAAAAATATGCAAACATAGTCAAATTTAAGTCATTCTTGAAAAACATTTATTAATAAACCAAACCTTACATATACTATTAAATAAAAAGAATGGTCAAACTTGATGTCAAAAAAAATCAAACGTCTTATAACTTAGGATGATCATGGATTAAGTCCACTTCTAGCATTACCCAAGCAAGCCCAACTCCATTCCACTTAGAAAAACCCAACTAACCATATACGGAGTACATGCAAGCAAGATTCAAGGCAACACCTCAATATCAACCTCTCATGCATACCAACAAACCATCCAACCACGCACAGCACACGGCAAGTGCTAATCTCTCATGCATACCAACAAGGAATCGACGAATGAATTCTGCCTGGGCCTGGGAATATGCTATAAGTATGCAATGTACAGTCAAACGATATGCAGTCCTCAAACAACTAACAGCAAATCTGCCTCACATTCGAACCATCATTCAACACCAACCAGCAGCACCATCAAACGCATCAGTCATCCCGCCCAAACAAACAAAAGAGCAGTACCGCGCCCGCCAGGCTGCAACCAAAGCTGTGCACCAGATGACCACACACCATCACCATCACCCAGTTACACACCGCACATACACAGATATATAAGGGTAACATCACCACTTAGCTGCTCGTCACATTGATTTCTCTTCAAAAAAAATGGCTCGGGTGAACAGAAACGATAATTGTATCACACTACATGCCTAACTAACCCATCTGTAAGCCTTCCATGAAATTGCGTAAAATTGTACCAGAAGCTCCATTAGTCCTCCCCAGCTTGTGCCAAGGGACTACAGCACATTGTGTTAGCAACTGTACATTTTTTTTCCTACATACAATTCTACATTTTACCTCTTCAAACCAAGGCTTTAGCTGCTCCAGCTCCCCTCAACTCCACCCAAATCCCAATATTCACATCACAAATCAAAACCCGTCATCGTTTGACTATCGTTCTTCAGACCTGTCACAATGACAAAAAAGAGTTGGTCAAACAAGATAGCTTCAGACAACATAAGATCATACATGAAAACTCACAGCTCAACGCAAGTAAAACATCTAATGGCTGCCACAAGGCAAAAAATAAAAAAAATGAGGCACTAGCCAAAAGCAAACAAGAAAAATGTGCCTGTAAAAAAAGAGGGTGCAATTAAAGCAGTATTGATATAAAAATGGAATTATTTATTGCTCAACAGCTGTAACCTTGGAACCAGTGGCAAGAGCAGCCAATAAAGCCAAGAGAAATAAATGATCTTGGTCAATAAAGTAAACATGAATAATGATAGCTGAATATTTTGACATCCAACATTCTCTTGAACAGATAATATATCGATTTCAATAATGTAAAATGCTCCTAGAGCTATATTCCAATTGCTGAAGTGTTCAATTTGGAGAGAGAAAAGCACGGTTTTTATTCTTCAAAAATGAAATGAGCAATGCAATACAACATTATAGCGATACCACTGACTAAACATTCAGAATTTCAGATAGTACGACGGATTACCCAGTAAGCGGGAAATGCAAGTACTCCAGTATCAACCGGAGAAATGAACCCCAAAACTCAAATAACAGTCATCTAATACAAGAGAAAATTGGCATAGGTCAAAAGTCCCAGGAGTAGGAATGTCACACGATACATACGTAGTTCCTAAATAGCCTCTTTGTTTTTTTTTCTTCTTTTTTTTTGGTTATTGCCATTGTTTTGATAGGTCAATGGCACACAGCTATCACTCACTTAGAAAACCAAAGCACAGATGTTGAACTTTCCATCCTTATGTTCATGAGCTAAAACTAAAATCTATTTTGCAGGCCTATAAGTTAGCACCTGTTTTATTTTCAACAGTAACACAAAAAAAAATCGTTATATGGAGAAATGAGATAGGCATTTCCTTGTGATATTTATCATTTGACTGCAAAAGAAAAGAATATTTATACATTTACATCTAAGAAAATTTCATGCCACCTCACCCCCATGCAAATATATTATTCTAATTTACTTTATGGAATCAAATTAGACAGGAAATTTTTAGGGGGGAAATAACTGAAAACCGTGTTCCTACATGTACCACTGTGTGAATCAGCACACAACTCTAACAGTCTTTGGAAACACAAATAAACTAGAGCTCTTAAATATTATCACATATTTCACTGTCCAAAGAGAATCAAAACTAATTTTCTCTCTTACTAAACTCAGTGTACCTAGCGGCCCTGATGTACCTTTTACCCTATAACTGGCTAAGCACAATTCTAGTCTAACCAGCAAACATACAGCACTAGGCAAAAAAAAACGTTAGTTGAGGCTTTCATTATAGTTAGATAGATGTGATTAGCTAATTGAAATTTGGACAGTATGTTGCAAATTGAGCACAGCAGTTAAGAGAAAAATAACACAGGCACGACAACAAATTGCCTTAATGTAGAGAGATATAAGTTCCCAGTATTTACTACCATGCCCTCTGTTTATAACTAACACATCTGAGCTAGATACAATAAGAACAGTTTGCAGTCTTGATCCATACTGGAAGCAACATCTAAGAAACTGAGAACATTTGTGTCATGTGAATCATGAGCTTACACTAAGAGAGATTAGTCTGCTGGATGCTGTTGTCAAGACTAGTTACATTGTAAAATGTCCATTCCATATACTATGGCAGATCTCATCATTACACCCAGGCAAGTGCATCTCCATCACAGACTAACAAAGCCACCAACTGTTGCACTCAATTCAAATTGCCTCCCATGCCCTGAGATTTCCACGTTAAAACCTGCACAAGAGCAACAGTTTCAGAAAAGTTCAGTTGAGTGAATATAGATGAGAGAATCTTAAGACAAAAATCTAAAAGAAAGATGACTCAGAGGAAAAAAGCAGCACACAGAGAGCAAAAGAGAAGAGTACCGAATAAGAGGTTCAGTTTACAACTCTATCAAGAAGGCCTCCAGCAATTAAGAGTGTGGATATCAGACCTGGCTGGTAGCATCTGAGGAACATGGCCTGTCAAAAGAAAATTAAAAAGTCTTGAGAAAACCATAAGGAAATATATATAGATCATCCAACACATGTTTTTTTTCCTACAAGTCAAGCTCCAATTGCAGCACACTGGAATTGAAGCGGCCTGATTGCCAGTGTATCTTTAAAAAATCATTAAGAAAATTCATATGAAAGCACAGCCCCCAAGAACACAACCATAAACTTTTAAGAAACCAGAGACCTGGTAGTGGTGCTCCAGACGGCAAATGATTCAGAACAGTATGTTGATGATTCATAGGATTCATTGAAGATCTGTCAATGTTCGATCTTGAATATCCTACATGAGAACTTTACTATTAGTGTCAATCCAAAAGTTGATGCAAAATAACTCTCATAAACAGCTTATGGGAGAGCATACCATCCTGCATGAATGGCCCTTCTGAGCAAGATAATGCTCTGCCACCTGCTAGCCAATTATGTTCTTCAGGTGGATAATGGCTCTGACTGTTTGGAAAGGACTGCACGGCATAAGGATTGCGCGGAGGTGGTACAGCTTGTTGGCCCATGGGATTCATGTGTGCCATACGAGAGTGGGGATGAACTAGAGGCGTTTGTGCAGATGGAAAGGCACTGAAATTCCCTTGCTGAAAAGGTACACCAGTGGGCCGAAACTGGTAATTACCATTAGAAGTTTGTGGTGCCATAAATACGTTATTGTTTGCCGGCATTGAAGTAACAAAATTAACCGCAGCTTGCCCATTAACTGGTCCACCAGGAATGAAAGTTGTTGTATTTCCAATAGCTTGAATTGATGTATTTCCTGTCATCTGGGTCAATTGATTACCCTGCAGCACAAGTCTTTTTTATAATCTAAATAAACAAGAACACACTATGATATGTAAGTTAGGAAAATTATTACATTGGGCGTCATGAAGTACTCTGGAGCTGGAGGCTGATAACCCAATGATGACGGAGATGAAGGAACAGGCGGCGGAATAGAAGGAAGAGGTGGGGCCTGGGTTGGCAGAGGTGGTGGAGCAGGCTGAGGAGGTGGTGGAGCAGGCTGAGGAGGTGGTCCAGATGGCAGTGGGGGAGGTGGGGGCGGAGGTGGTGAAGCTGGAGAAAGTGGAGGTGGTGGCGGCGGTGGTGTAGCAGGTGGTGGCGAAGGAGGCAAAGGAGGTGGAGGAGGTGGTGAATCTGATGGAAGCGGTGGAGGGCCATCGGGTAGAGGGGGAAGCTCATTCTGGTCAATTAATGCCTGCTCTGAACCTGGATCTTGACTAGAGTCATGTTCAATAAGGACAGCTCCATCAGTCTGTTGGATGTTACCTAGTATCTCTAAAGCATCTTCCATAGCAGCATCAGTAGTTACATTCTCTACTCCAATAATGTGTTCCTCAACAGATGCTGGAGCAATAGTCTCTTCAGTTTCTCGTATGACATCGCTTTCAACAGGCCGTGAAACAAATGGTGATGACCCATTATTTCGGGGGAAGTCTTCATCATCTTCAAACACTTTTGATGATAAAATTCCAGAAAGCTCAAAAGTTGCATTGCTGAGAACAGAAAAAAACACAAAGCATACGTCAACAATGCCTGGTAAGCTGGATAAAGATAATACAACACAAAGACACACTAAAGTACTGGGAACTCTGCTCTACAAGCAAAACAAAAATCCAAAATAAGATCAGGAAAGCAGAAAACATCCAATGTGGGAGTTATTTCATTAGTTTGAAGCATGCCCTTACTTCCTAATAGCAAGTTCACTAAGCTTCATACTGAAGTCCACAAACTTTGCAACATAAGCACCCTGGTCATGTAAGACTAAGACTCTCTTAGCATAAACCGTATTTTGAAGATCTTAATAGCAGGGATTAATGTAGTCAAAGCATTTGACATTACCATAGCCTATTTTAGGTTCCATAATACCACAACATAACAACTGTATTTTAAGATATTGATACAATAAAGCAATGCATATTTGGGGTAGGTACTGGCAGTGCTGTGTTTCTTGACTTCTAAACTAATGATAGAGAACATCAACTTAGTGTCATGTGAAGCTGCATATGTGGCAATTCCAATATGGGACTGGCATGATTATTACTACCCAGCATATACTAACCAAGGGAACCTGAAATGCAATTTTAAGCTGTTTATCCAGTCATGATATACTAATATTATAAACAAACTTGTTAAAAGTAAAATATTGAGTAGATGATCACCAGAACTTACATCTCAAGCTAGAAAAAAAAACAGAAAAATGATTTACTGAACTAGTAAATGGTATATCAAGTCCCACAATACCTTCCATATTCATCAACAAGCATGTCATCCATCTCCCTAATAGGATCGTCTACAGAACGTTCAGCACGGGATGGTCGCTTCAACATTAAAGTAGTGCTAGTATCATCATTTGGCACCTCAATGTCACCCATGTACTTTCGGAGTATGTCTTCTGGCATAATCTTTCTCTCAAGCCACAATCTTAAAACCTACAAAGCCAGGCAGCCAAGTGACCCACTGTTTAGGAAAAAGAAAAATCAGAATCAATAATAATGTCCAATACTTTAAGGCACTGGCGCCGGTTTTCTCGAGCACCAGCTCCAGGTGGAGCAGCAGCACCCAAAAGACGAGGCAATGCCGCTTGAACAGTGGGAACATATGAAGCCCCAGCAACTCCTGAACATTTCAGAATTCAAAGAATAACTTTTTGGGCAAAAGATAGCTCTAAAAGCAGGATTAATATAATATACTTTAAAGAATAATTTTACCTCTCTGAGAATGAGAACACTGTGTTATGGAATCCACAAGAAAAAGGAGGTCAATTCTGCGATGCAAATTAGGCTCGCTCTCCAATTTCTGTATGAGAAGCTCGACAATCTGGAAGAGAAATAATAAGGATAGTGAAATAACAATGAAACAGTGATGCAGATGGCATATGAGAGAGAGAGAGAGGACCTCTCCAGCAATGCCATATTTAGAGCACTCAATTGCAAGGCGTGTTGCACGTCCTATACTATCCTTTGTCCTCGATAAAGTCTCTATCATTCCCTCCAAAGCATCACGAGCAATTGCTGCATCAGTACCACCACCAGGTGAACCACTGGCCTGCCTAGATTTGGGACTCTTTCCATGACCATTGTCAAGCTCCATTGGGCTTTTCAGAATACGTTGACCAGGACTCTCGGGAAAAGCAATTCTGGGTGGGGATGGAATGCGGAAAACAGGATTAGGGCTTAGTCCTGGCAAACCATATGGTGTGGAGGTAATAGCAGCATTATCAGTTGAAGACCCATCAAATTTTGCATGAGCAGAAGCCATAAGATTCCTCCTTGCTTGGGCAGCTGCAATAAGATGTTTTATTGACTTGGCCGAGTCAGGGTTAGGTTCAGAAGAAGTTGCTTTATCAACAGAACTGGATCTGCATAAGAAAACCACAAACTATAAACAAAGTGTGCAGCTAAAACTGTTTGAACACAAAAAGATAAGTATCAGAAAGAAACTTGGGCAGTTCAAAACTCAAAGCAGTATACCTTTCCTCTTTCAAGTGATCCCGCTTCCCAGTCCGTTCAGTTGACAAAGTGATGCCCACCTTATGCTCAACAGACGTAGCTGGCTTAGATTTAGCCTTTGTTTCTTCTGATTTGGGCAGCAAGGTGATCTTTTCTGGGGCAGGATGGTTTCGGGAATGGGAGTTCCCAGATGTTAGGTGCAATGGTTTAGAAGAACTACTATGAAGTTTCTTCAACTCAGAGGATGCCGGCATTTTTACTTGAGCAGAGGATTTGCAATCAACCAGGTTCATTTTGTTACCAATGACAGCAGGAGTCTCAACTGACCCTGTGGTTAGTCTTCTCCCCGTTACCTGGTGTCTAGCATGCACTTTATCCTGACTCGGTGAAGAAAAAACTGGCTCATTCTTCACAGGTGACATCCTAACATTCCTTGATTTCTCTTCTCTTGCAGGGCCTGATTTTTTTCCAGGAGCATTACCAACATGTGAAGAAAAATTTCCCCGAGTACCTGCTTTCTCACTTGGGACACGCTCGATAGATTTGGCAGAAGTTCTATGAATTTCCCCGATAGATTTGGAAGAAGTTCTATGAAGTGGTGTCCGCTGTCCTTCATCCTCATCATCATCAAAACGACATGCTCTTCTCTTAGGTTTCACCAATTGCCTATCGACACGCAAGGCATCCTCCTTCATGCTGGAACCCTTTTTAACAGAATCAGCAACACCTAACTGAGTTACAGAACCAGATGCTGGTTCCATGACCTCAGAATGAAGCCTTGATATGGGTGATACAACACCACCTGATCTCCGTGCCCTATCATCACTGGTACCAGTCTTAAGAATTGTGTTTTTACCAGTTTCCATAGCGGTAGATCGCTCATGTTTCATAGCATTATGCTTTTCATAATTTAGGTTTAACTTCGTCTCACTCTTGGCAACTGTCTTATCTGTTTCACCAGCCCTGTCCAGAAGTCTTGGCTTCTTTGCTGGACGTGTATCAGCACTACTGTCCATCTTGTGCTGTCCGATACCTGGCAGAGATTTCTTATTGGAAGAAAACCCTGCCCCTGCAGATGATTTTCCAGTCAACTGCTTGTCAGGCTTGCCATGCACAGTTTTATCATAATCCCTTTTCTCTGAATCAGTTTTCAGTGATTGTTTTGTCATGATTTTTGACTTCTTAAATTCTCTGCTCTCTTTGCCAGCACTTATGTTTAATACAACATCAGATGCAGCCTCAGCAGCAATCCTTCCAGTAGGACTACCAATACCAGCATGCTTGTTTTCCTTCCTTAAAGCATCCCTCAACAGCTTGTTGGATTTAGATTTCTTTGGCGCTTCAAGGGCGCAAACCACCTCCAAGTTAGGTTCCAAAACAAAACCTTCTAGGGAACGGCTCTCTTTTTCAACTTTTACCTGTTCAGTCTCCCTTTCTGTGTGCGCAGATGTTGGTGAATGCTCCTGTTCTGTGTACATGTCAAGAACAGACTTGGATGCGGCAGACTTGTTTGTCTTGGGATGCTTAGGATCCTGTAGTAAAGACGTTTTCTTTTGAGGAACTGTTAAAGAATGATCCCCTATTTCATGACCACCATCTTTGACATCCTCCTCAGTCCCTGACCCTTGCCCTGAAGTATTTGAGTAATCAGTAGGGCTTACACCTTCCATTTGTCCCAATCCTGGAGTCTCACCAACATCAGGTGACCTCACAAGGTGCTCTGTAGTCTTTTCACACCGATCAGGCAATGCTCCATTTGCAGCTTCAGATGTTTTTGGCAGCTCATCATAGGCCTTGCAGATCTGCTCAACAGCATCATTAAATACTTGAACATATTTCCTTTGAACTTTAATATTTGGAGCTCGATCTAACAGATCATTCTTTGTCTTCTCAGTAAATTCCTCAAGATCTGCCAGGGGTACAAAAGCACTGCAGGATGATATTCATTCATTAGCAACCAAGTGATCATTACAAGGAAAAGATAGATATGTAAGACAGCAGAAGCAACAACATCAAAACAAGTGCTTATCATAGCAAGGAAAAGACAGTAAAAAAGGATTTATTAGGCGATGATATTACGAATTAATGCAACCCAATGCATTCATCAAGCAATTAATAACTCCTATAACAGTAGCTCACTATCAACATTATCAAACATCCTATGCATATGCATAAAGGATAACATGGAAAACAGCTAAAGAACACCAAGTTAAAAAAAAGTGAGCTCTGTCAAGCTTTGAAAGAAATGAAAACCATTCTTGGTCTGTTACTTTAGAAAAATATAGGCCTTAGGAATGGTCTAGAGCATTTTATGGACTGGGTAACCAAAATGAGAGGCTTAAAGCAACAAAGCGAGGATATTTTAAGAAGCAATTTCTAGTAATAAATGATTTTGTCTCTCGTCGTTATAAAAAAAAATCATGCCTCAGATTTGTCCAAGCAGAGAGCAGCAAGCAACATTACATCCACAGTAAGTTGCATGTATTTTTATAGAATTTAACATAATGGGTTGATTTGGTACATACACAGAAATTAATTATCTAACCATATAAGCAAAAATAGTCAGATAAAGTAGATGTACAACCATTTACATATGAAATCCAATCCACCTATGGGAAAATGAGAATAGTCAGGACTGAGAACCATAAACTCAAAAACTCTGCTTCTCTAAATTTGAATTCTTTCTTTAATAAATTCATGTATAAAAGCCATCTTGCCAAAGAAAAAGAAGATAGAAAAGATAAAGGATTATATTCTCCTAAGGACTGCAAAATACATTGTTTGATGTGAAACCCACACGTGGTTCAGCTAGAGAATAATTGGGAGGTCAAAGGAGTGCAAAAACTGTAAATTTGACAGTTGGGACAATAAATTGTAGGCATTGACCTCCCCTTGTCGTGACCTGAACCGTCTAGTTATGTGAGCAAAACAACACTACTGGGGAACTGCATGCCCTTGGTGACTTAATGCATGACAAAAGAAAGACCTAATCCCAATCCGTAGCGAAGAGCAAACGCCAAACCCAGGCTTGCAACATGTTAAACATGGAGTACTAAACAGAGTAGAAAAGCAAGGGGCTGCTCCTGCTATTCATACATGTTGACTAACCAGATTTTGTTATTAAATATGTAATAAGTAATCTAGAGTGACAGTTTTAGGCAATTCGTATATGACGAATGGTGTGACCTAATAGGGAATTAATTGATGAGTTACAAGAATGGTAGTTGCAATATATACATATAGCGGGAAATAACGGTAGCGTAGCAGTGGTGGGGCAAAGTGCTTACATCTCTTCAGTGCCGTAGAAGTAGACGAAAAACTTTTTGGGCGTTGGCTTATGCTGCCAGTCCTCGGGCCTGCTGATCTGCGGAGACAGGGAATGTAGAGCATTAGCTGAAGCGAGGCGAGCAGACACAGAAGGGATGAGGTGGGAAGGGAGTGAAACCCTAGTGTGGCAGTATGAGCAGCAGTAGCGATCGAGAGAAGAGGGGCAGGAAGATGGAACCTTACCTTAGCTGGCCAGGGCGGGTACCCCTTGATCTTGGCGAGGACGAGGTCACCCAGCTGGGGTTCCCTGGTCCACTTGGGGCGCTGCTTGGCGCCGCGCCTACCGCCGGGAGGCATTGGCGGCGGCGGCGGCGGCGAGGGAGAAGGATGCCCCTCCCCCCAGCGTCGAACCCTAACCTAACCCTAGCAGCAGAGAAGAGAGCAGCGGGGGCGGGAAGGAGCGAGGAGGCGGCCCGGCCCTGGACCTGCCCCTAGGGTGGGAAGCACAGGCGCACCCACAAGACAACCCTAGAGAGGAGGGAAGGGACGGCGGGTAGCGATGGAATCGGTCGGCGGGCGGGGGCGAATTGCGGTCACCTCCTCCGCTTCTCGGTAGCTAATAAGTGAAATCGCTTGGATGGAGGGGGGTGATGGGACGGGGGCTTCTGCTGCTGTTTTGCCTGCTGCTGCTGCTTCTTCTTCTTCTTCCTCCTCGCGTCTCTTCCTTCCTCCCCCCTCTTCTCCCTCTCCACAGCGGCGCGGTGCGGATGCGGGAGCGGGAGGCTCTCTTCTCCCTGGCCTTTCTGCTGCTGTGCGACTGCGGTCTGGGTCCCCCACCCCGTGCGCTGCTGTGCCGTGCTCAGGTCACTTCATCAGGATACTATACCAGCCGTCCGATCTGCGCCCCAACGGGTTTCATTGCTTGTGCCAGACATGCCATACCCTTTGTTTTTTTTTCCTTTTTCCTTGTTTCTAAAACATATTCTTGAAATGTCCTACATGTGAAGAAGCATTGTAGCGAGGTTGATCTAGCTAAGGAGAGAGATGTGATATTTAACTTTTTACTATTATAATGAATAACACCTACTGAGATAGCATTATTACGAATGACAATACGGATTTAGCAGATAAAAGAGAAATTCGATATGTATTTGCCACTTTCGCTCACGTGGCATGCTAACTCCTCGTGTCAGCGCACATATGAGTCAGGGTCCCATGTCAAATGACAGTCCCTGCCCCTAGCGTCTTTCTTCTCCACCGCACTAGGCAGGAGCTCATCGTTGTGTGGTTTCCATCGGGGTCTTGGATACAGATGGCAACGGGCACATAAAATCCGCGTACCCGCGGGCACCCGACCCGGCGGGCGCGGATACGGGCGTCAATATGTGCCCGCGGGCACAGGTGCGGGTAAAGATTTGTGCCCAACGGGCAATCCTACACGGGTAAGAAAATATTATGCCCGTATCCGCAAACCCGCAACACCCGCACTGACATGTGGGCCATAGCACAAGTAATATATATGGCTCGATTCTAGGGTTCCCACTCCTCAGTCTTGGTCCAAATTCCCCCCCCCTCCCTCGCGCCGCCGTCGCCCATCAGAATCGCGACTCGCGCGACTACGAAGTCGCGACTCGCGAGTCTCCTCCCGAGCCCGACGCGGCGACGCCTCCGGCCAGATCTCGATCTCCTGGCAGGCACTCAGCACCACCACACATCGACACCACGCATCCCATAGTGACGCAGCGCAGAGCCGCAGACCTGCACCCCATCGGCGTCTGCCAGGCGCCCAGGTGCCATCGGCCGCCAGATCCCGGCACCCTGCATCCCGCACGGCCGCACCCCATCGGCGCTCACGAGCTCGCGGCGTCGCACGGGCCTGTAGGAGACCGACCCCTTCTGATCCGACAGACCCTTACCAGTTACCACCACCTCGTCCACCTCCAGGTGCTGGGTGACAGGCCGTCGTCGTCTTCCTCTTCTCCATCGCAAGTTCACAGCCAAGTTCCCTATTTTGCTTGTTCTTGATGCCTCCCAACAGATCTTGTCCTTTTTAGTTCTTGTCTTTATATTCCAGTTCAAAATCAGCCTACTAAAGTAATAAATCGAGTGACAATTTGATACATATTGTGATGTACAGCTACAATGGCAACCCCTGGTAGCTCCCAAGTGCAAACCTCCCATGCAAATCGAGTGACAATTTGATACATACTGTGCGGTGAACTAGAACTACTGAGATTATTTTTGTGTATGTGTGAAGAACTACCTGAGACCCTGTGAATGTGTGATCTTTTTATATTTCTGTTATTCTGTGTATATATTTAACATTTATATGTTTGTTGACACATGCTTCTGTAAAATAAATGTATTTATGGCGGGTATACGGACATGCCCGCGGATAGCGGGCACGGGCACAAGCTCCTACCCGTGGCGGGTAGCGGGCGCGGGTGCGGGCACAAGATTTTGGTCGCGGGTGCGGACATGCAAAGATATTATCCGCGCGGATTTTGCCCGTTGCCATCTTTAGTCTTGGACAGTGCTTGGATAAGGTGACGCTCTATAGGAACCCACACGTGCCGGTAGGCACCATTTGCATCTAACACCGCCTGGACTACGCCACAGCGAGCAACATCTGACACAGGGAACCGCCATCGTATGGACCACACAATGCTCGTCCTTCGCTAGCGTGGTCTGTCTCCTCCGTCACTAGCACCACTGCCATGTCCACGGACTCGAGTCCACATCAGAGCTGCAGGTAGTGGCGAACCTCTCATCAGGGTCGCTCACTTCGAGCCTCCTATCTCTTCACAGCGTGCCAACCACGGTGAGCTTTGCTCTGCTTTAAGACAACACTCTCGGAGACGTGTTGGTACCCCTCGGTGCCCGAGGACTCCAAGCATGTCATTGCAAGACGACGTCCTCCCGAACGACGCGTTCGTTCTCATGGGCTCGCCAGTGACCTACTCCATCTACCAGGTTTAAGCCTCATGACGTCATGTTGGGCCACTGCATGGAGCAGAAGATGTCACTCACGCTGTTCATGAAGAGCATGGGCTTCGGATGGAGGTGCGCCCACGCGACCTCGTAAATGGAGTGACAGGTCCTGAATATGCATGCGTGTGTGTGTCCTGAATATGCATGCGTGCGTCCCTGCGTCTATGTGTCTATGTGCGCGCGTCTGTGCGTCCATGCACGTTCGTTCCGCCTAGAGGTTCTGTGTGTGTGCGGTGCTGGAGCTCCTTGGCGTTCGTCGACTTCATTTGTCGTTAGCGTCCAGCTTGTTGGAGACCTCGACGGCCTTGTCGCGACAATTGCTGACCGAGGCCAAAGCTGCGCGTCATGGCACCAGACTATTGTCTCTAGTAACCCTCGTCGTGCTTGCATTGCGCATGTCGCCCTGGCAGCTGAGGACACGACTGGCGCAGTCGCTGTGACAAGTTTCCATGCGCTGAGGTCGCTGCTATGGTGGTGCTTTGTCCGTGCACGATGCACGTGGCTAAAGTAGGAGGTGGTGTTCCGTGCGTCCACCAACAACCGCGCGCTAAAGAGGGCCTGACGCGATGGACTTCCTCAAGTAGATGATGCGCGAGGCATGCTCTCAAACCTGCAGACCTTCTCTGGTCTTATGGAGCACACACTGTTGACCTCAAGAGCGTGCACCGGCTGCTCGGG
>Ga0182004_10000291_pt1 | contig 27855 bp, 20 predicted proteins | sample Sormic07211540_1_FD_120479 | JGI IMG/M metagenome (GOLD analysis project Ga0182004, IMG submission 120479) | Endophyte microbial communities from Sorghum bicolor roots, Mead, Nebraska, USA - 072115-40_1 MetaG | ecosystem: Host-associated > Plants > Roots > Unclassified | place: USA: Nebraska...
ATAGTATACGTACATACTCAGAGCATATACTAGTTTAAGTACACAAGTATACACTCCTTCCATTGGTAGTATATGGACATGCTCTAACAAAAAAGGTATATGCACATACTTCTAATAAAAAAAGTATGAATGCAGTATAATCTTTCGATCTAAATAGACCTAGCCGCAAAGTATGAATACGTACTATTAACGTGCAAACATGCCTCAGATAACAAACCCAGCGTCAAATCTGATCCGATCCGGTTTTCACGGTAACTATTTAGTCTTCAGTTTTTTTTCATGTATATATGTCAACAAAAGTATCTGCCATCTAAACGGGTCATATTTCTCAACCCGTTAGCCACCTTTTGACTCGCCAGAGCCTTGATAGTGTGTATACTCCCAGTAGAAAGTAACTACTCCCGGGAGTATAGAAAAAAAATATATATATATATATATAGAGAGAGAGTATACTCTGTAGCTAGCTATAAAATATGTTATTTTATAGCCACCTCCATTTACGATAATTTTATATACTAATTTACGATAATATGTATACATATTTACGATAGTTGGGTTACTATAACACATGGGGATATTTACTGTAATGTTATAGTTTATAAGTAAACCACTTAGTAAGGAGTTACTATAATCTTATAAATTAATATAGTAATTATCGTAACTCAAAGTGGCTACAAAATAAGTTATTTTGTAGCCAGCTACAGAGTAATAGTTCTATATATAGCTCTCTCTCTCTCTCTCTATATATATATATATATATATATATATATATATGTTAAAGGGTTAAAGGGTGGGGCTTTAGCCCCGGTGCCCTGAACCGGGACTAAAGGGTGAGCCTTTAGTCCCGAAAGGACAGTACTGGCTCGAAAACTGAGACAACAGGCCCTTCCCGACCAATGCAAATGCCTGAAATGTACCACCAGTGCTTTTACCAGCGCAAAAGAGTCATGTTGGATTTGAGTTCCAAATTCGGAGTTGAGGGAGAAGTCCATCGGTGGATCAGAGCACAGCACACACATATCCATCCAACATGCATCAACAGATAATCTTAAGATTAATTTTTTTACTAAATCAAAAGAACAAAGAGCTTGATCGCATAAAAGTTTGATGTCAAGGAAATCGTCTTAGTGACCACACAACATGTTATTGCAATGTTTGGGCATACTTGCTAGCACAAAAATCTGAAATGAAGACACTCCTTATTTAGATGTGAAATTTTTTTGGATTATTTTGCTATTGTAGCACTTTCATTTATTTGTGACACAGTTCGTCTCGTGATTTACAGGTAAATTGTGTATTAATTTTGATTTTCGTTTATATTTAGTGCTTCATGCATATGCCGTAAGATTTGATATGATGGGGAATCTTAAAACTTTTTGGATTTCGGTGGGAACTAAACAAGGCCCAAGACAGTATATAAACACACACACATCTCTGTTGCTGCAGTGCTGCTGCCGCCGCCGCCGCAGCCGCCTTACTAGGGTTCATTTTATGACAAGGTAAAATTAAACTAAACACGAATTGATTGATGAAGCAGCAGGGGCAGCAGGCGGACGGCGGTGGCTACTGGGCCGCTAGCTAGGCATCAGGGCCCTGGCCGCCCGGACGATGGCGGTGGCCTGCTCTAGGGTACGGTGAACGTCTCGACGAGGATCTGCATTCTGCTCGTATGAGGGTCCAGGTGCATCGTGAGGAAGACGTCCAATCTGTTGCCGTGGTGCGTCTTGACGGACTCCTGCGACGCGAAGGCCAGCCAGCACGGCGAGAGAGCATGCATGGACACTGTGTATGTCAGGGGACCTACTGCACTTTGGCAGCACGCGACTAGAAGTGCCTTGCTTTCTCTTGCAAAGGTGGTTGTGGTCACCGAGGGGCTGAGTCACACTTGCCACTAATTCGATCGTATAACACCTCGAACAGATGTTTCTGTGATTACCAAATTTTTGTGGGATTATCTAGATGCAGGGGACAACTTAACAGTGATCCTTGCAATAGCAGTTCAAGCATATTGACGGCAATGTCGGTGTCTCAGCTTGCATCCTCTGAGTGATGTGATCCACCAAAGTTAAAGGTAACTGGATGTTCACTTGCAAGTTGCAAGTAGTAATACATCAAACATTTGTCATCAAGTCTTTTGAAGTGTACGTTGTTGTGTACGGCATAATAGAACGGATCGTCGATGGAGTTCATTCTTGTACGAGTTGATTGTACTGTATGATGTAGGAAACAAATTGTACACATTTGTAATAAATAAATTGTACAATATCATGTGTCATGTAATAAACAAATCTATATATTTGTGTGTGTGTCCCACACACACTACTCATGCTCTGTGCAGTGTGCATACTGTACGTGTGTGTCTCACACACCCAGACAGTCTAAAGCCATTATAAAATCATTTTCACACAACTCATCACGAGTTGCAGATGTGAGTATTGAATCAAATGTACGGTGAACGACAACCTTCATATACACTGCACCCGTGAAGACTAGCTAGGAAAGTAATAAAAAAGGTACGGTATCACGTATCTACTTACATTAATTAACCTACGTGTACCCCAAACATTTATACACGTTGTTGGCTGTTTTGACTCGGCGACATGACATTTCATGCTTCACCACCGTGGCCGCCAGCCTGCAGGAGTGGGCGCCGGCGCACACCCCCGGTCGTCAACAACAGGTTCCTGTGTGCGAGTGGTTCACGGCGCACCGCTCTGTTGCAGTTCTCGCCGGCACGCCTGCTGCTCATGTGCTGTGTCTACCTGTCATAAGATTTGATGTGATGAAATTTTTTTGAAAGTTTTAAAAACAAGACCAGGGTACCGCCGCTGCCCCCATCTTCGGCATCGGGCGCTACTGCTCAGTCGCTGCACTGGAGGATGGGACACACCCGCGGGAGTGCATCCCTGTGCACCAGTGGATCATGGAAGCCATTGCCAACCGGGCGTGGTCTATATATGTCGACGCCAATGCTGCTGCTATCCTCGCTATCATAAAAAACTACTTTAAGGAACATTGTAAAACGACCCCTTGATAATTGTTGCATCAGTCTCCAATTCAATTCGAGGGAGCCCCATCGATGTTGCCATTCTGACGCCTATCGAGCAAGCCAACAGCTCAGCATGGAGAGGATTCATAAGATCCTTGGCGCCGGCTCTCACCATTGATCCCTGGTCATCCCGGATAATATATCTGCAGCCCCCATGGTCGCTAGAGCTATCAAAGGCTCCATCTGTATTGATTTTGAACACCCCGGGTGGAGGTTTGACCCATCTTGTGGACTGGCGAGATTCCGGCAATAGGACTTCTCGAGGTGGTTTCTGAAAACGGTAAGCTAAGGCTTCAGATACATATGCAACCTCCATAGCTGATCTTCTTCTTCCTTCCTACCTCCATTTGTTTCTTTCAGTCCACCATATAACCACAGCTTCAGTACCACTTTCAATTGCGTTTTCGCATCCAGCTTCTAGGAAACACTAGAAAACATATTCATATGTTTTGCAACATGACGTATAGGTTGTTACTCAACTAATTTGATATGATTTGCAGCTCAAAGATTTGTTCAATAATCACACCATACATTTTATTTGTTTTGGAATTCCCTAGGACCTGAGCATCAAACCCATTAGGTAGTGACAATGTGAGATGGAGTGGGATATGGTTCTAATTTTCGTGGTGCTTGGTTGGGAGACAATAAGGGGAGTCATCCCACCACATAATATTTCCCATATATGCGGGGCAACCCCATCCCTCCAAAAAGAGTAGACGAGCTCGTCTTCTCTCATGCCATTGCATTCTCTCGTTGAGCTCATCCTTGTGTGGCCGGATAGGGATCAGGCAGATGGGTGCCCGCGGCTATGGGGGGTAGGGTGGATAGAGTTTTGAAAGCCATGGCACGAAGGGTGGTAGAGCTAATTCAAGCAGTGCGAATTAGCCAGGTCATGTTGATTAGGTAGATAGTGTGGGAGCAGACGAGCAAGGGCCAGCCAACGATGTTGAGCATGGATCGGATGAGTGGGAGCCAGATAGAGCAGAGCGACATAAATGGAGAGGGCCAGGTTGGCTCTTGGCAGCGCATCCGTGTGGGTCGCATAGAGGATGAGTGCTGGACGATGGAGACGCCCCCGCCCCTCCACCAAGCGAGCGATGTGGATGGGCAGAGGCTGGCTAGGTGGCACAATAAATCCCACCATAGGGTGCACATGGACTGAGCTCGGATGAGAGGGAGAAGATTAGAAGGAGACTAAGGGGGTGTTTGGGACTGCTCTGCTCCACGTTTTCGAGTTCCGCTCCATGTTTTTTAGCCAAACAGTTTCAGCTCTATGCACTCAGTTCGAGAAAAAAGGGTGGAGTTGTGAGAGCACCTAAAGAGGTACTCCACAAACTCCATTTTTTGTGGACCTGCTCCACGGTAGAGTTTGTGAAACAGAGTTTGTGGAGCAGTTTCAAACACTCCCTAATAGTTAGGGTTGACAAACAAACCTAAAGGTAAGATTGGGAGATGACTATTAGTTAGGGTTGGCAAACGACCAAAGATCCATGCAATTCCTTCTTATCCATTTAACCAAAAAAAGACAACCCAAACGTAGACATTATGGCCTTGTTCAGTTTGCAAAAAATTTTGGCTTCGGGTACTGTAGCACTTTCGTTTGCTTGTGGCAAATATTGTCCAATCATAGACTAACTAGGGTCAAAAGATTCTTCTCGCGATTTACAGGTAAACTGTGTAATTAGTTTTTATTTTTATCCATATTTAATGTTTCATGCATGTCGTAAGATTCGATGTGACGGGGAATCTTGAAAATTTTTGGTAGTTTTTGGAACTAAACAAGGCCTATCTTACAACCCAAACGAACCCAAAAAATTTTGTTTTTAGCTACTGTAGTATTTCGTTTTTATTTGATAAACATTGTCCAATCACAGAGTAACTAGACTCAAAAAATTCATCTCACAAATTATAGGTAAATTGTACAGTTAGTTTTTATTTTCGTCTATATTTAATGCTCCATATATACGACCAAAGATTTGATGTGACGGGAAATCTTTGTGGTAAATTGGTAATCACGTATTCACACGTACACGTGTTCCCTCTGTTCTGTTCATCTCTACGACTGCAAGTGGGCCACCCTCTCGGAGAGCAAGGAGAGCACAAACCACCACCCTGCCCATCCATCCTCCATTATTTCCCGGCTATCCTCGCCTTGGGCTCACCCCGAAAACCAAAAAGTTTTTCAAGATTCTTTGTCACATCGAATCTTTCGACACATATATAAAATATTAAATGTAAACAAAAATAAAAACTAATTGCACAGTTTACCTGTAAATCACGAGACGAATTTTTTGATCTTAGTTAGTCTATAATTGGATAATATTTGTCACAAACAAACGAAAGTGCTACGGTAGCGAAAACCAAAAATCTTTTCGCACCTAAACAAGGCCTTGGTGGATTTTGCTTGAAAAAGCGGCTTCCTACTCCTCGTCCTTATCACCAACCGAACCGACATTGTTTTCTTCCCCTTCTGGCTTCTGGCCTTCTCCTTCTACACAGTCTAGAGGCGTCTGCTCCCCCAATCCCTTCCGCCCGCCCCGCCTGCTCGACGCGATCCCGCCGGCGGCCATGGATCCGTACAAGGTACTGTTTTGTTTTTCGATTTCGACTTCTTTCTTCATCGATTTTGCCCTATGTATTAGATCCTCAAAATCAATTTCGAATCTTGTTTCCTTCCGCCCTTGATTGATGCGCTCGCTCATCTGATTTGTGAGATTCTTCTTCTTGCAGCACCGCCCTTCTAGCGGGAGCAACTCCAGCTTCTGGACCACCAACTCCGGCGCCCCCGTCTGGAACAACAACTCCGCCCTTACCGTCGGACAGCGAGGTCAGACTCTGCTCTGCTGCCTCCATTACTCCTTTCCTTTTTACCTTACACGATCCTGTAGCATATATGTTCTTGATTTGTGTGAGATTCATTCGATACGTGATCTGTGCTAGCCTTGCCATGTGGAATTAGTCGTTCTTTTGGTTGCTAGCTGCTCTGATCCCTCTACCAGTAGTATTGCACTGTGGAAGCTTGGCTGTAGCTGTTGACCTGAGGATTTGGCTTCCAATTCGTTCAAAGCTTGCGGCTTGATGTGCTTTTGGTTGATTTCCAGTGAATAATTTTGCTGCTCTATATATACGGATTGATTCACCTGTCATATAATTTCGTCGATGAATTTGAGACTTGCTTATTCTTCCTGTGCTGCCCAAAGGTCTTATTCCTTGGATCAGCTGTAAGGTGAAACTTTTGTCCTGATATTTTCGTCAGTCGCTGTCGTACCATTAAGTTGCTTAAGGGAAAGGGAAAGAAAGCACCTTTCCAATACGAAATGCCATCATGGAGTTATAGTGATAATCTTAGGTGAGGGGCAATTGCAGGGTGGTAAAGTCAAGGCAGGGTAATCACAGTTGATTATTACTGGTGCGCAGTGTGGTATATTTACTTTTGACAGTTACCTGGGCTAGTGCTGAATCACTACCAGAAAGCATAACCTTTGGATTTTCTCTCCTCAGCATGTATGGCAAAACTTTGAAAGTGATTGCAAGTCCAGTTTGGTTCTTCTGAATGTCATTGTCGCAAAAAGTGTCCATCAATTACAGGAACAGGATACAGCACACCTATCTGTAACCAATATGTTTCTTTCGGTGATGTCAGAAAAATAATAAGCCTTTTGTTTTAGGAGTTTGCTTTATTGTCTACCTGCTTCACTTTCTGTTTTGGTGTTTAGCTAACAATTTCTGATTTATTGTTTCACACGATGTGTTCTTCTTTGGCAGGACCCATCCTCCTTGAGGATTATCATCTAATCGAAAAGCTTGCTCAGTTCGACAGGGAACGTATCCCTGAACGTGTTGTGCATGCACGGGGAGCCAGTGCCAAGGGTTTCTTTGAGGTCACTCATGATATCTCTCACCTTACATGTGCTGATTTTCTCCGGGCTCCTGGGGTCCAGACACCTGTTATTGTCCGGTTCTCTACAGTTGTGCATGAGCGTGGAAGCCCCGAGACCTTGAGGGATCCACGTGGTTTTGCTGTCAAGTTCTACACCAGAGAGGTACTGAGGATAAATTCTAACTTGCCTCCTAGGGGGAATATATATACATCTTAACTGTTCTATTTTTTGTTATGTCTTAAAAAGGAACATTCTTTTTAGAACTGTTGTGAGATGACACATCTTGGCAACATTTTTCTGTCAATGTAAAGGTTTAGCTGATTTCAACTATTGCTTGGTAACTTGATGTGTACTTTAGCCATGTAGATGATGTCCTTGGCATGAGCTGTTATTCAGATGAACTGATAGCTCTATATTCTTTTACTCATTGGAATGAACTGTATCTTTTTTTTTCCTTAGTTGAAAGCTACCTCCTGTTTAAGTTGACCTTTTACATTGTCATGATGAACTTTTATGAAATTAAATTCTGATTACCTATTTGTGACACAGATACAAGTGTCTTTTGCTTAAAAGAACAATACAATGTGGCTCCATAATGTGCACATGGATAATCACAGATTCTCTCAGCAGAAACAGTAAAATCAAAGATATTTCATAACTGAGTCCATCTCTGTCCAGTTTCACCTACAGATTGCTGTGCTGTTTGTTTACCTTTTTTTAACAATTTTTGACGCCTTATATAGTGACCCCGACACTTTATATTGAGCTTTTTATATCCAAAGGAATAGTATCTTATGATTTTCTCCGTGCCTTTTTCAGGGTAACTTTGACCTTGTGGGTAACAACATGCCTGTGTTTTTCATACGAGATGGGATGAAATTCCCTGATATGGTCCATGCTTTCAAGCCAAACCCAAAGACCAATTTGCAGGAGAACTGGAGAATAGTAGATTTCTTCTCTCACCACCCAGAGAGCCTGCACATGTTCACCTTCCTCTTTGATGATGTTGGCATCCCACTCAACTACAGGCACATGGAGGGCTTTGGTGTCAATACCTACACCTTGATCAACAGGGATGGAAAGCCTCACCTTGTGAAATTCCATTGGAAGCCTACTTGTGGCGTGAAATGCTTGCTTGATGATGAAGCTGTGACTGTTGGAGGTACCTGCCATAGCCATGCGACAAAGGATCTATATGATTCCATTGCAGCTGGGAATTACCCTGAATGGAAGCTCTACATCCAGACTATCGATCTTGACCATGAGGATAAGTTTGACTTCGACCCGCTTGATGTCACCAAGACCTGGCCTGAGGATATCATCCCACTGCAACCTGTTGGACGGATGGTCCTGAACAAGAACATTGATAACTTCTTTGCGGAGAATGAACAAATTGCTTTCTGCCCAGCGATTATTGTCCCTGGAATCCACTATTCTGATGATAAGCTGCTCCAGACGAGAATCTTCTCCTATGCTGATACCCAGAGGCACCGCCTTGGTCCAAACTATCTGATGCTTCCTGTGAATGCACCAAAATGTGCCCACCACAACAACCACCATGAAGGGTTCATGAACTTCATGCACAGGGATGAAGAGGTACTATGTTCTTTGGACTTCTTTCTCCTTTTGCATGCAAGTGTGTTAGGATGCATCTTACCTATTGACACATGTAACATGTGGGAGTTCTTCCTTTATAGCACTTATATCTATTTTCTCTGCTTCTTTAGGTGAACTACTTCCCTTCAAGGTTTGATCCTACCCGTCATGCTGAGAAGGTCCCTATTCCTTCCCGTGTTCTAACAGGCTGCCGCGAGAAGGTGTGTATTGTAGTATGTTTAAATTCGAACAGTGCCTTTATGTTAACAATATTATGCTATGGTGGGCTTGTGGCTGCATCGTTGTACTATATAATGGCGAAGGTGAGTCATTGTTGGATTTTTTTCTTGATTCTGAGAACCTGGCGTGTGCTGTTGAATCTGCAGTGCATCATCGAGAAGGAGAACAACTTCAAGCAGGCTGGTGAGAGATTTCGATCCTTTGACCCTGCCAGGTTTGCTCCCACACCTCAGGCTGTTTGGTTTACAGGCATAGAAAGACATTAAGCTGCTGTTTGCCTAATTCAAGTGTTTTGGTATCTGATGACAGGCAAGACCGGTTTATCCAACGATGGGTTGACGCACTGTCAGACCCTCGTGTTACCCATGAACACCATACGATTTGGATCAACTACTGGTCTCAGGTATTCATTTTGTTGTTTGTTTTTGGTAAAATGCTCAGTGGCTACTTGGGCTATTGCTAACCATGTACAACAGCTGCGGACATTTGTGTTTTATTATCTTGGTACTGAAACCATATTACCTGTGTGCTGCAGTGTGATGCCTCTCTTGGCCAGAAGCTGGCTTCTAGGCTGAACCTGAAGCCGAACATGTAAGATTGACAAGGAAGAAAGCAGGCGCCGGTGGCCGAGGATGCAACATGGAGCGTGATGCAACACATGTTGGATCGTGCGATGTTGAGAACGGCTGTTACACCTATATAATCGAATAAACAGGGATGTGCGCGTTGTAGTATGCTGATGATCGGTGGTGGTTATATATCCTGGAACTTTTGGTGTACACATCTTTTCTGGAAAGACGTAATAATAAAGAAGAATGTGTCAATGTGGTGGGCAACAGTAGCAGACGATGTAGTTTACGGTGGCGTTGTTTTTGTCGCCTGTAATGCAAAACCCTGCTGTGTGCTCGCCTGTCTATTACAAACAGTGATGAGTTGTGGCGGTATGTTTTTGACAGTTTATTTACTAGTGAGTACATCTCTGATTGATCACGTTCGCCTAGAACCAAAGAACGTGAAGGAACAGTCGGTTCTGGTGTGGTGGTTGCCCCCTCAAAATTCAGAAAGAACGAACAGAGGCAGCAAGGATCCCAATCCTAACCCCATCTAAAGGGTCTCTCTTTGAACAGAATTCAGAAAAGCACAGGCAAAAGAGAAGCAGCAAGGAACCCATACAAAGGGTCTCTTAAAAGGCAGATTTTTTTGCCATGTTCTAGCACTACTATTTCAGCGGTACTTTTTAACGAACGAACAATGTTTTTCTTACAACAAATCAGCATAAGCATCGTATAGGAGTTTTACTGAAAGTTAGTTCAATTTGACAGGATTTTATAAGAATTATAATCATATAGGAATTTTATTGAAACTATGATTTAATATAGGGGAAAAATATCCTAAATTCCAAAGAGGCCTGTATCCGTCTGCACATACATTACACGGATTCAGCATGGCTTTGCCTCACCGTCACCGCAGCAAGAGCAAACATGACCAACCATGCTGCCGCAACAGAAAAACAGGCGGCCTGCAATTGTCCAGCGGGCCGGGATAAGTGGGCTTGCGGGCAGGCCGGCGTCCCTTGCAACCCTACTCTGCTGCCTTGTCCTTGTCTTCTTCTTCCATCACCCCCAAGCGTGACCGACGACTGGGCCGACCGCCGCCGCCGACGACGAGCACCACCAGTTACGCGCTTCCCTTCCTTCTGGGAGAAGCCGTGCGCCCAAACCTTAACGTAGCAGGACGCTCAGCACGAGCTGGAGATGGAGGTGGAGGTGGCCAAGTATTCGCGGGGGCAGGGTGCTGACTTGAAGGTAATCCATTGTTGTGCTCTTGCAAACAAGCTACAAGTGTTAACCATTCTACTTTAGGATGAATATGCTGGCCTGCTATGCCACTGTCATTTTCTCCTGAAACTGCACATTGACTAGCTTGGTTTTGGAATGGCTCTGTAGGCGCTGCGGGACAAGAAGTTGAAAGGGCAGCTCACTGTAAAAGAGAAGCTATATGGCCAATCTGCAAAAGCTGCTGCAAAGGCAGAAAAGGTCACCTCTCTTTCCATTGCATCGTTGTGGATATGCAATTGGTGTCTCACTAGAAATCTTAGGTGAAATTGTGAACATTATGCGGGTGAAACAGAGAGTCTGATATTTAAAACCTGTGATTGGTTATGGTATATGTATGCTATTGTACCCCACAATTGATGTTTAGCTGTTTTGACCTCAAGGGAATCCAGTTTGGATGAACTGACGAAGTGAGTATACGCACATACATACAGGTTTAGCATTTTACAAGCATTATATGAGTCACTGAAAGCCTGAAACATTACTGCCAAAAAGGACAAAGCCTCAGCAAGATCTGTATGTTTTTTTTTTTGGGTACATATTGGCTTGCTAAAAGTACTATTGCTGAGCTGAAAAGACTTGCTTTGGAGCAGAGCTTTGTTGTCTTAGATCAGCTCCTAGCTCTTCCTCTGAGCAGAACTTGGACATCAATGTGGTCTCTAATATAACACTTTGACTAGCAATATTAATAAAAGTATATTATGTTAAACAGAGATATACGTTATAAAAGTAGTATTCCGAATAAAGCTAGCAATGCTGATATAGTCCTATCAAGCTATATAAATATTATACTCCCTTCGTTCCAAATTATAAGACAATTTGGATTTTCTAGATACATTTCTTTTACTATATATTTAGACATAGTGTATATCTAAGTGCATAGCAAAAGCTATGTGTCTAGAAATGCCAAAACGTCTTATAATTTGGAAAGGACGGAGTAGACATTGATAGATGAAGATAAAAAGAAAAGTTTAACTTAAAGATAAACCTAGATGGACTTATATTTGTGATAAGAGGAAGTATGTAAAACGGCATGCCTACCTTTTTGAAGACAGTATGAGCTTAAATATGTTGATCTTTTAGATTTTTTTAGTTTGATTCACTTTTCTCATGACCCTCATTCTTGATGGTTATACTCTGAATCAGCTGTTGTTAATATTCTTCTTTAATGAAATAACATGCAGCTCTCCTGCCCATTTGAGGGAAAAAAAAACTGTTCTTAATTTCAAAGATTTGTCCTTGTCTGATTTCTGCTACTCCGTTTTGCAGTGGCTTATGCCTAATGATGGAGGTATTTTAGAGCCTGATCATTTGGAGAAGACATATAGATTTTCACAAAAGGATATATTGACGGAGGTGGATCTTTTGAGTTCAAGAAAACCATTTGATATGATCTTACCTGGTAAATCTTTTAGTCAATGTTAGTGTTCTAAGAATTTCTGTCAACATAACTTGTTTGTCGCTCTTGCCTAAACCAGCTGTTAACTGTTTGATAATAACAACCTTGTTGATTCTATATGATCCTTTAGAGTATACAATAACTCAAAAAATGCCCTTTTTGCTGATATTTATAGTTTTATACATGACACTGTACTGAATCCAACATGCATGTCCGGTGCCAGTTTTGATTGATTGAGAAATCTGCATATTCAATTTTGTTAGCCTACCTTACTATTAACTTTTCTGAATATATGATTACTGACTGCTATGGGATCTGACTGACGCTTCTATTGTGCAGTACTTGGTCCTTATCATATAGGATACACATCAAATGGACGCTACATGCTAGTAGGCGGACGAAAAGGCCACCTTGCAATGATGGATATGTTGCATATGAATCTTATCAAGGAATTTGAGGTAAGTTCTTTTACTATTGAAGCATTTCCCTCCATACGGGCTTTACTTCACATACCCTTGTTTGTGCCATGTTCAAATGTCAAAATATTTCCAGCATCACCCATTTTTGGTGTGCTTCATGGATAACGATTGATTTGGTTTTAATTTCTTATTTTCTTTAGGTGAGGGAAACTGTTCGTGATGTGACATTCTTACACAATGAGCAGTTGTATGCAGTCGCTCAAAAAAAGTAATTTCTTTTTACTTTGCTGGAACTGTGTACTATGTCATCATTGCTCATGAAATATTTAACATGTATTAACTGTTGGCCTGAAAAATATGAAATAAAGGAATATTAAAATTCACAGAAATCACTGTTCAGGGTCTCAAATGAGAACATATACCAAATTGTTGCGAAATCTGTTGATCAACCAGGTCATAAAATTATTTCCAAATGGTTGCTGCGTGTTCCTCATAGAAATATCCTGAAGCCATATTATTTCATGCAACATTCATTTTTGTGAACAATAAGCCTATTTCTGGCAGCTCATTGAACTTCTTATACATAATCTGAATCTCAATGATGTGAGGTAGGAGCAGCTGAAAATTGCCATTTGAGGTCTGAGCTCTGACTGATCTGGATTGCTTGTCTGAATTGTTCATCATTGCTTTACTGAGGCATTGAATTATTCTATAATTTGAAATGTTTGTACTAGGCTAGATCAAGCAAAATTGTATATGCTTATAGTTGATGCTTTATTGTTCTAGGCAGTTGATTATGGCTGTTGGTCTCTGTTTCCTGTCTACTATTAACATTTCATAGTTACTCATGAAACATTTTTCAAACAGGTACCCCTACATCTATAATCAACATGGTACAGAAATTCACTGTCTGAAGGTAAGCATGATGGCACAATAATGCGATGACATTACTGTTCAAATGTTGTTTTCACATGCTGATGGGACAATTATAGAAGAAAATATTCAATAATAGAATCATATTCTCTTATTTGCATTCATGAAAACTGCACTATATGTCAAACTGAAAGTGGATCTCTTTTTTGAGAATAACTGAAAGTGGAGATCAGCTACATGTGACTATGTGAGTCTCAATAACATTGGTACTTTCCGAGAACACATACCTTATAGTTCCGTTGGCTAATTTTCCTGCAATACTGAAAATAAAAGTTTGCATACATTAAATAATAAATTAGCACATGTTCCCTCCGTTCCAAATTGTAAGTCGTTTTAGCTTTTCTATATACATAGCTTTTACTACGTACCGGATGTACATTATGTCATACATAGTAGAAGGAAAAGCTATGTATCTAGAAAAGCTAGAACAACTTACAATTTGGAATGGAGGGAGTACTTCACAGTTCAGTCATCAAATGCCCTGCATCCAGGAGATCATTTGTCACTTAATCAATTCAGTACTTTTTTTATTTTCCTTTTAAATCCCACTGGGCCTTCAAATGAACTTATTAGACAGAATTTCTTTGGAATATAATGCTGTGCGCTGGTGAGCATTGTAACAGTTTAGCAACATAGATTTTGAGAGATGTGTATCAGTCTCAGCCTGTCATCAATGCATAGACGTGTTATCATCCTAAACTCAGTGAAGATGTTTTCTTTTGTGAGTGTGATCGCTTCTATGTTGGCAGGAACATGGAAAAGCATTGAAACTCCAATTTCTGTCTAAGCAATTCCTCTTGGCCTCAATAAACAGCTTTGGGCAGCTCCACTACCAAGATGTGAGCACTGGTGAAATGGTTGCAAATTATAGGACAGGTCTGGGCCGTACCGATGTTATGCAGGCCAATCCTTACAATGCTGTCATTGGCCTTGGGCATGCTGGTGGAAAAGTTACCATGTGGAAGCCAACCAGTGTGAAACCCCTTGTTACCATGCTGTGTCATCATGGCCCGGTGACTGCTGTTGCATTTGACAGGGGCGGCAATCTTATGGCAACAGCAGGTGTTGACAGGAAGATAAAGATCTGGGACCTGAGGAAGTATGAGGTTGTGCATTCTTACCCAGTACGTGCTCAGTCCTTGGATTTTAGCCAGAAGGGGCTGTTAGCCTGCAGCAATGGATCTCAGGTAGAGATATACAGGGATTTTGGTGGGCATGATTATAAGCTTTATATGAAGCACAAAATAATGAAGGGCTATCAGGTTGGGAAGGTTTTGTTCCGCCCATACGAAGATATTCTGGGGATTGGGCACTCGATGGGCTTTTCTTCCATTCTTGTTCCAGGATCTGGTGAGCCGAACTTTGATACCTTTGTTGACAACCCCATGGAAACTACCAAACAGAAACGTGAGAAGGAGGTGCATGCTCTCCTTGATAAACTCCCGCCGGAGACTATCATGCTCAACCCAAACACGATAGCCACTGTAAGAGCTCCAAAGAAGAAAGAGAAGAAGACCAAGAAGGAGATTGAGGAAGAGATGGAAGATGCCATTGAGGCTGCCAAGAACATTGAGCGCAAGAAGAAGACCAAGGGTAGGAGCAAACCGAGCAAGCGGGCCAAGAAGAAAGAGGAAGATGTTTTCAAAGCCAAGAGGCCCTTCCTGGAGCAATCCGATAAGGTCGATGGACGACCTGACAAGAAGCAGCGGATAGGCGAAGAGGTCGAACTCCCAAAAGCCTTGCAGCGGTTTGCCAAGAAACCACAATCATAATTGTCGTTAACACAGAGTAGGGATTCACATTGGTTTGTGATGCATGGCTAGTGAGCCTTTATGATTTAGCTGTCCAGTATGTAAAATTCCAGTGCGAGGATATAATGCACAGAAGAATGTGCCGAAATTTTGTCTGAACTATTGGTATTCCAGTGAGCATGGCCGTGCCCCCTCTTTGGTTATCGTAGATTCTATTGCCTTTTTCATTCAGATGAAGTAGATAATTCCTAGGTTTATTGTGGATCATCAAAGGCACTCTTTGTGGTCAAGTACCGAAGAATCAGGACTTTGAACCAGAAGCACTCATTCGCTGCTGTCCATTACGCTTTAGTTTTGGTTCATCTACTGTACCTTTGAAGGGCTCTGCTTGTGCAAAATTGCAGTCAAGGTTATCGAGTCGTTGGATCAGTTATTCAGTTGCGACTATTGGTGCCACCGTGATGAAGCTAAAACAAATTAGATGAGGATGCGCTTGTCTTGTAGGTATGAAAATTTAAATTGCAACTCTGGTAAAAATTTGATCTAGTATTGGGTTTTTAAATTTTTGTGGGCGAAAGTCCAGCAGGCTAGACGTTCGCCCGAGAAGGGGATGATCACACGCGGGAAGGGTTGGGCTACCCTGGATGCAAATCTCCCTTGCCTTAAGCGGTTGTGTGGATTATCAATCTTGAGATCTGTCGATTTAGTCTAAGACCTTCATAAGTGATCATAGAAATAAAGTTATCATTTTTTCCCCAAGATTTGCCAATGTTAGTTGGGAGGTTTTAACAATTTAAACAAGTTACTCCATACAAAAGCATATAAGCATCTCTAATAGGGCAACCAAATCATTTTGTAAAGATAAATAGGGCTATCATTAGACAAAAACTTCTCTAAATAATGTGCCAGGCGTGTTGGCACGGTCAAAAAGGTTAGAAATATAAATAAAAAAGTAGGTTGGGTTATATTTAAATATGATGTGAAAAACAATTAAAAAATTCCTGGATGGTGGCTCCACCACTGCCTGTGCCATCATTGACCAAGGCAAAGGTTTGGGTTATCCAAGGCCTTGTTTAGATCCAAAAAAATTTTAGATTTTGATACTGTAACACTTTTATTTTTATTTGATAAACATTATTCAATCATGGAGTAACTAGGCTTAAAAGATCTGTACAATTAGTTTTTGTTTTCATCTATATTTAATGCTCCATACATGTGCACAAGATTCGATGTGATGAAAAATCTTGAAAAGTTTTTTATTTTTGGGTGAAGCCCAAGTCACGGCGGTCTGGTCACTTCCTGGCCAAATGCCGTCTGCTCTGGGTTAAGTCAGTAGCAGCCTCAACGTCACTGTTCTAACTTCAAATTTGGATTTGGAACGGAGGGGAGTACTTTTTGAACGGCTGTATGAATGCAAATTATCCGCAGGTCTTCTGGTCGTTGCTAATCCAATCAAAAGATGATGTAGCACAACTTCAACGATCTTATCGCTTTGAAAAACAGAGAGTAGTGCGTGTTAACAGTGCATTATTCGGCTAGACTGGTAGCCCACTTGCTGTCAGGACTGCTAAGATTTTCACGGCGAAAATAAGCAAGTCTGACTATTTATTTGACCACGGCATTATATATGCACACTTATTCAGCCGCAACAAGGCATGACCAACCATGATGCTGCTTCTCAGCATCCTCCTGCTGTCGCCCATGACCACCACGGCAGGGCATAGCGACGAGAGAGCTCTTGTGGATTTCAGGGCAAAGATTACCACCAACTACGGGGTGCTGGCCTCGTGGAACAGCAGCACCAGCTACTGCAGCTGGGAGGGCGTCACATGCGGCCGCCGGAGACGTGTGGTTGCTCTAGACCTCCACTCCCACGGGCTCATGGGCACCATCTCCCCTGCCATTGGCAACCTCACCTTCCTGAGGGCGCTCAACCTTAGCTTCAACAGCCTGCATGGTGGCATCCCTCCAAACATAGGTTCCCTCCGCCGCCTCTGGTATCTAGACCTGCGGGACAATTCGCTTGTCGGCGCCATCCCAAGCAACATCAGCCGTTGCACCAGCCTCAAAATATTGGTGATCGCTGACAACCAGAAGTTGCAAGGAAGCATACCAGCCGAGATCGGCAACATGCCGATGCTAACTGCCCTCGAACTCTACAACAACAGCATCACTGGAACCATCCCACCATCTCTGGGGAACCTTTCCCGGCTCGCAGTCCTGTCCCTCAAGGGCAACCATCTACACACAACTCTGGTTCCTTCAGCTCTCTATCAACAACCTCTCAGGACTGCTACCGCATTCACTGTACAACCTGTCATCTTCGAAAGTGTTTTACGCTGCTGTGAACAACCTACATGGTCATCTCCCAGAAGATCTCGGAAGAAGCCTGCCTAAAGTGCAACTCTTTGGGCTTTCAGGTAACCGATTGACTGGAACTATTCCAATGTCACTCACGAATCTCTCCAGCCTCCAAACATTTGACATATCCAGCAATGAGTTTACCGGGGTTGTTCCTTCCGCATTGGGCAAACTGCAATATCTTCAATGGTTTACTCTGGATGCAAACCTACTTCATGCAAACAATGAGCAAGAATGGGGATTCCTTACTTCCTTGACAAACTGCAGCAGATTGCAAGTACTATCGATCGGATGGAATAGGTTCGCGGGGAAACTACCAAGTTCAGTGGCCAATTTGTCCACCAGCATCCAATTGCTACGGATTCGCAGAAACAATATTGCTGGTGTTATCCCATCAGGCATCGGAAATTTGATTGGCCTTCAGCAGCTTATTCTTGGCGAGAACCTACTCACAGGGGCCATTCCAGTAAGTATAGGGAAGCTGACACAAATGATCAAGCTATATCTGGGCTTAAATAACTTCTCCGGAACCATTCCATCCTCAATAGGAAACCTCAGTGACCTATTTGCACTTGGTATAAATTCCAACAACATGGAGGGATCAATTCCTCCTAGCTTTGGAAATTTGAAGAAGCTCATAGCTCTAGATCTATCCAGTAACCATCTCAGAGGCTCCATCCCAAATGAAATTATGAACTTGACATCAATCTCAGCATATTTGGTTTTGTCGGACAACTTACTGGAGGGACTTCTTCCTTTTGAAGTTGGCAATCTGATAAATCTTGAACAGCTTGCTCTATCAGGAAACCAGCTGTCTGGCAAAATTCCTGACACCATCAGCAACTGCATAGTATTAGAAATTCTCCTAATGGATGGCAATTCATTTCAAGGAAACATTCCTCCAGCTTTCAAGAATATGAAGGGGCTTGCTGTACTGAACTTGACGAGCAATAAGCTGAACGGAAGCATCCCTGGGGAGCTAGGCAGTATCACTAACTTGGAGGAGCTGTACCTTGCCCACAATAATCTATCAGGAGAAATCCCAGAACTCTTTGGCAATTCAACATCACTGATCCGTCTCGATCTGTCCTTCAACAATTTACAGGGAGAAGTACCAAAAGAAGGGGTTTTCAAGAATCTAACTGGACTATCAATTGTTGGAAACAAAGGATTATGTGGTGGAATACCACAGCTTCATCTTCAAAGATGCCCAAACTCTGCTGCGAGGAAGAACAAGAAAGCCATGCCAATGGCTCTTAGAATAGCAGTGCCTGCAGTAGGAGCTATTTTGGTCCTATTCTCTGGTCTTGCTTTGGCTGTATTTCTTTGCAAAAGGTCTCAGGCTACAACGACAAAAGAGCAACAGCCACCTCCCTTCATTGAGATTGATCTTCCAATGGTTTCATACAATGAATTACTCAAAGCAACTGATGGGTTTTCAGAAGCCAATCTCCTGGGTAAGGGAAGATATGGTTCGGTGTACAGAGGCAATGTAGAAAATCAGGGCATTGTAGTTGTAGTGGCAGTCAAGGTATTTAATCTCCAGCAACCAGGATCATACAAAAGTTTCAAGGCTGAATGTGAGGCACTGCGAAGAGTGAGGCATCGATGCCTTGTAAAGATTATCACATCCTGTTCAAGCATTGACCACCAAGGTCAAGACTTCAGAGCACTTATCTTCGAATTCATGCCTAATGGAAGCTTAGATAACTGGGTCCACTCAGATACTGAAAAAGAAAGTGGAAATGGAACACTCACCATGGAACAAAGGTTAGATATCGCTGTTGACATTGTGGATGCTATAGAATACCTCCACAATGGCTGCCAGACATCGATTATCCACTGCGATCTCAAGCCCAGTAATATTCTCCTTACTCATGACATGAGGGCTCATGTTGGAGATTTTGGCATCGCTAGAATTATAAATGAAGCTGCAAGCACTTCTTCAAATTCAAACAGCAGCATCGGAATAAGAGGCTCCATTGGATATGTTGCCCCAGGTAATATCGATGCTTCCTGCCTGCTTTACATAATTAGATTCAGTTAGCTGTATGCTCATTAAACAAGTTTGTGCATACCTGTTTGTGCTCTGTTTCAATCTATTGTAGAATATGGAGAAGGGCTTGCAGTATCAACTTATGGTGATGTATACAGTCTCGGCATTACTTTGATTGAGATGTTTACAGGAAGGAGCCCAACAGATGATATGTTCAGAGATGGGTTAAACCTGCATTACTTTGCTAAGGCAGCTCATCCTGATAACGTTATGGAAATAGCAGATTCCAGAATCTGGCTGCGTAATGAAGGAAATAATAGAAATGCTACAAGAGATATAGCCAGAACAAAGGAATGTTTGGCTGCTATCATCCAGCTTGGTGTACTTTGCTCAAAGCAATCACCCAAAGAGTGGCTGTTAATAAGTGATGCTGCTGTAGAGATGCATAATATCAGAAATACATTCCTCAGTGCTCACTGATAAAAGTCGTGTGAGATCAGAAGACTTGAATAATAATCACCGATTCACCGTACAAAGGTCATTATGTTTCTGATAATTCTTATTGAATTTCAAACACTTTTTGTCATTTTTCTGAGCATGTTGAAAACTTATCAATTGGTGTGGTGCCGTACCATCCACTTTCTATGTCTCATTGTTTATAGTATTTTTGTATTTCTTGAGTTATGAATAAATGAGGAAGTCATGACAATGTCTCTTCAGAATAGTAGTGCCTACAACAGACAGAGAGCTATCCTGGATTAATTTCAGGGTTTGCATTAGTTTTCTTTAATCATTACAGAAGTTCCAGGGCCATCTCAGTTCAATGAGATAGATGTTCCAATGGTGTCATAAAATCAAATACTTAAAGAAAAAGATGGTATCTCAGAAGTCAGACTCACAAGCCAATCTTCTAGGAAACAGGAAAGATGTTACATATACAGCACAATATCATTAGTGAAACCATTTCTGGTGCCATCTACGGTATAGGTAAGATCAACATCTGTTCACTCAGTCCATTTTAGTCACCCATCCCTAACAGTAACAGTGCCCTTTTGTTCTAGGCTTTTGGTACAGTTCTGTGATTGAGACCTTTGTTTTACTCCATTTAATTCAACATTCTTAAGCATCAATATTCAACACTCCATTATAACTGGACAGTGTTCATACTGCAGGACATAAGCAGTTGAACTTTTTCATCTTTTTGCCAATTCATTCAAGGTACAGCAAATTCTAAAGTAAACAAAAGAATATCTACTTTGCTGTGTGGTATAAATCACCTTATGCACCAGTTCATATAAGAATAGCTAGATAACTACAAGGCATAATGACTAGATTATGAAGACTTAACTATGCTAAACACGCCACTACTTTGCCTAACACCCTTCTAGGGAATAACTTATGCTCTGAAATGAAAAAAAAAAGTTGATGAAGATTTACATGTCATTGTTTGCCCTCGTAGCAATGCTGAACATGCGAGTTGTCAACATCTACATACTTGGACCAGTATGTCTTGTACTTGGAAATGGCAAGGTCAAGCCAGGGCTTATAATTCCCATTGTAATGAACTACTGCAGCATTATCGATCTCAGCAATGTCAACAGCTGGATCATAGCCCAGGCCCAAGACATGCCAAGTACGATTCAACGGGTATGTCAGGTTGTAGAAAGTAATTAAACCTGGAGGCAATGTACCCAGCTTCCACAGCTTACGATCCTCATTCTGCAACAGGTCTTCTCTTAGTAAGTGAAACAACAATATTCATTACAGCTTCACTAAATGAGGGGCAAAATGCAGTAAGACAATGCAATCAGCAGTAGATTTCTTATGTCACTACTTACCAAATCTTGCCAATAATGGTATATTCCAGTGATATTTCGCTTCTTCCACTCCTTGAGGTCAAACATGTTCATTCCGAAAGCCCACCCACAAGCATGCGGATCGAAGTTCTCTGAGATCTTTGGGTGTGAGAAGTTGAGATAAGTGTCAAAGCGATGGAAACTCTCTTTACAGGTTTCCACAGCGCCATTTACCATCCCTTTAAGATCAATATCCCAAAGGGGTGTCAAATCCTTCTGTACAACAACATCATCATCAAGAAACAGTATCTTCTCAAGCTTCGGATGAATTTCTGGCATGTAGAACCTCAAATGGTTGAGCATGGACAGATATTTGGGATTCCTGTATTTCAGATTCTCGTTTCCATCAGAGAGTGATGACGGATCGTGTGCTTTGAAGTAATATTCTTTGAGGCGAGCTGACTCCAGTTGCCGAAGAACAGAACAGTATGACGAATTGAGCCATTTGAAATTGTCTATGTTCTCCACATGAACAGTTGCCAGTTGAGGAGGATGAGTAATGAACCACATCTTCATGGCTGCAAAATTAAGTCTATCAGTGACAATATGGAACACGTGCTTCTCTGGTTCATTGGCATTTGTCACAGTTGATCTGACAACTACTGAGGCTGCAAGCACATTATCAGAAAATATAGCATAGTGGTAGAGTGACCGATCCTCAAGCTTTTCTTTATCTTGTTCTGCCTTCAAAGCAGCAGCATGAAAATGTTCCTTGGTCGCATCATCACGAAAATAATAATCAGTTGTCAGCTGCATATGTAGGCAGTGCAAGGGCATGGGTACTGTCTTCGCAGCATGCTGAACCAGAAATGAGTTCTGTTTCTTCACTGCATCAATATTTAGTTCCGTTGACTGCAACATAGCACGCAATTTTCTTGACACTTCACCCGAGCTGTACAGAACATCTCTAGCCGAAGACAGCACATGCCCCATTGCTTTTGCTCTCTCTAAGGCACTGCAGAAATAAGGGGTCATAAGCACCTTACTCTTTAACACAAAAGTGGGAAAGAGCCAAACTGATTAATCTTCAGAAGGGAAATTTAGTACCTAGAATCGAGTTCACTGTCAATAAGTGCATCCCCGATAGATGTTTGGCTTTCTTTTATGCACTTCATGAGCAAGGCATACATGTCTGGTTCCTTCTGGGAGAGTGCAATAGTGGCATATAACTTGGCCATTATTATCTGATCTTTCATGAGCCTTAGTGTTGAATCTGTATTAATAAAGCGGAACTCCTGCCTCCATATGTTGTAGCTGCCTCTAACTTTATTGTTAAAGTTCATTGAGCTATTTATTGCTGCATTTCGCATCTCAAGTTCAACCTTCTTATCCATCTGAAGCAGCTCCTGAACCCTCCGCTCCTTTCTTCTACGTCGAAATACCTGCAAGAGCAATAGCAGCAAACCAACACTCAGATGGGCAGAAATAACACATCACACAGTAAGCCAAACAAAAAATCTTGAAACACAAGTAAGTAACCACTGCACTGCATTACATAGTCACTACAGAGGGAGGATGGAATTGACCTGTCGCCTTAATTTAATCGGATCAACAATTGTAGTTGCCAGAGTTTCAGCACTTGAAACATTGGTGGTTCCTGATCCACTGGCGAGTAGATGATCCCTGGCAGCAACTTGCTGGCGCAACAGCAGAAGAAGCACCCGTTAGAGCTACAAACAAAATAGAACAACCTACCAACTTGTCCCCACAAACAACACAGATAATTTTTATTTTTTTCAGAACATACTGTTCCGGCTACTGGCTGGCTATCTCTGGGCAACCAAGGGTTCTCCCAGATAGAGGACGAACCGAATTCTCTGGCGGTGACTTTGAACAGCTTGATCCGGCCATGCTGGTCAGTGTACGCGATCGTCTTTTCAGCCTTATCCACATCCTGCTAACCATTCACCGTGCAAACATTAGTGTGGCGAGCGAAGCAACACAATGCAATCGCGTGCCCTGAGCAGCCAAATTCAGATAGATAAATAATAAAGAGTGACCTGTAGCTTGCTGCAGCCAGGGCAGTTCTCGCGAGTCCCGCGGTCTCTGACAATCCAAAATCACACGGCAACAGCGAAGTCAGAGACTTTACTGAATCGCGTAATGAGGAAGGAAGAAGGATGGATGGCGATGGTTTCTTACGCTCGGTGACCCGAGAAGAGCCACTGCGACACCGCTGATCTGGCGGCGGGCACATGGATCACGACCTGCGGAGGAGGAGAAGCGGCGGGAACAATGAGAAAAGGAAAGAGCCCTGGTTCTAAGGGTTGGAACGCAGTGAACCTAACATTTCGCCGTTGCGGTGAACAGTGCGGGGGTGAGCGGCGACGCGGTGGGTACAAACCTGGAAGGAGAGGAAGCAGAGGAGGATGAGGAGGAGGACCAGGAGGCCCGGGCGCCGCCGCAGTGGGAGCGTGGTTCTGGGATACGCTGCCGCGGCCGCGGCCGCCGCCGACGAGGCGGAGGAGGAGGAGGACGCCATGGACCGGGAGTGGAGTGATGGGATGCGGATTTTTTTTTTTTAAAAAAAAAAGAAATATTTAGGGAGATGGATTTTGGGGGACGAGAGCTGGGTGTACTAGGTACTAGCAGGAAGAATGACGAATCTTTTTCTGGCCATAACGGTTAACGGGAATGGACGGCACGTTTGTCGGGATTACGGTTCTTCTTGTGGCCTATAAAAATGCCACCTTCACCCGTGTCCGTGTTAAAAGAGTGATGATATGTGCTAAACGAGTGACCACGGCAATCACTTTGATTTGGAGGAAAGAGCGATCAGGCAATGCCTAGACGAGGGTTAGATAAGTATGGTGTGATACGGAACATCAATGGTTGGCCTACCTCTACTTTTTTGTTAAGGTGGGAGAGAAAAGTCTATGAATAAATCAGCTAACAGTAGTACTTTCTGTCATGGTTTATCAGCCAAACGAACAACTGTCATCTAAGCATTTTGCTGACGTGGTAAGATAGTTATTGAAGAAAGAGAGTAAAAATTATAGAAAGTTAGAAACCATGGCTACACGAGAACAAGACATAAAGGGATGTGACTGGTAGAAAATGAAGAGACAATAAATGTTATTGGATAAAAAATTATCTCGTAGAAACTATCCATTGGAAATATAGTTTCTATGTATAGTGTCTTTGAAAATTAATAAGTATAACATTGAGACTGCTCTAAGAAACCAATGTTTTATTAAGATTAGTGTGCTTGTATTGCACGTTGTCTCTAGGAAATGTCTTCTTTAAGATACCAAGTGACTTTAAGAGAGGGATAATAAAGCATTTTAGAATCTTTTCATATGTTCCATAAGGGCGTAGTGTAGATGACGGTGCTCGTAAAGAGCATCTAGGTGTGATGTGTAAAGAGTTGATGTCACTAACTCACTATAGAAACATTGTTGTGGAGTAAATGGGACTAAGGTTGTGATAGATACAAAACCATAATACTCTGGACTCAAGACCGCGTTGCTCTTCTTTAGTTAGACTGTTAGACCTTGTTCAGTTAATCCCCTATCAAGAGGATTAGAAGGAATTGAGAGGATTTAATCCTCTTTAATCTCCTTCAATCCCTCCAATTCCTACCAAATTGAACAAACCCTAACTTGTACTTTTAAATCTAAGTATACTTTGAACCTAACAACATATCTACAACCTAACAATTGCCCATCATAGTTCCTCTAAAAAAGTTTCGCCTTCTTTCTGAGATTATAGGACATACTACAATTAAGTTCAGAAAAATGTTGCACAAAATTACAATTGAGGTTTATGCATTGGAGCCAGCACTTGGAAGTTTCTAAGGTTGCACACAAATTAGCATAAAACAGTTCTACTTTATGAATTCACACTTAGAGTATAAATTCTAGAGAGAGAAATAACAATGGCAGAATAGTATGGTGCAGTGCTAGCATGCCAAGGATCAAAAAGTGGGTCAATAGTCAAGTCACCCCTGGGACATGCCTACCTCCTTTCCGTAATGCTACTAGACATGGGATCGGGATACATAATCCACATGTGTGCTTAGCAGTGTGAAGAGATGGACTTGAAACACACTTCCTTGTGCCGACTGATGACATCTGCAGGTAGGCTTAGTTCCAACCAAATTACAGAACTTTTGACCACCCAGTGGGAAATGCAGAATTGGAGGCCTAAATCCTAGGGCACCAAATCCTTAAGTGACTCAAAATCATTTATAAATCCCCATTACCACCAAAAGTTATTGCTTGTTAATCTAAAGCGTTTCTGGACAGCCTTTGTTAGTGGGCATCCCACTAGAAATGTCGATAATAAAGGAATGCAGAGTGCCGCCACATTGCTTTATTTGGATTAGCTTAAACCAGCTACAGAGGGAGTATGACCAAATCTGTATGGGCAAGCAATGATTCAACATCACTTTCTGTCTCAAGATTTTCAGCAATTATAATATATATTTCTTCTATATAATAACAATGGTTGATAAAATCTTTGTTGTAGTGATTAGAGTATTTGTTTTCTTCACATTTGGCTATAAAAGTTCAGAACTTGTACAGAACCATGACTAGCAGAAAAATGGACTGAATGACCATGACTGGAACTATTGTAAGTGCAATCTGATGCAATTCAACTCAGACAAGACTTCCATGGAAGAATGGTTGAATTTTATGCATATGCCAACTAAAAAGTCATCATCTTTGTGTACCGCTACACTGTTACATTGATCATCATGATCGCCGTAAACTTCGTCATGACAACAAAAATTGTGGTCTACTACCTTTACAACGTACCTCCGCATCAGAATCGATCAGTTCATCCTAAATGTCCTCATGACCATGCCATGCATCTACCTGCCCCTGGAGCTGGAGTTGTTCCTAGCGCTGTCACTCCTAGGGGACTGCACCTGACTGCGACGCGAGGACGAGGAGCTGTTCCTGGGCTCCCTCATCACCCTGCTCTTCACGGACTCGATCTTCTCCAGTGCCTCCACCACTTCCTTCATGGATGGCCGGCTCTTTGGGTCACCGTTCAGGCACTTGAGGGTCAGCTGAGCAGCCAGGAGGGCTCCTTTGGGATTGTACTGCCCCTCCAGCCCACTGTCCATCAGCTGGCTAAGCTTCCTCCGGTCAGACAACAATGGCCTTGCCCAGTTTACCAAGTTCACCTTCTCGCTCTGGCGGCTTGGGTCCAACGCCCTCAGACCAGAGATCATCTCCAGTAGTACAACACCAAAGCCATACACATCACTCTTCACATACAGGTGGCCTAGTTCATGAAAGATGCAATCAGTTAACATTTAGCTCTATGAAAAGAGCATTTCCCTTAGTATGCATTTATGATGCTTACACAAATTGTCAACAATAATAAGGAATAAACATATGGGAGGGAGAAAAACCCTGATATACATACCGGTAGAAACATACTCTGGAGCTGCATAGCCATAGGTTCCCATGACTCTTGTTGTCACATGAGACTCCCCACCATCTGGACCATGCTTGGCTAATCCGAAGTCTGAGAGCTTCGCGTTGAAGTGCTGAACATGATATCGGTGTGTGTTGATTATAGTATCGCTCAGGTAACAACAGTTCGTTTTTTTTTGTTTTTTTTTTGACGAGACCAACAGTTCGTTATCAGTAGCTCTGGAAAGAGTATTTTACCGAATCCAGTAAGATGTTGGAAGCCTTGAAGTCTCGGTAGATGATCTGCCTTTCTGATGAATGAAGAAATGCGAGGCCACGAGCTGCACCAATGAGAATCTTCAGCCTGAGGCTCCAAGGCAGCGGCTCAGAAACCGCCCCTCCTGTCAATGGTGAATAATCAGTATTAATATTACAACTAGAAAATAAGATGTTTCACACAAACAAAATACCCTGAATGGCCCAGAAATAGTAACAGGGAAAACAAGTGGAACCAACTTTTTCATCATGAATTTCCATTTTGACTCGGCAAGGATAAATGAAGGCTGAAGCAACAAGATATCGTACAGGTCTGGGCAATTTGGCTGATGCTGACATCCTCCAAAAATGCTCGTTAGTTGTATGGCACTATGGACTATGGTGCTTCATATATAATATTTTATGAAAATGATTTGAGATGCAGATGAAGCACCAACATTTGCAAAGTGCGCTACTGCAGGTGAAGTTGGCATAAAGAGTTTTGACCAATGTGACATAAAGAGATGTTTCTGGATCAAATACTATCATTAGGGAAAAAAATATCTTCTAAATATACTCACTTCGGAACAGGTGGTTCTCCAAGCTCCCCTTTGACATGAACTCATATACGAGTAGTAGCTCGTTGTCATCCATGGAATAGCCCAAGAGTTTGACAAGATTGGGATGTGAAATCCTCCCGAGGAAATTGACTTCAGACTGCATTGGAAACAAGCAAATTATTTTTTTGGGAGAAAAGCATATTTAAGAGAGTATTATTTCTTTCTAAGTCGGGGGGGGGGGGGGGGGGGGGGGGGGAGGGGAAGAAAAAACCCTTTCTCGGGGGGGGGGAGGAAGAAAAAAAGGGGGAGGCGGCACAAGCAGCAGGGGGCGTTCCCATGTATGGGACGCTGGGGG
>Ga0182004_10000292_pt1 | contig 27826 bp, 19 predicted proteins | sample Sormic07211540_1_FD_120479 | JGI IMG/M metagenome (GOLD analysis project Ga0182004, IMG submission 120479) | Endophyte microbial communities from Sorghum bicolor roots, Mead, Nebraska, USA - 072115-40_1 MetaG | ecosystem: Host-associated > Plants > Roots > Unclassified | place: USA: Nebraska...
GGGGGGTCGGGGGGAGTGAGCACGGACGGGGTCGGGGGGGGTGGCGGGAGGCGGGGGGGGGGGGGGGGGGGGGGGGGGGGGGGGGTCCAAGTAATTTTCCAAAACTTACAGCATGACCAAACTGCACTTCTGATTTGAATAGACGTGCACATGTCCCACTAACCCATGCAACAACTGGTTTCTGAACCTTTCCTTGTTTCAATGCTTCCACAAGTGAATACTCGTCTTTTCCACCAAGCTCCCCAAGAACAACCATCATTTTAACCTAAAACCAACAAACATGGAATACAAGAAGTTAGTACACCAATGCTCCAGGCTTCAGTTACAAATGGTAAACATTAGACACCATGTTGAAAGCTTTCTTTATGCTGAACAACCATTAAGTCATAAGATTTTATTTGTCGAATAAAAGGTGTGTAAGAGTATGGTACAGGAGTAGTCTTAATATATTATTATAGTGTATATGCCATCACAGACAATTCACCATAAAGATAAACCAAGAATATGCATATGCATAACACTACAAGAAACTAACTATTTTTCACATATGGATTTAACCAGTGTAAAATGTCAAACCTGTGGTATGTTATTAAAACGCAGAATGTGGTCTGACAGAGTTGATCCAGGGAAAACATCCCCTCCAATTGCAATTCCTGACCATTTAAAATAATAGTTAGTACACATTCATCTGTGTGTGCTGAAAAAATAAAATATTCACACAGCTGTGTTACCTTCATAAATACCATCTGTCACTCTGGCAATGGTGTTGTACATCTCATTTGACATGCCACCCTGAGGATGTAAATGAAATGTTAGTTTGTCATGGCCTCATTGCCGTTTGGGATGCATATGATCATCCAAAACTACACTCAGAATAGACTCATGCAAATGAACATAATAAACTAGCCAATGAGTGAGAAATAGAAGAAACAGAAATTGAGCAATTCAACCTAAAAACTAATTGCATATGCACTTATATTTCCATATTCTAGCTAAACATAAGGCCAAGGCTCATGCTCTGCATTCGAAAGTCTAGAAAGCTATTTAGTGTGTCATATATATTATGCAAGGCTTGATAAGAAACAGATTATATTCTCATTCTTACCATGAAATAGATATTTAAGTACTCATGATACCAAGCAAGAACTTTAGTATCTTATACTAAGTAATTTATATTTCTTTTTCTTTTTACTTTCTCGTTTTGGTGTTAGTAGCTCTTGCTTGGATTCATCTCTAGCTTGCCCCAGATTGCTTGCTGGGTGGGTGGGTGGGGGGGGGGTGTTGGTTGCTGCTCTTGCTGTTGTATGTAGACAAGCAAAGCAAATAAAGAAAGAATGGTATGAAGGCACTACCGATTTAGACACAAAACCAACAGATCCAGGCCTGTAAAGCTTGCACTGAATTATGTTGTCAATGGTTCCAGCGGTATCACCAATCTTGAAAGCACCAGCTTGAATTCCTCCAACTGTTGCAGGTCCAATGATGACCTTCAAACAATATTAAAACTGTTAACCAAAAATAAGGGACAGTATGCAGGTGACAAGACATGGAGTGTGCCAATAGCAATATCTGGGATGAACCAGAAGCAATTTTTTTATAAACTTGTCTAGAAGGATATAATCCTTTATTGATATGAAGCTGTACTGTTTAGATGATAACTTGTAAATGAATCATCTGGTCTGAAAAAAAACAGTTTGTTAAGCTTAGTCCTTACCTTGTTATTAGCACGTGCATAACTAATTAGCTGCTTTGCATCTGATTCAGGAACACCCTCAGCGATAATGGCTACAACCCTTATTGTTGGCTGCTTCAAGGCTGACATTGAAGAGGCAGCAGCACTGCAAAATCCTCAAATATAGTTACCGTGTAGTTACTCAAGACCATGCGTTGTTTCACAAAAGAATAACTGAAATAAAAGCTAACCTCCGGAAGGATGCAAAGTTGATAAACACATCAGCTGTTGGGTGAGCATTGCAGGCAGCTTCAATTCTACAAAAGATACACAAGTAAATACCAAGTTGTGCTAGCAATAGCATAGTCATCACCAAAGATAGAACAATTTTCTTGCCCAATGAAATGACAGATACGAGGACCTACAGAACTTACGTAGGATGAACTGGAATAGCAATTTCCTCTTGTCCAAAGAAAAGTTTCTGAAAACCGTCAGAACCAGGGTTGATTATTCCAGCAACAGAAGGTGTTTCTCTCCCTATAAAGAAACACAAAGTCAATAAGGAATAAGTAAGTCAGGAATGCCATTCTACCATGTTAACCAAGAATGAAGAGTTGATGTGTACCGCAGAGGAAGTCAAAATCAAGCATCCGTTGGATGGGAAGTTGCTTGTAGTTGTAGAATAATGCTTGGGTAGTTTTCGAAAAAAGTTGGCCGGTCGCCATGATTTACTGCTCCTGTAAAAAATGAATTATATAATATGATAAACAGAAAAGTAACGGGCAGACAATACAAAATCATAATTAATATTACTTCTAACAGTCCTTGTACATAAATTCCAGTGAACTATCAGAACCAAACTAATAGTGGGCTATCATAAATCCATCCCATTGCAATGAACAGCTACAAGATGAATCTCACATGCGAGAAAACACAAAAACTGAAAGCTCTAAAGCTAACTTAGACTACCCACAATGTGAGTCAGAAGCGATGCTGAAACATGGAAAAGTGACTCTTGGCATTGGGTAGTGCCATTGTGTGAAGCGATGCCGAGTTCAAAAACATTGGCATCGGGGAACCAACTTGCGTCAATGCTGAGAAATAAAATAGTATTTTTTAGTTGGCGTTTCCTACTTGCTCATGCAAAGAAAATGAAGATGGTGCTCTGACGTTGGTCCCTACAAGCACATGCATATCGATGCTAAACACTGTGAGGTTGGAGGGTTTTTTCGGCATCGGCTATGATAGCTTTCTCAACCTCGACTACGCTGTGGGCAGTCTTACGGTAATTTCTTTGATTCTTTTCCAGTAATCAATCATGCAGTATAACTAATTCTACTTCTCATAACCAGGTAGGTAAGGAATCTTTTACAATGATCTCAAACAAAGAATTACAGGCATAATTTATAGCGAACAAAAAAAAATGAATTTACAGTCCTAAACTATAAAGACTAATGCAGGGCATATTAAATCCTATTATAATATGACCACATCAAGAAAATACAAAAGCATAAACAGGACACTCAGGTGCGTTTGGCAGGGCTCCGGATTCATGCAGAGACGTTTCAAACTCAGATTCTTTTAAGAAACGTTTTTTATGATGAATTGGAATCACTCTAGGAAATCGTTTGGCTGGTAGATTCAGATTCTCTTAAATAAAAATATGTTCAAAAAAATTCTAAACTTTTTGTGAGTGGAGTACAACTTAAATACAAAGCATTTTAACTTGTTGCACTAAAAAAGAATTAAGTGAAAAAAGAACGAAAAAAGTAGGAAGCAATGAGATGAGAATCTGTGCGAAACCAGCCTCCAACCGTTTCACATGCGTATGTAGAAACGGGTGAAACGTTTCGGTTCCGAATCACTTGCTGGAAAGACCGTTTGAAAGTGATTCAACCGATTCTCACAAGAAACTGAAACACTTCTTCTATCCAAACACACGTGTGAGCTTGTCTTCCAAAATCCACTTACTACACCAAATAAAACAGGAAGCTCGACAACCCGCATAATACTGAGCTGAAATCAAAGCAGAACGGATCTCAAGTACAACATACAGAAGACAGCTCAACATCCAAAAGTATTATACCATAAAGGAGCCAAACTCGAAGCAGAAAATCAGATCTCAAGTACAACAGACCGGTACATTGCATTGGCATCATTGCCCAACTACTTCCATCATTCTTCAATGACAACATCGTGCAAGTTATAGGCTACAAAATCCAAGTCGTCCAAACCTCTTTGTTTCTCTAGCATCCTACTAGTCCAATATTGGTAAGGCTACTATTCCTGCTGTCCAAAGCTCTTTTGTTTCCTAATAACATACGAGTCACTGAATTCAAATCCCCAGTAACCCATTCCTACAAGATCATGGGCATCACTTGCAAACGAGTTAAACGATCATTAACAACGGACTAAGCCAGAATGAATATCGAAGTTAACTTCCCGAACACGACAAATTTAAACCCTCGCTAGTTGTCGCTGCCAAAGCCACCAATCCCAACACTACCAGACCGCTAGGTCCCCTCAGATCCATACAAAAACCGCACTCGGAAGTCCGAATCGCCAGTATCCAACAAAACCCCACGACTCCTCGCACAACCGGGCAGCAATCGGACCAAACTCGCGCTATGGGATCACTTCCCGGCCAAATTCAGATCACAAGCGGCATGCAGGCAGCCCATTCCCGCCCGAACCCACTAAATCACACGCGAAGCGCGAGATCCACGCGCGATCCCGCCGCCAGCGGCGCACGCAGATCCTCAGATCCGGGGCCCGGCGATCCGGGCCGCCGAGCGTTCGGCCTAATGCCGCAGAGAGCGAGAGCGGCAGCAGAAGCAGCGGGGGAGTGTGCATGCTGGGGGTGTGGAAGCTGCGAACCTTACGGAGCGGGGGCGAAGCGAGGCGCGGCCGGAGGAGGGGGACGCGGGAGCGGGATTTCGCCGGAAGATCAGTGGTGCGTCGCTGGGACGGGCGGAGCAGAGCTGGCCGGAAGCAGAGGAATTTATAGTGGCGGGTGGAGGATGGGGGGCCGGTGAGGAGTAGGCGAGGCGAGGCGAGCGACGCATTGCCCATCTACCCCCGCCCGCCCCACGCCGCCGCGAGGACTGTCTGGACCGGGTCCATGAGCCGTAGGAATGGACTAGCCATTAGTACTTGGCACTCGGTATTTACTTGTCAAATGTACTTTTGTTTTAGCCAGCCACGTGTTTGAAAATGAGCATGCGGATTAAGGAATTTATCGTTTTCAAACATGCAGCTGTATGTCTTTAGTGGCATCCATATATATAATAAGGAGTTTGACAATGGAATGGAATAAATAAATGTAAACCCTAGCACGCCATGGTCGCGTGCCTGCGACACCGTGCAACCATCGCATCAATGTCGGCGTCGATGCCTATGTTGAAGGCGGGTTAGGGTTTTGCCATCTCCCTTGGCTCTAGATTACGGCAAGTTAACCTAGCGGCAGGTGGCAGTAGGTGGGTGGGGCGACGAGGTAGCGAAGCACTGCCGGGCGTGGTGGTGGAGGCGGCGGTTTGGGTGAAGCAGGGGGCGGGGGAGTATTATCGACGATTGGTTGATGGAGGCATCAGATTAGCGAAGGCAGAACCAACGGACGGGAGCGAAGGGCGAGCGGTGCGGCGAGGCGGCATATCATCGACGTCCGCGAGCAGTGGTAGCAAGGGTAGTGGGTGAGGTCGCACGCTCGTGCGGAAACACGACCTATCTTGCCATAACTCTAAATAGATAAATGTTATATGCCTTTTGACATGAAGCCAGTACGAGCTGTTTAGTTGTATGTGTGATAACGCAAACATAAATGAAACAAAGCTACGAATGATATTCTAGAGAAGTATATAAATGACAAGATATAATACATACCAAATTTGTGCTACTATTTAATGTGAAATTATCTCTTATTCTCTAAAATTCTTTATATTTGGGTATGTTTTTAAATGCTTGAGTGTACTATATTATGGGATAAAGTATATCCGTTCAAAGTTCTCATATCTATTAAGATATACTACCATCCTGAAATACATAATATAATACAATATATTCTATAGAAGTATATAAATGACATGTAAAGATATGACACTTTATACTTACTAAATTTGTGCTACTATTTAATGCAAAGTTACTTTTATTCTCCAAAATCTTTATATTTGGGTATAATTTTTAAATGCTTAAATTACTGTATTATTGGATGGAGTATATTTATTCAATGTTCTCATAACTATTATTAAGATATACTCTCTCTATCCTGAAATAAATGGTATTCTAAGAATTTTAAGACAGGTTATGGGGTAAAACAACCTTACCCTCTATTAACAATAGAGAAATCTTATGCTTACCATATTACCGTTGTGATTGGTGCTTTGGGGACATATTGATTTACCTAGAATACTTTATAATCTAAAGCAAGTTTTGAGGCCCTTGTGGTTCTTAAAAGAGGCTATGTCAAATGCTCATAAAAAATAGCTCCATGCAAGGTGGCTGAAGGAGCCGAAGCCAATTTTATATAGAGGAGCTAGAGCCGAAAAAGTGGCTTCTCTCGACTCCTTCTCACATATCAAATTATTACAAAACTTACATTGAAGATATTTTTGTTAAACATTTTTTTAAAAACAGCTTTAGCTTCATTAGAGAAGCCACTTCACATGAGGAGCTGGAGCCTAACAACTTGCCCTGAATGCTTCAATACCTTATATTTTAGTATAAATAGAGTACTAGAATTATAAGTGTAAATGGTTAGGATATTTTTTTGACCATATTCAAGATTAAATCTGTTTAGATGAGATTCAGATCTATCCATATTCGAGTCCGGATAATCAATATCCAATACCGTATTCATATCTGAATACTCAAATTGCATTTTTATGATGTTGATATCCAATCGTATCCTATTCAACATAGCTAGCACAATCTGTGTTCGAATCTAAATCCAAATAGAAATGTAAAAACAAATACAATATCAGTGATATCCATCCGTATCTATCCATTTGCATCTTTAACTAGAATGTAAAACATGATAGCTTATGATCAAAACTGAGTGATGCATAAAATGTGTTGTAATTGTTATTTTTACATACCAATATCTGTCAATGCTAACTATTTCAAATATTGCACTTAGCTTTTAGTTTAACTAGAAGCATACCCCTGTGTTGCTGCAGAAAATTATGAATGGTATAGAATAAATTAGAGTATACATAATTACTTATACGAAGGGGAAAACTACGAGAAACTAATCCTAGTGGATTGTGTGGTACGTTGAACAACAAATGCTTTTGATGTGCTAGTGGATTTTAATTGTCTATAATAGTGTATTGTTGAGGTGGACAGCTTGTGTGTTGAGATAATTGCTAGTGGCGTTTAGAATTACAAGAGATATAGATATAGATTTGGGCACTAAAGTTGTATGATGTTGAGTATGCATAGTCTGTGCTTCTCATTACATTGTAACAATTTTAGTATTCGTGTCCTACCGTGATATCCCCTAAGGGACTTGTGTTTTCCCCTAAAACTACAAAGGTTTATAACAACGAAAATTCTAGAATGGCGTAAGTATTGAATAATACGAAGTAAAGGCACTATTTTGGATCCATTAGCTACTCTAAAAGATGAACCAAAAAATATTTCTAGATTTACTGATTTAGCTATTCTCTAAAATAAACTCCATCTAAAAACTAGATAGGTCCAACATACCATGTAGAAATTAACATTCTCCATATTTAAACCAACCATATATATTGTAGAGACCCGTCATGTTAATTCATATAAATCAAATGTCATCCTCTTGACCGGTCTGATGTAAGAAAATCAACCTTGGTGATCCAAGGAGATGCCACCCTCATCTCCACTACATCAAAATACATGATCATGATTGCATATTATACCAGTATGGCTGCTACAAATCAGGATTACATCTCAACAAAATAATACGTAAATCAACAAAACAAGTGTTACAAATCTTGTCAAATTAAGTCAATTGTACAAAATTAGTGAAGACACTAACTAACCTATATGTAGTGAGAACCGGGTGACTACCTTACCATGTTATACCTAGGTTGAAACCCCTATGCTACAAATTAAATCTAAACTAGTAACTAGTGGCCACCGTGCCCATGGGCATCACTATCATAGCTTGGGCGACTCCTTGTCATTCACCCACCTTGCTGACATCGGTAGGGTGACATGTCCACCAATGTTCTTTAGGTACCTGCAAAACAACTTAATAACAGCACCCTGAGTACTTCGCAGGGCTTACTCATATAATATACAAAGGAGTATGCAATTGGCATTACCAAGATATAAATTAAAGTTGGATTTATATAAATATCATTTCATGTATAAAGTAAATGTTATCTACCAACTATATCTAAGCATAGGACAAATTTAAGCATGTATGAACACTAAGCATAAAGTGGAGCTCGATCTTCAATGAGTCATTCATCACAACATGCTACTCTAAATCTAGAAGTAAAAACAATCAAAGACATTCAAGCATTCAAAGAAAACTCTATAGAGATATACAATCAGGGCAGTCCCAATGCTAGAATATACCTATTAATTTCTATAGACACTATATATAGAATCATGGTCCCAATAGCTAGTTTCTATAGAATACTTTTTTATCCAATCACATTCATTATCTCTCCATTCTCAACCAATCACATCACTTCATGTCTTGGTTTTTGTGTAGACATGGTTTCTCACTTAGACCCGGTTTCTATGATTTTTGCTCTCTCTCTTCAATAACTATCTTGTCATATCAGCAAAATGCTTTGATGGCAGTATAATTAATATTCATAGAAACTATGATAGTTTCTGCATTGGGAGTGCCCTCATGCCAACATTAAAGACTAGGACAAACCTCCATACCCATGCCTAGCTTTCATAAGTGTGGCCAAATTGCCCATGAACAACATGAAAACACCCCACCTCGAGCTGAATCCACGCACTGCTCACAAAAAGTTACTAGGGTCGCCACACCCATATATGACATATATCATCTATACTGGGGTTACTCCAACTCACTATGACAATGATATGGTTCCTTAACTAGTCTAGCGAGCTACATCATTCAAGACCTCTTCTATCTTGCCATGACCCAACCCCTTATCAGTCCTCGAGTCAGTTCATCATATGATCAATTTTTAGATCATTGCTCAATTTGATGTTGCATAGTTGGCAAGCAAGTCTTATATCATGCGAATGGTGAGAAACTCATCACAAATTCCTCTTCTACCATTTCTAAGCAAGCTAAGCATGTGTTATGTTCTGAAATTGTAAAACATTCAATACTTTAAGATAATGGTATGATAACAAGGGTGGAGACTCAACTAGGTGCTCATGGGATCTAGTCATATTGTACATATAGAAATGCATATACATAACACACAATTAGTTATGCAATTGTAAGAAGAGATAAGATGATTAGGTGCCTATCTGATGTATGAGATGTTCCAATAGCTTGGACCATTACTCAGCCTCGCTCCTACCTCGCGTACCTAAGCTTATGCATGTGTTGTATGAGATGTCACGTATACAATACATTAAATAAAAGATGGAAGGTAGGAGGTACACTATAAGATGAGAGAGGCTTGGTGTGTGGTTCAACTCTTAAGTGAGTGCAAGATACAAGGGAGTAAACATGATGCTCGTAATTGATATGGCCTACTCAAACATGGGTAGATTATGTGAGAAGTATTATGTGCTAATAGCATATAACACAAGTTTTAAAGTGAGGTGCTATCGACGTACTCTTGGACCATCCAGTATGTGCTTTTGGACCATCCAAGTGGCCTCAAATTGTGAGGTCCTATAGCTGGAACCGTCTAGTGGAATTAGGCTATTCTAGATGCCTTAGTGTGGGTTCATTTCTAGTGCATAACCAAAAGTGTTAGTTTTGAGAATCTAGGAGATGAATTGTTCGAATGGTTCGAGCATCAATGCATGACTCCTTTGGTTAGAAAACTTTGAAGCGTAAGATCTATCAGACCCTCTGTCAGTGATGTTGAACCATCCAGTAGAACACAAGTAAGTGTTCTAAATGATTTTTTTGGTGCTTAGTGTGGTGGGAGCCTTTGTATGTGCATGATACTATGCTAGCGTGTTCGTACAATGCTTATGAGCGCCCATCTAGCAAGGTGCATGTGCTCTTTGTGCGAGGGTGAAGCTAGAAGCCACATATTTGTTAAGGTTTCTAGTGTTGGTTCATTATGTGAAGCCTAAAAGATATGTTATGTGTATATATGCAATGAGATGATGCACAAAACATGCTTTCTAGATAGCACATTCTCAAAGAAAGCCAACAAAACTAGTTTCATGATTGATGAAGTTTTACAAAAAGTGGTTATGTGTTTAGTAACCAAGAATACATTCAAAACCTTAGTTAAAATTATAAATATAGTTTTAGAGTTGAGCTAATGTTTAGATGATAGAGAATTTCATAAGAAAAATAGAAAAATGTTTTTTTAAATAGTTACAATGGTTTTTTATGAATTTTACAAGATTATGCATACATATGAGACCTCTATTGTGTACTGGTGGACCGTTCGCTAGAATATGCAAAAACACAATGTGTTTATGTGTGTTTTGCTAGACCATTCACTCATGGAGGTCGGATTGTTCGATAGGACATATCAACAATGTAGAAATCACTCTAAGAATGATTTCAGATGCATCTAGAGACTGATTCGAGTGTGGTTTGCTGCTATGGTCTCCTAGTAATGTGAGAACTCGACCTAGATGTTGAACATCATGCATGGTGTGTGTGGAGGTCAAGCTTATCCATGGTGATGGTGGCCATGGATGGGCATGGAGCTCAATTCAAGATGGCAATGGGGACATCCCCGCCGGGGAGCAGCACCCCATCCCCGTCCCCGGTCGTCCAAATTTCCCCCGCTCCCCGGCTCTGTTCCCCGTCTCGGTGCTTGTTTTTCCCCGTCCCCATCCCCGATAGCAGTCGCGGGGCCCCGTCGGGCGAAACACACCCGATTAAAGTGCCTGACTCAGAATAAATGCTGAAATAAATCAAAATCCTTGACAGATTCAACCATAAAAATACTACAAGGACTTTGTTCTTTACATGGAATAGAGACAGGCATCAAATGCACACTGTTAAAAAAATCAACGAATCGGAATGAAGACCCCAACGTGAAGCTCAATAGTCACATCTATTGCATCCATCCTGACGGAGCCTAGTTTGAGCACAGGCTGTGCGCATGGCCTAGGTGTGTGTGTGTGTGTGTGTGTGTGTGTGTGTGTGCATATCTTTGGTTGCCCCTGCACAGAACTGCATGAGTGGAGGCACGGCGGCTGAATTGGGAACGAGCAGCGGCGCAGCACGACTGCAACTCCGTGAACGCGAGCATCTTATGGATCCAGTGCGGGGTGGTGGGAGAGTGGGAGGAGAGAAGCCATGGTTGGGAGTTGACGATGTAGCACGACTACCACTCCACGAGCGAGAGATTGCGGGTGCAGAAGAGAAGTGAGCGAGCGCGAGTGGCTAGCGGCGGCGGTTGGGATTGTGAGGTGAGGGATTGCTAGGGTTACCAGTTACTTATATCTCTGTTTTGGGCTTGGGCTGGATACATTGTGATGGGCTTCTTTTGGCCTGTATACTTGAGTCCCCCGACGGATTACGGGGACAGGGACTCCCATAACGTTCTGCCCCCCGCATCACCCGACGGGGATCACTTTTTAACCGTTAAGCTCCCCGTGGGGATCAATTTTTGACCAGCAAGGTCCCCTAATGGATGAAATCCCCGTCGAGGATCGGGGATCGGGGCCCCATTACCATCTTGAAGCTCAATGGGGAGACCGGTAGAGATGGGGATGGAGGGAGAGAAGGCTCTGGGGCTAGCTCACCATGTCACGGGGATCCTCCAACAGCAGTAGCTTGGCCAAGGATGCTTCATGCAGGGAGATCAGTTTCGAGCTTGCTCCACAGCATGAAGATGAAGAAGATGCTTGGGATGGCCTTCTCCTCCAACCCTAGCGAGATAAGTGTGTGGCGGAGCATGTCACCAGGGTGGTGTGGTCGTGGCCCTCTTTCATCATCCTCACCTTTTTCTCTCCTTCTACATGTTTATGTGTTCCTTGTGGTCAAAATGAGGGGAGAGGAGAGAGGGCTAGTGGCGTGGGGGTGTTGGTGTGAGTGAGTATGACATGTGAGGGAGACACCTCACATATTGCATGTTACATATGACTGTCTATTGGTTTGACCGGACAGTCTAGGGGGTGAGATGCAAGTCCAAAGTGAACAAATCTGAAGTGGATTGCGGAACCTTTTGTTAGTGACACCCAGACCGTTCGAAAAGCACTGCAGAGCCTAGAAAGTGCAGAACATGTATGCAAAGTTTTTTAAATAAGAACTTTAAGGATAGATTATGCTCAAATGCTTAAGATAAATATGTTGGCATGATCGGGTCTTGAGATATGGCATGCTTTGTCCCTATAGATATTTGTACTAGATAGGATTTTAGTTTTATTAAGCCATAAATTTATTCACATACTCCACCAAGATCTCTTGTGCTAACTCTTGAGATCTAGGTTCAACAATTATAGCTGAGGTAGATGTTGTCTGTACATGAGCAATATATCAAAATAGTGATATTGATATATGTGATGACAAATCTGTTATTAGTGTCTTGGTGCACGATATCCTAGAAGTTGCAACAAGTAGAGCTTGGGAGTGCGAGTGGAGGAGCAACGCAGGCACAGTGGAAAGGCGTAAGTAAAGGAGGGGCAGTGGATCATGAGGAGGGAGGCACTAGAAGAACCCTCACACCCGTGTTCCACAGAAGTTGGGGTTGTCTGGATGCTGTCCTCGCTTAGACATGCCTGCCAGGCAAGCAATCGAAATCGAACGCCCAGAGACACTGCCTAGCGTTGAATTGAAGCTGCCTGGGAGTCAGCATCCAAATAGGGTTGTCTCATGCATGGTTGATTTTAGAGAAAGTGCTTACTTGATATGCAGTCATGGATAATTTTGGCATTTAGTCACCTCGCTGCTTCTTTTCTTGAGTATCTATTTGAGTCTTTGAGAAGTAGTTCCAAATAGGTCCATCGTGCGACATCCTTTCCCATTAGTCAATGTACTCATATTGAACTGCATAGTCCGACAAGAGGTCATGTGGAGTAAGGCATTACAAGTGTGTATCTACAAGTGATAAAAAATGAGCATTTTTTAGCCTAGTTTAAAGCACTTGTGTTCAAAATTTCAAATTGAAGTGGCCAATGGCAAATCTAGCCAAAAGCATTATTGGGGTCATTGAGGTCAAATTCATGGCATGGTATAAAATTTCTTGAGTTTGAACAGTAATTTACTAAAAGATTTAGAAGTTTCGTCGAGGTCGCCAAACCCTGTTGGATTCGCCCTAGAAGTGGTGATTTAACTGTGCCTCTCATAGATAGTTACTTTGTGCACTCAATGAACACTTTAGGTTGGACATGATGAACTGTCGCCACCAACAAGTTAGATGTTGCCACAGTTAAAAGGTTGTCTAGTGACACGATTATTTAGGTTCAGAGCATGAGTCAAGTCTCTACAGTAAAATCTAATTAGTTTTAGACAAACTAAACATGAAACTAACAACCCCATGTGCTTATAAAATTTAGGATTAGTATTTGAAAACACTCTGTATAAGACATATTTTGTTTTCTTAGGACAACCTTTTTTTTCAACAATAATTAATCTATCGGTATATAACTTCTTTATATAAAACAAGATATAATATTCATATTTCAAAGTGTTTTTATGTATAAAATTCGTCACAAAAGATATATTAATAAGTACAAGGTACTAACCAAACAAATATGTCTGAGCAAACCGCGTGTAACTTAGTAGCTAATTAGGTTACTTTCTGGTTATGATGAAACCTATCCCAAGTTTGAGTTCTCGGTGATCATATTTTCTAAGTTTATTATAAAATTTAATGATATCCAGACACCTGTTTTTTGAAAAAAGAAAGTCCAAACACGTCAGGACTCGAGGCACGAGTCCATTTGCCAGGCATCAGCAAACGGCTATTGCTCCTTCCAATGTTTTTTTTAATTATTTTTTGAGACTGTTCCTTCCATTGTTGGAAGCGCGCAGTTTTCAAGATTCCCCGTCAGATCGAATCTTGTGTCGCTTGCATGAAACATTAAATATAGACGAAAATAAAAACTAATTACACAGTTTAGCTGTAAATCACAAGACGAATCTTTTGATCCTAGTTAGTCCATGATTGGATAATATTTGTAACAAACAAACGAAAGTGCTACAGTACCGAAAAGTTTTTATTTTTCGGAACTAAACAAGGCCTTTGTGCAGCTAGGCAGACGTGTCTTAAGGCCTTGTTTAGTTTCCAAAAATTTTTGGTTTTCGGTACTGTAGCAGTTTCGTTTTTATTTGACAATTATTGTCCAATTATAGACTAACTAGACTCAAAAAATTTATCTCGCGATTTACAGGTAAATTGTGCAATTAGTTTTTATTTTCGTCTATTTAGTGCTTTATATATGTGACGCAAGTTTTGATGTGACGATAAATTTCAAAAGTTTTTGATTTTTTAGGTGAACTAAATAAAGCCATGGGTTGCAGGCGGCGCTGGTTGTACTAGCAGCCACCTAGCCGCGCCGCCAGAATGCTTTTTTGTGGCCAATGTGCAGCTGCAAAATGTTTGCTGACTAGGCCTTGTTTAGTTTCCACCAAAATCCAAAAAAATTTTAAGATTTCCCGTTATATCGAATTTTTTGCGGCACATGCATGAAGCACTAAATATAGACGAAAACAAAAACTAATTACACAGAATCGCAAGACGAATCTTTTGATCCTAGTTAGTTTATGATTGGACAATATTTACTACAAACAAACGAAAATGCTACAATAGCGAAATCCAAAAAAATTTCACATCCAAACAAACAAGGCCTAATATTGTAGACTCCCAAAAACCCACTAGACAAAGGAAAAACCCGCAAGACCCACAAGAACCCACTTCATTCTCTCTGTCTCCGCGATGGTCTGCGATTCTGTCCACGATGGTCTAGTCTTGCTCCAACTAAATGGTTCAATACAATGATTTTGGTTGGATGTCATTATGTTCTTGTTCTTAACTAGTGTTGCTTGTTGTTTAATTGCCTATTATTTTATAAATATCATTCAGTCAATATGTGTTTGCTGTAAGTTGTCTTTGTAGAATATATTTTTATGATAAATTTATTTGAAGATATAAATGCTAAAATTATTTATTATAAACTGGTTAAACTTAAACTAATATGATAGATACGGTTCTATAGTTAGACTTTTTTGTGGATAGAGGAAGTACAAAGTTATCTTCATATGTGTTTGACGTACGTGATTATCCTGCTTACATGTTAACGGGCTTGAAACGTTTGACCATGAGTCCCACTGGCCGTTCGTGGCGATAGCCTTGTTGCTGGCGGACTCTCGCATAACCCATTTTATAGCTTGATGGCTAGCTTAGTGGCTAGTGGATGGTCCATGACACGCCTCGCCTGCAAAGCTATGTCTTAAGCAAGTGCACAAACATATACTTTTTCATCTCAAAATATTTACTCATCTCACTTTTAAGAAGTTAAATATTTTCAGTTTTAGTTAATTAGATTTACAGAAAATATTATATATTTTATCTGAGGTCAACAGGAGTGGCGTGACAAGGATGAATCTTAGAAAAATTACATATTTTCATACGATGTCAAATGGATGATTTTTATACAAAAATCATAAAATCAATAGTTTTAAGTTTTTTTATTCAAGGTCGTTAAAATACTCAAAATATAATATAAAATTTTAGCAATATAATAATCATGTACAAGTGCTTGTACATGATTATTATACTGCTTAAATTTTGTATTATTTTTATGAGGCAAAACCGGTTTGCAGTTTTGAGTTTTTATATTTGAGGTTGCTAAGATACTCCCTCCGTCCCTAAATACTGCTATTTCTAGGATAAAATTTTATCCACAAATACTGCTATTTCTATTAGCATACTTAGTCCACCAGCTCATTTGATTTCTCCTTGGAACTTTCGTGGTCCACAAACCCATTTAATTTCTTCTACGGAGTAGTACTTTGGCGCATGGTAATTGTTTGAGTATGTTTAGTTGGCATTAAATGCAGCTCGTTGGAACCAGAGAACCATGGCTTAACGTGCATGATTAAATGGTGGAATCCAAATTAATTGAGGGTAGAATGGTCTTTTGTTTGCCACACTAATCTGTCTGAAATCTGCTAGAAATAGCAGTATTTGGGGACGGAGGGAGTAGTAAACAAATAATATAAAGTTTCATCAAAATGTTAATCGCGTATCCAGGTTCGACGCCTCACAAAAATTATATTATTCCTGTATGATGTTAAATGAAGATTGTTTTATCTTAAAGTTGTAGCTATCGATGAGATCCGTAATTTTTTAGTTTTGAGATTTTCGATGACCTAAGATCGTCACGATGCTCGCGAAAATAACATAAATTTTAAGGAGCATATTAATCATATACCAATGCTACTTCTTTCAGCGAAAAAAAAGACATCTTTCCCGTATGATATATTGATAAATATTACTTTTTTATATGAAATTTGCAGAGCTCGATGAGATCATATCTTTCTGATATGATATTGGATAAATAAAACTAACGAATGCTTAAAAAAAGATTTTTTTAAAAAAACGCAGCCACGACCACGACCACGAGCACACGAAACTAGCCGTGGTAGCCGCGAGGACCAAGGACAAGGAAGATACGGAAGTGGGGTGGAATCCGTCGAGTCGAGGTGCCCATCAGTCCTGCACAGAGAATCCAGGTCGCTGGTCTCGTTCCGCCGTGGGCATGTGTTTGACGGTCTATGCGCCAGGTTTACGTAGGTCACACCCAGCCCACCCACCCACCCACCACTTGCAGGTGCATCCGCAAGCTGTTGCTGGTTCCGATGATGGCCCACCGAACACCACCTGGACCCGCGAGCAGCTCCGGGGCAAGCTGACGACGAGGAGATCTAACCGTGGCGGGCGGCACGTGCAGTCGTGTAGGTGGAGCGTGCAGTCGTGCGTGTGCGGTTGGGCGTGGCGCGCCACCGGTTGTTGAGAGAGCGAATCCGCAACGGAACCCGTGGACCGTGGTTAATTCGTCCGCATGGCCAGACTTTGGGACGTTGTGGGCCGCACGCAGGCAGGCCTGCCGCACCGTGCCCACGCTTGGAATGTGGGCCCACGTGTCATTGTCCCGCGCGTTTTTATGTGGGTCGTTGCGGGCTCTTTAAGAGCTAGTCGGGTGGAGATCCCGAGGTCGCGGCATTGAACGCCATGGCGACTGGGGCTGTCTCCTCGTGGGCCCCGGAGTGCAGAGACAAGAGAGTTTTATTGACTTGCGTTCAGAGGTTCAAATTCTGAGGCGGCTGTACAAGTGGCGTGTCGGATGGATGCACCGGCGGTAGCATGTCATGCCCACGTGTAGGTTCATTCAAAATTCTAAGACAAAGGAAAGAGCGTCGACCTTTTTGAGAAATCTAATTCTTGCAAAATAGTAGTAGTGTATATATATACATACATACATATGAGGTGTTCAAACCAAACCAAGACAATTCTTACAGAACTTTTGGAAAATGGGAACAGATTTTCTACCAAAGACCTGTAACGTCAACCACGTGTTGTCATTTGTCAATCAAATGAACCTTTTTCATATGCTTCGCTAATGCGTCCGAGTCCATTAGTCCAGCATTTTTGAACGACTGGAATCATTTACATTTGGAATTCGGAAGGGGTAATGACTATTTAAAGTACTTAATGGTCACTATTATGGTCTCCATCGTGCTACATATTTGTGAGCAACCTTTTTTTTTATATAGATCACCAAAGGCACTACGGTATTATAGTAGTATCACGTAACACCCGTGCTGAACGTGTGCTCAAATACGAATGAGGTTTGTCTAAGCAAGTAAGCAGACTCAAAAAGTCAGAACATGCCTACCAAACACAATTTAGGCCTTGTTTAGATACACCCAAAAACCCAAAACTTTACAAGATTTCCTATCACAATCGAATCTTACGGCATATGCATGGAGCATTAAATATAGATAAAAAGAATAACTAATTGCACAGTTTAAATATAAATCGCGAAACGAATCTTTTAAGCCTAATTACTTCATGATTGGACAACATTTATCAAATAAAAACGAAAGTGCTACATTGTCAAAATCCAAAAACTTTTTGGATCTAAACAAGGTGTTAGGCCTTGTTTAGCTTCTAAAAAAATTTAAAATTCTCCGTCACATCAAATCTTGTGACACATGCATGGAGTATTAAATATAAATAAAAACAAAAACTAATTACACAGTTTACCTATAATTTGCGAGACGAATCTTTTGAGCCTAGTTAATTCATGATTAAACAAAAATTATCAAATACAAACGAAAGTGCTACGGTACCTAAAATTCAAAATTTTACCAACTGAACAAGGCCTTAGAGTAGTATAGTAACGTATTTGAGCTACCGACATACGGGTCCACATAAAAAAAAAGAGCGACATTAGGAGAGAGATTAACGAACGGGCGCTTGCACGGGCGGAAAGGGGGGGGGGGCACCCACGCAAGCACAATAATTCATATACATACTCTTTTCATATAGGATTTGGAAGTCATTTAGAACAGTGATACGGTCTCCAAAACACAACTTTGATCTTTTATTTTTATAAAAGTATTTAGAAAAAATGATATATGTATATTTTTATAAAAGTATTTTTTAAGACAAATCTATTCATATAATTTTTATATTTGCAAACTCAATAACTTAAAAGTTATTGATGATTTATATTCTCAATGTTTGACCCAAATATTGTCCAAAACGTCATCAACATTCTATACGGAGGGAGTATTTATATAAATATTGATATTTATAGCACAAGAAATATTAATTTCACCTTTTTTTTGCTAAGATATGATGATTTTGATAAGAAATAGTGTAATATTTTTTAAAAAGCTCTTTAAACATACAATTATATATATATATATTATCACACTAAAAAATATAATTGTATTTGTTTAGCTCCCTTAATCAAAATTGTTGGTTTCGCCACAGCTTTTAGTTAAGCTAAAACACAAGATACAAGACAAAAGAAAATGACCCCACTATGGAAACATCCTTGGGACACCCGGTTCATCCCAATCGAGGATCGAATTTGGGTGGGCGTGCTCCACGAAGGGAGTTCAACCCTGCGGCGAGTTTTTTTTACACTGTCCCTATCTTTTTTGTAAGACCCAATTACAGATACAGACATTCATATATAAGAGTGCACACTCACTCCTATGAACACGCACACACACACCCTATCTCTATGAGCACCTCCGAACAACCGAGTTGGACCGACAAATCTTAAGATTGACGAAGTCACCACAGGCGTTTCGCTATCGATGGGCACGTCGCCTATAGCGTCGTTAGATGATGTAAATTGATCATTCTTTCATATTTGTCACACTAGTAAACTACCATATATGATACTTTTCCAATAAGAGTATCTCCAAGAATTTTTCTAAAATTACTCTTTAATCATCATTTAGAGACTCATTTGAGTAAAAATCACTAGCTTTCTATAACTTTGTATTGTCCAATAGTTTTCTATATCTGTGCACACTCTAGAGAATCATTGTCATTCTTAATCTTTGGCTAGCGAGAAATCCAAAATAAAGGACCTCTATATTTGAAGATCTAATTGAAGAGACTGGTGGAGGATATTTTTGCACTAAAATCTCTATTCCTATAAACTGAGAAGAATGTAGAGTCTCTTAAAGTTGCTCAGCATCTCCGAGAGTACCTAATAAATCCTCCCAATATAAGATTTTTTTGGCAAGAATAGAAAAAACCCCATCTTCAAGAGTTTCCAATCCCACCTCCCAATCTTTCAGCATCAAAAAATAAGTGAAAGCGTGCATATATCCGCGTGTGGAAGATGCACGTATCGATCTCTCCATCTAAGGTGGAAGGACGTGGAAAAGAATGAAGAGTAGAAAAATATTTTTGATGCAAATATACGAGGGACAAAGAATATATAATAGTGGTTAGATAATTTAGAAATAGTATAGGGCCTTGTTTAGTTGCAAAATTTTTTTGCAAAATGGATACTGTAGCACTTTCGTTTGCATTTGACAAATATTGTCCAATCATGGACTAACTAGGCTTAAAAGATTCATCTCGTAAATTATAGATAAACTGTACAATTAGTTATTTTTAATCTATATTTAATACTCTATACATGTGGCGCAAGATTCAATTTGATGGAGATTCTAAAAAAAATTTGCAAAATTTGTCAGTAACTAAACAAGGCCTTAGGATTTCTAATGTAAAATTCTTAGGATTTCTAATGTAAAATTCTTTTCTATATTTTAGAAGTGAATTATTTGAAAAATATTGGAGATGGTCATATTTATTCCTCTCAATATTTTTTGGCAAGTTGAAAAACTCTATTATTTTGAGAAGAAATTCTATGGGAACTTATCAACAAATTAAATCAGTCAACTGCTAATTTATTTGCTCGGTCCCTTTCTCTCCAAGCTGACCAATACCTCCCTATAATTTTTTTTTGACAGATTTGCTCCCATTTTCTATTGAAAGAACCTTCCAGTTCCAGCCGGCCTTTCGTTAAGAACAATGCAGCTTGGACCAAACAAGTGCATGCCATCCCGTGTATAGCGACTGGTCAGCCGGCGCGTCGCGATCTTGCTGTTAAACACTACATGGGCAGGCACTGGGATAACGCTCCCTGACGCTAACCCCCAACAGAACCAGGCCAGTAGGTATCAACGTGCGTCTAGCTAGTTAGCTCCATGTAGCAGTCCGTCACCTAATGATTCCTTTAATTGTATAGTCCGCTGCCTTAAGTTTGGTTGTGCCAAGATTATTATGAAGAAGAAGATGACACGTTTGGTTGGTTGGTAGCTTGGTACACAGATAGATGCCTCACCAGATCAATGCACTTTTTCGTTTCAAATGCTTGCAGAGCCTTCAAGTTAAAGCAAGTAAACAGGGTACGTTGTCTCAAAAAGGAACATAAAAAAGAATGATGATAGTACTAATCAGTTAGTTATGTGCTTGTACCACTGAAGGGTGTCAGGTGTAAAGACGTGTCAAACAGAAAACAAAAGCTAAGGGTCCGTTTATAGGAATCGATTTCACTGAAAAAAATCATAGAATTTGAAATAATCCTACTCTTAAACAGGGCCATATAATATTGAGGCATTTAAACAGAGGATATTGTCAGGTGTATCGATACAGATCCAAACGGATAATTTAGGTCAAGAAATAGTCAGAAACTAATATAATACTTTCCATATCAAATATGCAACTTTAAATATTCGAGTTCAGATTTAATATTGGGTATCAAATATTCAAATTCAGATACAGACGGATATGAAATGAAAGGACATTAAATATCTGGAAACGAGATAAAGATCCAAACGAATAATCTGGGGTCAAGAAATAGTCGGATACTAAGGCCTTGTTTAGTTGGGAAAATTTTTTGGTTTTGACCACTGTAGCACTTTCATTTGTATTTGATAATTATTGTTTAATTATGGACTAATTAAGCTCAAAAAATTTGTCTCGCAAATTACAGTCAAATTGTGTAATTAGTTATTTTTTTATCAATATTTAATGTTTCATGCATATGCGTCCAAATGTGAGAATCTTGAAAATTTTTGGAAACTAAATAAGGGCTAATATAATACTATATTTCCATATCAAATATGTAACTTTGAATATTCGAATTCAGATTTAATATTGGGCATTGAATATTCAAATTCAAATACAGGCGGATCTGAAAGGACATTAAATTTCTGGAAACAAATTTAGACCCTTCGAAGGAACGGGCAGAACATGCCACATTCCATCCATGGATCTGACGTACTTAGAATCTGACCTTGGTAGTTAGAATTTGAGGCGGAGAGGGATATGGAGTCTGACGACTCTGAACTGGCCACCCATGTTTGTTCAATTCATCAGATCCAACTAACCCACTGAATCCACATCTATCTGCCCAATGGTGAAGAGATCCATAGACCATACCGCACGTTTTACTTCGTTGTACTATCAAAGAAGGGCAAACGTATCACAACAGACCTGTACTATTCTCCTCAAGAATCTAGTCCTGGATCGCTCGGATTAACCTATTTGAACGTGCATTGTGACTTGTGAGGGTTCATCCATGATGCAACAACTCGTTCTCTTTATATATAGTTTCTAAAAATGCAAATGGCTTGTAAAAGAGTTCGACAGAAAAGTGGTTTCCCCGATTACAAGTATATTAACGTCATTATCTAGGGCTTGAAAAAACTGTACATAGTGCTATCGTACAACAATTGGATCGAAGAGCTACACGCTCAGCTTTGGCGTCAACACTTGAAGCCAGCATGGTATCAAAACTGTCAGATTCCTTTTCGTTGGCAAAATTACACGAGGGTAAACCAGCAACGTGCAGCTTTTCGCCTAGAAAGTACAACCAACAACGCTCCGCCGTAGTAGCCGGCGCCTATTGTAACTCGTGTCGCCCGCCGTGCCAATGGTACCTCACCATTTGGAACGAGGGAGGTAACTTTTAACTCTCTTCTTAATGAGGCACGTGCAGCGCACGTTTTCGGAAAAAAAGGGTAAACCAGCAGCTATTTCCACTCTTGACATGCTCAATTTGTCAGTGCTCATTTCTCGACCCCTAAGGCTAAGCTAATCTGCCGTTTACACTCTCTTTCTAATTATGTTCTTGCGCGGCTCCTTTTTGATTGGTGCCATCCCCGAACCCAGAGAAGTCATCCCTACAGCGCTCTGGTACAAGTCATTTAACCTGTACAGATCAAAACATTACAGAAAATAGTGATTAAAACACAGTTACCAAAAGTTGCACCATGAGATTCGCTGTAAGATAGCAGCAAACCTTGGCATACTGATCACCAGTGCAACCACAGAAACTCCAACAATAAGCGGAAAAACTGGTGCTGGGGTCAGTTCCTGCATCATACCAAAAAAAAACTATATGATCTCCTAAATAGACAAAAACGCAATTAAATTTGACTCACTAACATATTTATGTTCTAGTACAATTGACACTTTATTTGGGTATTCAGACATTAGACCAAATCAGTAGGAATGAGTAGTGAGTTGATCCATTTACCCCACCAGTCCCCAGCAAAATTCCAATCCCCGCATAACTAGACAGGAATTCAGGTAAATTATATGTTTCTACCTCATTTGTAAAAAATCTAGGATGCATAGACAAAGATAGCTTGCAGCATTATCTGTTCTTGCATTATAGAGAACATAAGATATCTCAGTGCTGTATAAACGAGGACATCAAAATTTAATACCCCTCATGTTCAGGATAGCTACTGATTTCATCTCTTCAAGTTTGAGAATGCAAAATTACAATGTCAAGAGAATATTGCAATGCTTATGCAACTTTTGTGGATAAGTTACCTGCTTTTGATGACGCTCTTCAGTTTTATATTTGAGGGGGCCAACATGGATTTGGGGTTCCTTTTCCAGATCTACTTCAACTAACTCTGATTCAAACCTATGTGTATGTGATGGAAGGCCAGATCGAAGCTGAACAAGATGCTTGCCCTTGGGCAAATCTCGCACTTCAAAATAGTACGAAAGAGGAACAGGAAGTACAGATTCTACTCTAGAAGGGTCTGCTGCTGATCTGATCTCAACAGAGAGATGCGGCTGTAACGTATCAATGCCGTCTCCTTCCACATGACCACTCAAGATTGTTACTTCTGGGTGTTCAAAAACCACAAAATCAATACCAGTTATGTCTTCACGACCAACCTAGAAATGAAATGCAAATGTTGTTAAGCATAAACAATAAAAGGAGCACAAGAAGTTCCTCATTCATAACTGAGAATATGATATGCTGCAAGCAGAATGTGCACTGGACTTCAGTGCTTATGTTAGACTTACATTAACCGACAAATATTCGGGTGAAGCACGCTCAACTGCTGCAAACCGAAGATTATCTTTTGCAACCACTCTTATAGAGTAAGTTGATCCAGGCACAAGTCCTCTAAGACGAAACCTACCAAAAGCATCTGTGGTAGCTTCCTCATAAAAACCTGTGGATTCAGATCTTGCTTCAACAAAAACACCCTCCTTTGGGTGGCCAGTTAATAGTGTTACAGAACCCATGGCACTACATTGAAATATGATCAGAGTTAAATATAGTAAGATTGGCCAGCAACCACAATTAAGACTTAGTAATGCATATTCACAGTAATAGTTTTCAAGCACCAGCATGACCTTATCCTAACTGACCATTAAGAGCTTTGTGTGCACATGATGTGGGAACCATACAACAAAACCATTAAATATAACAGGATGGATTAAGCAAGGTATCCATAATTCAACATTATCAGTCAGACACTAATGTGGGTGTACTAACCTTTGTTGGGTAGCTAGAACTGATCCTCCTATGGACCCATAAATGGTGGAATATAATAATAAATACAGAGATTATAATTTAATAATGTCTCATTGTGAAGTTAAGATAGGACATGAACTTTCTGCAAGCTGCTACTGTGTTTCTTTGCATTCAAAGCAAGACATAAGAGAATAAAATACTTATGCATAAATAGACAGTGAAGCAAACCTGTAAGCCACTCTGGTTGCACGAAATTCAGCCTCCCTAGACTCTCCAGAATTAAGATCAATAGCTACTGCTGATGGATTGAATTTATATTCCTACAGCAGAAATATCAAACCATTAGCAGCTATCCAGAAAACTGAATATAATTCTACAACTTAAGTTACTTTTTAAAGACTAGATACACATTTTATGCTGAATCCTTGGATGCACTGATTTCGAATTTCTACAGCTGTGTCCAAGTATGAACTGACTAAAAGTTTATGTGGTGACAGAATCTCCTAAGCTGAAACTCAACCCAAATCAGGGATATTTAGATGAAATTGTAAATTCTGAAAACTCATACATTAAATATTATGTATCTTAGAGACTTGATGGAAACTTCAGTCAGAAGTGAATCACATAAACAAAACTACATAAAATAAACATGGAATGGCCACTGATAGGATAAATGTTGCAGATCCAAATTAACCATTTATGGCAAGTACCTTTTGTGTTATTTAGCAGAAGAAACACAAAGAAGATTGACTGTGTTTATCAATAAAAAAAGAAGATTGACTGAAAGAGCGCACAGAAACACAAAGCACCTTTAGAAGTGGCCGGAGATAGAAACTTCCAGGAAATAAGTTGTCAAAGGTGAAAGTTCCACCAGAACTACTAATTGAGTTATTTCTGTACCCTTCCTCGCCACTCAAAGATAATAATACTGAAGGTAAAAGCTCTGAATTTTCACCATAAATCCGCACTGATATCTGACCAAGCTTCTGACAAGAAAAGGTGTATGGACCAGTTTGCTTGAGATGGTAACCATCCTGCATGAAGGTGAAAAATGATATCAGATTGGATATTCAACAGAACACCACTTTTGCAATTACTGGTTAAAGGTTGAATTTTCAGCTTTATGCTGCAACTTTCTACTATGTACTAGGCCATGTGTTCACGAAGCAGAGGCTGCAAGTTTATTTCCATTATCTAAAACAGAATGTAAAGACAGTGATGCTCCTGCATGAACAGCACACCATTGTGTTGTACTACCTCTGTCCCAAAAAGGATGCAATTCTGGGTTTCAATTGAGTCTAACTTGCTTAATTTTTGACCAAGTTTATAGAAAATATTATCAATATTTTTTTACTCCAAATAGGTACACTATGAAAATATATTCCGTGATTAACCCTGGTACTTATTCAGTATCATAAATGTTAGTACTTTTTGTATAAATGTTAGTACTATTTTTTACTCCAAATAGGTATGCTCAAAGTGTAATACAAACCTTTGAAGCTTCAACTTTATATACTATGTCATCATACAAAGGACCTGCAAAAAATGATCCTTCAGAATCTGTCTTTGTCTCTGTTGCTACATCCCCTTTGTTCAGATGGGCATAGTTGCTCTTTCCAGCTGCTACAATCTTGATGTCAACATCAGAAGTTGCAGGTAGCACTGATCCTTCAAGGTATAGACCAGTTTTTGCAGTGATTAGAGGAACAGTATCTTGGCATCCATTCATAGACACTGAATACTGCAGTTTAAATGATAAAATAATTAGAACAATGGTTTCAAATAAAAATAAGTTTACTTATTGACTGTCACTCACCTGCTGTCTTGCTGGATAAAATAGGACCTTGTTCCTTCCAGTGCTGCAAATATGAAAATCATGTCAGTATAATAAATTCATTTACATGACTATTTGCTGATCAAAGAAAAGCAATCTTCAAAAAAAGAACAAAATTAAGCAGTCTGCAATAAAGGTAAAACAAGGGTCCAAGGCAGAACAACTTTTTAGTTGCCAACAAAATTAGAGACTAATTCTGATTAAGGACAATAATCAAAAGGATAATGGAACAGTACCTAGAATCATGGGGGACAAAGATGAAGTCCTCCCCAAGGTCAGCCCAAATAGAGTACTCAAAGGCAGTAAAGTCATTTTGATTATCCTTTCCAATAACAGGTGAAGTGGATATCTTTTCTATGAAACTGTCGTCACTCTTCAAGACATCCACGACCATATCCTTGGAATCAATGTTTTCCTGAAGGGAGCTCATGTCCACATGGATTTCACCTTTTACAAGATACTTCTTTGCGCTGATATGAATAGGCTAAAAGATATTTTCAATGTTAGGTGCCAAATTGAACCTTGCAGGAATATATCTTGTAAAGTAGAAAAAAAAACTTACCATTGATTTAGCTGTATCAAACAAAACAGACGAGCTCCCAAAGGAAATACAAGGATTAGTTAAATGAATCTCGTGTTGCCCTGAAGTTTCAACACAAATCCTTTGAGATCCTTTCTGTTCAAGAAGAAAAGAGGATTGTGTCAAATGTAGGTTCCATTGACAAAAAAGAATGTAGATTTCTCTAGTTGTGAGGTAGGACCTTTATCGACAAATCAAGTCTAGAAGAATCTGGCTGCTGAATATAAGCTTTAGTATCATGAGTTGAAACTAGCTCAATCCAGTAGCCTTTTTGTACAAACACAATGTCTCTCACATCATCAGTACCAACATCTATATTCAAGGTACTTTGGTCCCAGCACCAATCATCCTTAGCTGAGCCCTCGGGTAAAGAATTCTTCACCTAAAAGCAATATATTGAAAATAGTAAAGACTAGAAAGATACTACATGTAAAGAGTAATTTTTTTTACAGTGACTATCACACAAGGTCTTACCTCTACACGATATTTTCCAGGAAATACTTTCTTGAACACAAAACTGACATTATCTTGCTCCAATGTAGTTGTCTTCTTTTCCTGCTCAACACCGCCAGCCAATCTAACAAGCGAGACAAGAATGTTCTGGTTGCATTGCTCTTTGCATGAGACTTTGCCATGAACATTGACTTGTGACTGCCAACAAAGAGATAATCCTCAGATATTATCTCAACCTAGAATGCATCTATCAAGCTTGATGGAAGCAAACACAGTATTGCTCATGCCTACCTGAGAGAATTCGAGATCAAGCAATGGGCTATTTACATTGATGCTAATAGATCCTGGTGAAAACATAAGACTAGAAGAGCGTTCGGAATCTACAGGTAATGCAGATAATTCGTATTCACCAGCAGGAACCTGCAAAGTGCAACAAATAAAGCATAATTAGTAATAATGCCATCTAAAGCTTAAATCAAGAAGCAGTGTAGAAGCTATTAGCAGCGTAGACTGGTTCATGCCAAGATAAGACCATAATTCACAAGGATATAAACAATTATTGAAACTGGAATTTATATTCATATATTCGTATCAACACAAGTCTTGATAGCCTGTCAGTGTAAGATACCCCTTGCTATTGCTAAATTAATCATAATAACATGGAACTGAAAGATAGGAGCACTCTAAAAACTAAGAAGATCACCACACAAGTTTAAATTGCAATACATAATGCAAAACTTATATATTCATACAGAAAAAATAGCCACACTCAAAGGAATTGCACATTGCTAGGTAAGAGTATAATATATTTTTGGCAAGGAGGCAAAAAAAAAGGGGGGGGGGGGGGGAGGCACCACCCCCCAAAAAAAAACCACTACCTTCACCCCAA
>Ga0182004_10000293_pt1 | contig 27800 bp, 17 predicted proteins | sample Sormic07211540_1_FD_120479 | JGI IMG/M metagenome (GOLD analysis project Ga0182004, IMG submission 120479) | Endophyte microbial communities from Sorghum bicolor roots, Mead, Nebraska, USA - 072115-40_1 MetaG | ecosystem: Host-associated > Plants > Roots > Unclassified | place: USA: Nebraska...
TACTCGGTGGTATAAAGTTCAAACACTCTCTCTTACTTTCTTGCAAACTAGAGTAGCTTACTTCTTGTATAGAAACTTTAGGTAGCTCTCTAGTGTAAGTAGAGACTTAGCTCTTGTGTGCATGGTGATCATAGCAACTAGAATTGTTGGGTAGGTGGCTTGCAAACACCCCTTTTAGAGCTAGAGCAAAAAGCTTCGCTTTGTTATTTACTAACCTCTTGCTCTAGTGTTTTTTTAGAATTTTTAAATAGGCTATTCACCCCCCTCTAGCCATATTAGAACCTTTCAGTAATCTATGTCCATTTAGAGGCAAGCCTAAGGATCACCACTCCTGGAAAAATCTATGTTGCCTCGAGGGGTAAATAGGCGTTTCTAAAATTTATCAACAAACAAAGCTTCGTAGTGAACTAGAAGAGTGTGGAACTTCCATACTCAGACGCAAAAAGCATAAAGATGTGAAACCACCTCACAACACAAAAGAAGCTCAAATAATATGTGCGCTTAGAGTTCTATCTCAAACAAAACTTGTATAGAATTTGGAGATATCTAGTAGCAAATCCATAAAATACCTACACCCACAAACACATATAACCTAGTAGAACGGGTGGCAAGCAAATATAGCAGTTCAAAATAAAGAGGTGAGCTCTAGTCACCACACAACAAGAGGCGAGACAAAATATTTACCTCAAGGTTCAGCGAAACCACTAGGGGTTGCCTACGTCCTCGTTATTGAGGGAGCCACAAAGGCTTGGAGTCTCTTCCAAGGCATGCTCTCAAATGATCTGTAACTCTTATTCTTAACCCAACACTTTAATCACACACTTATCGCTCACTCTCACAAAGAGATGGGTTGGGGAGAGATTCATAGAGCTTTGGAATGTCTTTAGAATGATGAGTGCATCAGCAACACCAACCGAGCACGTGGGATGGGTACATATATTTAGTCCCCATAAGAACCACCGTTAAAGCTCAAAACATTATGGGCGTCTAGGGTGCAGAGCTTCCACCTTTGAACGCGGACTTCTCGTCTAAACGCAGAACTTCCACAGCCTTAGCACAACAGGACTTGTGAAAACGCCATAGCCTTTTACTCTGAACTCTGTTCTCAATGATATTGGAATTTTCAGAAAGCCCAACCCAACCAAGAACAAGCCACAAGTTATTTCTCTCATCTTAACACTTGGGGTTCGGTCACTCTGAGCACTTGAGACTTGTCTAACTATTAGCGCCGTGGATGTCTTAGAACATGAGTTTTTGGTAAAATTAAATTGATTCAAGAACAATTCAATACCTAATACCTGTGTACCTCTATAGTAGATGATCCACATGTGACATATATAACACAACATCACACGAAGACTAGACAACATGCGTAGAGATTAAATTTAGAAAGACAAAGATAACATGCACTGGCCTAATGATACTCCAAATACTGAAATTATCATAATTTCTATGGATATTAATTGTATTGCTACCTAAGTATAATTATCGAAGAGAGAAAGCAAAATTCATAGAATTGAATTTAAGTTAGAAACCATGTCTACACGAGAACTAAGACATGAAGGATGTGATTGGTTAGGAATGGAGAGAGAGATGATGAATGTGATTGGATAAAAAATTATTGTGTAGAAACTATCCATTGTGACCATGGTTTTTATATGCATATTTTGCTGGGCATGAGATTTGGTTAGAGCAGTCCCAATGCTAGAAACTATATGTAATTTTTATACCTATTAATTTCTTTAGACACTATATATAGAAACCATAATCCTAATGGATATTTTTTATCCAATCACATACATTCTCTCTCCAATCTCTATCAATCACATTCCTTCATGTTTTGGTTTTCGTGTAGATATGGTTTCTAACTTAGACCCGGTTTCTATAATTTTTACTCTCTTTTCTTAATAACTACTATGGCCTTGTTTAGTTCACCCTGAAATCCAAAATCTTTTCAAGATTCCCCGTCAAATCGAACTTTGCGCCGCATGCATGGAGTATTAAATATAGATGAAAACAAAAACTAATTGCACAGTTTATCTGTAAATCACGAGATGAATCTTTTAAACCTAGTTACTCTATGATTGGATAATGTTTGTCAAATAAAAACGAAAGGCCTATCTTACCATGTCAGAAAAATGTTTAGATAACAATACAATTAATGTTAAAATTATAGTAGTTTGTGTACTAGGACTCTAGGAGTACCTTCTCTACACATGTCAACAATTCACCATGGATGCACGGACCAGGGTCCGCCCATTCCACGTGGCTGTCAAAAGGTTAATGCTAGGTGGAGCCACAGGGGTACTCCCGTCAACTCCTGCTGTTCACGGGCTGAAGCGAAAATTCAGCCCCAACCAGGCCGGCGACGGACGCCTCCTTGTTCTCTTCGCCGCCGCCGCTGCGTGGGCTAGGCTGACTTGACCAATCTCGGCCTATCGAGGCTCTTGCTGCCCCGACCACGGAAGGAGCCTCCTGCAGCGTGGCTCCGGCCTCCGGTCGACCACGAAGCCTCGATCTGCTCGTCCCTGCATGAGGAGGTTACTCGTCATCCTGTTCGCAGCGGCTGCCCTCGCGGTAGCCACCAGCGCGCACGAGCACCATGGCGAGGCGCCCACCTGCGCTGGAGGCAGCGGGCACGTGCTCGCGGAGTTCCGCCCCGGGGAGGTGACCGTGGACGGGCACAGCGACGACTGGGACAGCGTGGAGGCCTCAGAGTTCGCGCTGCTGCCGGCGCTCGATCCAGACGAAGATAAGGCCTACTCCGGCGGCAAGGTCGCTGTAAAGGTTCGTCGCTTCCAGGCTCTCTTCTTCGTCGTCTTCTCTTTCTCTTACTCTCCTCCCCCATAGCGAAACATGTGGATCACGAGAAGTTAGGCTGATCTCAATTAGATTCAGAACTGACTGTTGCCGAAATGGGGCTCGATAAGCCGAATCATGGACTTGCGATTGCAAAATATTAGATTTATCTGGAATAGCTAGCTAGATGATCGAGTTCAGTTTTCTACTAATACTTTGAAACCTTGATGTCTCCGAAGTGGTGCTTTATTGACTTCGGAAGTTGGCTGTGCAGGCTGTGCATGATGGTGTCAACGTCTTCTTCTTGCTTCAGGTTTATGGGGATTACGCTTACACTAAAGGGTACTTTCGCCTTCTTTCTGTGTCACTACATCTGTACCAGTGCGGATAGAGCGATAGTGGGGGTTGTAGTGCTCTTTATGGCCACTCTTTTAGTTCAGAGACGTTGGGCAACCAATCAGCTACTCCTATATCGTTTTTTTGATGCACCAATCCGTCACGATCTGTTTGTCCTTTAACTTTGGCATTGTCAGTTGATTGGAGGCCTATAGATTTATACATTTTTCTCGATTGTTCTGTTAAATAGTACTAGTATCATAACAGCTTTTCTTGTTGTGTTGGTCTTCTTTGAGGCCTGACGGTGTTTTAACTGGATTGAGTATACCTTCCACCCAAGGCATGTTGCTGGTTTGATTTGATTGATTGTGCCTTGCGAGAACTATTTCATTCTCAAAATGGATTTTAACCTTCTACCATTAATTTAAACATATAGCTCTGAATCTAGTAACCTGTGCTTTTGGTTCACCTGTTCATCAACACAGGGAAAGTAACAAATGCCCTTCTGTTGCTCTCATGTTCCAAGTTGGAGAGAAAGCCACATTTTACAATGTAAGTTTGGGTTGCTTCCAGCTATGAACCATTACAAGTGTAGTTTCATGCATGCATTGAGCTTTTTTTTATCGTTACGTTAACATCTCCTTTTTGTATTTCTGGATAATGCATTTTGTACTCTTTCTTATTGGTTATTGTATAATGTATGGCAAACATTATACTGTTTGTCCTTTTTAGATGGGAGGATGCAAAGATATGCCAGGTTCATGCACAAGTAAAAGTTGTAGAGGTCATGAGGTTGACATTATGCACTTCTCAATTGGAAATGCTATTCCTGGACGACTTTATGGTGGCAATCACATAGACAATGCAGCTGGGAATGGAAACGACAGGTAAATATGTTCTACTCCCTCCATCCCAAATTGTAAGTCATTCCAAAAATCTTGGAGAGTCAAAGCATTTTCACGTTTGACTAAAATTATAGAGAGAAATACTAAGATTTGTAACATAAAGTGAGTATACTATGAAAATGTAATTAAGGAAGAATCTAATGATACTTAGTTGGTATCATAATAATAATTATTTTATCATATAAATTTGGTCAAACTTAGAAAAGTTTGACTCTCCAAGATTCTTGGAATGACTTGCAATTTGGGATGGAGGGAGTACTTCATTGCATGATGGTCGTGTACTTATGTATTGTATGAATAGAAACTTACGGTTAGAGTATTCCTTTATTTAGATTTGGTCACCTTGTTGATGTCTATGCATGGAATCCACATTGCCGATACCTTGATGGACTGGGCCCTAAAGGTAAACATGCTTACAAAATTCAGAAATCATCATGTATGGATTATATGTTTGGTTATTTTCCTACTAACCTTTCTTTATTGAACTTTGTTTGGGACAAAACTTGTTTCAGAGAACAATTTAGATGCTCAAAATGATTGGCATGGGGCTTGGTGGCACAGTTCACTGACCGTCCATTCAGGCATACCATCAGACTCATTTCTTTTTTATCTTCATACTTGGTCTGGTTATGAATTCTAAAGAACATAACATATGGAGACCGTCTTCTGAGAGTTGACAACTTGAGTTTGCATGCTTTAATCTTCTAAATGCCCCTTTTCTCTAACTGCACGTATATTTTTAAAACAAGCAATGGACATCCACTGCAACAATATGGAAACATATGCTCTCGACAATGTAACCTGGCTAGTCATCAATCAATATACCTTAATTGAATGTTGACCAAATGGCAAATACATGCAAGTTAAAATTTATTATTAATGGTTATTTGAAATCTTCTTCCAGGCTTTGTTGATGATGATAATCCTTATGGAAAACAGGATGAGAAGGGCACATATTATTTTGAGTTTTCAAGACCCTTAAGAACAATGGATCAATTTCAGCAGGTACTTATCCACAAACACGTTACATTTAAGATACTGCAGTATGAGTGCCTGCACTATCATGTTTCGGTTAGTTAATGGCAATTTAAATCATTAATGTATAAACTGTGTTAAGCAACATGGACACATTTTTCTTAGTAGACAGCACATATTCTGGATGAATTCCTAGTTATCTGGTCTCTACTGTGATGCAACCATGCCATTATCAGTTGTTTGTGGAACTGTTAAGGTACACAACCGAAACAAAAACAGGCATCTTGTGCCCAGGGTGCTTTGACAAATCCACCTCATCTGTACTTATGATGGCCGATGTGTATGTGCACCTATTTAAAAAATGTGAACTGACTGACATGATACCATCTATATCAATTTAACCTGCTTGAAGTTTTATGCTTTACTGTATTTACCCTAACCAAATACAGTAATCAAATGCTCCTTTGGCGATGCAGGATGCACAGTTCACAATAGGACATCCCAGCAATATGGCTGTAGCCTTTTGGTACCCAACTGATGGCAAAGCATGGAGCAAGTCCGATCATTACTCAGCCAGTTGCAACTGGTTGGTTTTGGATATACAACGTTCATCTGAAGCTGCATATTACCGTCCAGCTCCTAATCGCTCTTGGGATGCTGCAACTGCCTTTGCTTTACTTCTTTCAGTGGTAGCCATTTGCCTGTCCATCTTTGTGGGCTACCGATTTTCTAGGAACAGGAGCACTGCCCAGTTTACACCACTTGAACAGATCCAGTTTGCTGAAGAACGCCATTGATTGGAATTGATATTAGGCGAAGCAGCAAGAAACAGTGTTTCATCTGTTTCACCATTGTACCTCCAAAGTTGACAGATTGCTGCATTGCAGTTTTGAACCGCGATGTTGTGAGCTAGCATAGGACATATTGAAAGCATACACAATACAGAATTATAGACTGCCGATTTTTATTCTAGGAAACAATTTCGGTAAATGTTGTACATTAACTCTGGGTTATTGGCTTACTGCGCCACTTGATATCATTCTAGATTCTACCTGTAACACGTGTGGTGGTTGTTTCATTGGTTGTATAATATTTGAATATATCTAAATTTGGTTCAAATGCTGAAGTGAACTTTCCCCTAGAATAACGCTGATTTATTGAAAATCTTCCCCGTGCCCGTAGTCCGTAGAATCACTCAAGGAGCGAAGAACAAAGCAGTTAATTCGAGCATGCTTTTAGTAATTTAATTTATTAATTAATTAACAAACAAGCAACTAAATTGAGTTCAGATCAGGTCTCAAATTTTGAACTGGGGCATGCTTTGAATCCATTGAGTTTTATCCTGTTCGTTTGAGCTTACCAGCTACTATTTTTTTTAAGACATGGAATAATATTTTTCCAGAATAAATCAGTATAAGGATCACGCGCCGAACCGTAATGGTGTACTAGCATTTACCCGAGCCCAAAATGTCCGAGTGAATGCGGCCCGTCACTCCGTCAGTCCGTCACCCGTGAGAAGTTTGAGAGAACGCCCCACTACTTCAGGTCCGTCTCATCGCCAATCTGTGCGCCCACTTGCCTGGCCTGGCCCCAATGCCTCCGCAAGTTCTAGGGTTTTAGGCTTTAAGCAGCGGCGGTCCAAGGTTTTTGCGCGACCTTCGTCGGCGCGCTACCAATGGCTTAGCAGCTTAGTACCTCATCCGTGCTTCCTTTGCTGCTGCGCCGCTCCATGGCTGACCTATTGGACGCGGCCGCCGCCGTCGCGGTATCCACCAACGACAGCAATGTCGACGACGTCGAGGACCTTTACGCGGACCTCGATGAGCAGGTCGCCGCCGCGCTCGCCGCCGCAGGGGAGAGTGGCGACTCAAACGCGAGGGATTCCGACCCGGTCACCGACGGCGAGGGGGAGGTCCCAGAGCCCGACGCGAACGAGGCGGTTGATTTGGGCGACGGGACCGAGGGCTACAGCAGCAGCGACGAGGAGAGCGATGATGGCCTCCGCATCGTGCTGAACGAGGACACCAGCGCGCCACTGCCGCGGCCCCCTGTGGGGCGTGGAGAGGGATGCGTGGCTGAGGATGAGGAGGGAGATGATACGGACGACCGTGTGAAGGGTTCATCTGTTAACGATGGCGGCTGGGCAACGGTATAATTCTTGAATTGGCTGAATAATTGGTTTTATTAAGATTCTTGTTGGTGCTGTAGTGCGAAATTGAAGTATTATAGGTGCAGTTAATTCAGGGGAGGCTCTAGATACTCCGGTACTGTGGCACATTGCATGTATTATGAGGGTTCCTGCCAAATGCCAATCATATGCAAACTTCTAGTGAGCTTCAAGTCGATTGGCTCTCTATACCAATTTTCACTGTGCTGATACATTAGCTCGAAGCTGCTGTGTTGCAGTTGTTTACTTAATGATGTATGCATTCCTGAGCAAAACAATTTTGATGAATGTATTGCAATGTGTTTTCCATCCAACTATGCCAATCGCAGCACTATTGGCTCACATGTATTTCTTGTTTAGACAATTCGACCTCATATCTATATATATTTTTTTGTTTGGACTGTGCTGTTCCAGGTTGGTGGGCTCCAGTGCAAGGGACTTATTGAGAAAACGCCATTACCTATCATGGGGCAAATCGATCGAGGTCACCAGCATGTGTTTCAGCGTGATTATAATTTTTCCTTGCCAAGAAACGGGTGAGCTTCCTTCTCGTATGAATGCAAAAACATGTAATTCATATAGTTTTCATAGTGGTCGTCTCTTTTTTATTATAGGTGTCAAAAGAGGAAAACATATTGTCCTTGACTACTAGCTGCATAAATTGGCTTGCTTGTATATATTCTTTCATGTCATAACCCATAAGTATGATGCAGTAGCTTTAGTGCTGACCCTAACACTGTTATATTACTTTAGCACAATTTTCGACATAGACATTGAAGCATTTCAACAGAAGCCTTGGAGACAGCAAGGGGTGGATCTTACTGACTACTTCAATTTTAGTCTGGATGAAGAAGGCTGGAGAAAATACTGGTGTAGCATGGTAATTTGGTCATGCTGTTTCATATCAGCATTTGCGTAGCAGTTTCTAAGCTGTCAGATGATAATTGAGCTAAGTACAACACTTCTTTTTGTGCAGAAAAAATTAAGGTTAGGGGCTAGATCACTTGTAAATGAAACATCAGGATTGGAGCAGGTAAGGCATAAACCTTGGATGCTTTCCATATTTCTTGTTAAGCAAAATCTTATGATCTCTGCGTTCAGGAATCATACAAACTGAAATCTGTCAAAGCAATGTCCAAGGTAGCAAATGGTTCTGGATCTGAAGGAAGAAATGGCCTTGGCAAGGTAATATGAAGTCATGAATTAGCATATGTTCACCTGTAATCTATCAGAGCTAACATGGTTTTGTAAATCTAGCCAAAAGGTAGAGCAATCCATGTTGAAGGCAGTGCATGTGAACGTGTTCCTTCAGCAGACTTGTGGCGTCCAATACAAAGGGATTCAGATGTTGTGATTCAAGTATGTTTCATCAATGTCTTTTTTGTATGGTTCAGCAATATCTTCTGGCTGTATTCTAACAAGTTAATATGGTTGAGCAGGTAAACATGACGCTTTCGCCATCAAATCATTCCACTTTGGATGACAGCTCAAAGTTAAATCACAAGGGTGTGGCTACTGAAAGGTATGCGTGGTTGAAGCTACATATTGGGGCCACTTTTTAGGATGGTTACCTGTGTGTTTCTCAAGTTGATTCCTGAGCTGATTGTCTTGTTAATTGCACTGCATGCTGATGTCTATTGATCATCCTGGTGAAAGACATTTGAATGTCTCTTGCTTTTTGTTGGGCAGGGTGGTTGATAAGGAAGTTCATGATGGAGGTTCCTCAGAGGGTGTTGGGAGCAAACTTGATAGAAGAGATTCTTATTTTGCAAGGGATCAATCTCGTAGTCCTGATTATTCTGATATGCTTTCTGGAGAATCAAAAGAAAATCTGTATTTTAAGAGATCTGATAGACATTCAGATTTCAGGGACTTCTTTGAAGACACCAAACTTAAGGATGAGCATGTCAAATTTGATTTTAATTGCTATTCAAGTAGGTCAGACAGAGAAGATAGTGAAAGTTGCAGTCGTGGTTATACCCCTTCTGCCGATGATAGAAAGGTGTCATCTAAACTTTTGTGGAGGGGTGAAGCTCCTTTCGCTGGACAAGACAAGTCCAGTAAACTTTTCGTTGGTTGCAACAGTGATCGAGACGTTAAATCAAGACATGAAACAAGAAAAGGACAGAGGAGACACAATTTAGATGACAGAAGGAATGCTATATTCGTTGAAAAAGAAAAACCAACAGACAGCTATCCTAGTAGGTATGATCGGAAGTATGAGAAGAGAAGATCTAGCTCATCTTCCCTGAGGACTAACTATCACAATTCAGTTCGCAATCAATCTTATGAACAACGTTATTCGCCTCTTGAAAGAATAGCTCTGAAAAATGACGAGCATTACTTTAGCAATGAGTCTAATTACCACCGTAGACAATCTTTGTCATGTGACATCAGTGAAGGAGAAGATGTTGATGAGTGCTTCTCTTCAGCCAATGAGTGGCAGCGAGATCGTGATCATATATACCATTCAATGGTAAAAACTGATATGCCTGATGCTGATGATGGACAAATGTACAGAGAAAGGTATAGTCAGGAAAAGAGAAGAGCCATACATGACCGTAGCATGGATGTTGAATTTTCCCATTACACTGACTACAGAATTTGCGAATGGCAGAGTCCAGTAAGAGGCAGATACAGAGACAAAGGAAGATTTGCCAAAAGCAATGATTGGCATTTCAGACATGCTAACCATCTTGAGCTGTATCCTGGCCTCAATAATTCTGAGAGGGACAGGCCTGCTACTGGCTTCTCTTCTATGAGCTCAAGAAGCAGATGCATCAATAACAAAAAAGTCCGCAATGCTAAGATGGCACAAAATGATTGTCATGGGTACCATCAAAAGAACAAGCAGCATGATTCATCATTTTGTATTGGCAACTCCCGATCTGCTTTGCGAACTGATACTTTTGCTGAAACAGGCCGTTTTGTTCTGCCAATCAAGAGGAAGCTTCATTCTGATCTGGGTTCTGTGGACCAAAAAACTCTTGCTGATTTGCCACTTCTGAAAGGAAGAAGATTGATGCATGGCCAATCCATTGTCAGTGATAGGAGGATTTATGCTTTGAAGCTGCATAAGTCGACAGAGAAAATTAATACAGAAGCCATTTGTAGTTCCCTTGATATGAGAAATAGTAATACTGTTTCAAACATTTGTGTTGGGAGAAGACATGAGCTGGATAATGCTGATAACATCCACTTGAATGATAGAAAAATAAAGGTAAACTTTGAGGAGAACAAATTCAACAAAATTGTACATATCGACCTGTTATCAATTTGTGGTTTTACATCTTTTGCATTCTTATTTCTGACATGATGTGTTCTGCTGGCACACGCACATGCACACGAAAAAAATATCAAGCCACTCTTAGTCTCTTTTAGGTATTCTAAATTCAACTAAACTGCACAGATCAGAAAACCTTGTGAGCATTAGGGTAGTGACTAACTGGGAATTGTTAACGATGACACCGATTTGCTTAAATATAAGCATTTTAGCACTAAAGCATTTCCTCCTGAAACATTTGCCACATATAGTTTAAGCTGTTCAATTTGTCGGGATGCAACATGGTTTAGTTGCATTTCACATCCACTCCAAATGCTGGCAAATAATAGTTAATCTTTCTGTCAAAGACTTGAGTACCCTTCACGGGTATCTAGACTTGTTTGCCTTTGTAAAAAATGAACTGAATAATAGTTAATCTTTTCTGTCAAAGACCTGAGTAATCCTCCACGGGTATCTAGACTTATATTGTTTGCCTTTGTCAAAAAACAAACTGTTTCGTGATATTTCTGTGGCTGTAGATATGAAATAACCTTCAGATAGTAGCTGCATGATTCCTGATATGAAACATATCAAAGAATTATTTATGCACCAGAGCTACAGACCTACAAACCAAGTTCTTTTACTGCTATCATTATTGCCAGTACTATATTGGAAAAATATTTGGTGGATTTATGAAAAAAACATAAAAATACATACTTCATTTTTTTTAATTGGAACTTGGTACGTCTATAGTGCATCCAAGGACGGGACATGTTTCAAAAGCTGAGATGCAAAATCGTTTCTGAAAAATCCATATGAAAATGGTGCGCTAGGGATGTGCCAAGTTTTGTTTTCTTTAACTTTTATTAAGTATGCTTTAGGGGAGTTTTGACAATTCCATTAAGAATATTGTTCCCACCAAATATTTTCCTGTATTATATTGCTATTTTTCAATTAAAGCTATCTTGCTTGGTTAATGTGGTTCTTGTTGGATTTTGTCGTTAGTGTACCCTGATCTTGAGAATTGGACTAAAGGCTCTGTTGGTGTGAATAATCTTCTTTGACCTACATGAAGTTCAACGTTTTTGTCTATCTTTACTATGTAGGTTCTCTTGTATGAGTTACATACTACTCCCTACGTTCCAAATTTTGAGATACATTGCTTTAAATCTGTATATAGACATAGTGTATATCTAGGTCCATAGCAAAAGCTTCGTATCTAGAAAAAACCAAAACGTCTTATAATTTGGAATGGAGGAAGTATTTGCTAGGTTGTCAAGTAGTTAGTAGCGATCTTCTAAAATATGGTAAGCAGTCTGCTAACTCATTGCTTAGTGCTTAAGCAGTATGCTGGTTCTTAAGTGCCCTTTTTGATGACTTCCTTATTTAGATTAAGAGTAATTCAGATACTACTAAACTTAAATACTGAATATTTACCTAGAGGGGTCAGCAGTGACCATGAAATATTTATTCTTTCTGGAATTGCACCTTTCTCAAGCTAAAACAAGTCTCACATGAGATACAAACTAATGCACCCATCCATGGCTCCATTTGTGCTTCCTTTTTTAGAAGCATTTATTTATTTTGTAGTAAAATCTTATCTCATTAGGCAAATGTAATATGTGTAATGTGTTAACCTTTTTTGTCAATTGCAAACAAAGGGATATAAACTGAAATGCCACATTCGAACCTGCAGCTAGCAAGCACTCTGCACTAGGAACGTTGCATTTTCTTTTCAGTGCCTAAACCAGGCTCAGAGGCCAGAGCAAGTCCTCTCTTATTTTAGCTGCTTAGAATTTAGAATTTTAGATGACTGCATGTGTCTATCCAGGTGGTTGCTGCTGTTTATACAAAAGGCTGTGTCCAGGGGCAATATTTATGCCTACGCTGGTGCATAGTAGACCATACTAACAGTACTTCATGGTGTTATAAGAGGTTAAATTTAGTTTTGATTTTGAGTACACCAATGTGGATTTATTTGCAAGCTTTTTTGTTTATCTTTCTATTAACACCAAATCAACATGTGATGTGATATGACATTATGGTTTATTTTTGTTCAAGTGTTTGTCGTCTAGTGTTCCCTAAACTCCTAAAGACAAACAAACTATTTCGTTAATGTGTTAGTGATGCCTGAAGTTGAGCTCTTCCTCCTACCATCTGAGTTGCATGTGCACTTGTTGAAATCCTGGCAAACAAATAGATAGCTCTGGTGGTACCACAGTTTTTACCAATGAATATTTAATGAGGAATTGCTTTGATGCTATCCAACACAGATTTTTTTTAAAAAAATATTCATGTTTTATAATAGTATCTTGCAACACAATGGGTTTTTATAATAGTATCTTGCAACACAATGGGCTCCACTCGTGTCCCACTTCCAAACTTCCCTAAGAAAATACACTGAACAGGGTGGCTGGAAGTGCTACTTCCCCTGGGCCCTGGCTGCTGCTGTTTTGCTTTTTGTTGGTACTAGTTCTCTCCGCAGCTGCAGCACCTTAAGGCAGCCGAACACACCTGTAATACTAAGCTTAAGAAAAAATAAGTTCATAATCCATCTGTTTCAAATTATAAGGCGGCGTAGATTTTTCTAGGGGCATAGTTTTTGCTATGTACACTTAGTAAAAACTATGTATCTAGAAAAGCCAGAATGCCTTATAATTTGAAACAGAGGGAGTATTATGAAAAAAGAAAACATTATCCTGAAACTCCTATTTCTCCTCTCTTGGCTACATATTTCTGGTCATGTGGGCGCCATGGGGGTGGTTGTTCCTGTGGTAGTTTATGGGTGTTATTAGGTAAGGGTGTTTTTGGAACTTTAGAAGAGTTGAAGGGGCTGTAATGTTCTATGTTCATTGAACATTCAATAAGTTGACTAGCACTTTTTAACTTATATGCTTACTTCCCTTTTCCTTTGGCCTATCCTTGTTTTGATTGTTCTTCTACATTCAGCATCTCCCCTTGTAATCTGGCTAATCATCAATTTTATTTGATTAATAATGTCTCCTGACGCATGCTAGCGGTATTGCCATACTGTTTTATTCATTTTTATTCCATTTTACAGCCTGTTTGGATCTATTAGCACTAACAATTAGCAGCTAAAGTCAGTACTAGTGGATCCAAACAGACCTGCTAATTATTAGCTAGGGGGCTGCTGACTATTAGTTCCATTAGCTAGTTTGGAGTTGCTAATAGGTGTTAATAGTTCATATGTACCTTCAACTCAATATCCAACCACCTATTAGCAGGTGGATCCAAACGGCCTCCTACTAAAAATTAGCTAGCTAAAAAATAGCAGCTATTAGCTAGCTAATTTTTAGTTCTAATGGGTCCAAACAGGCCCTTAACTAGTGCACCTGTAATGGAGACCTCAATAGTAGCTTTGGTTAATGCTGTGTGATATCATCTCTTGATTGTTTTTATACTACTTAACTAAACTTTACCTTTCGTTGTAAAACATCTATAATCTGTTGTAACGCATTATGGATGATATTGCACCAGTGTATAAGCTTTTGTTTCTTTGATTTCTGACTTGTAGCTTTTATTTACTTACCAGCAATTCATTCAACCTTAGCCACTTTAATCATATCAAGACTTCAGTCAAACTAAACATGTATGTTATTCTAAGAATATGTCAGCTGAAATCTCTGATGACCATTAAAATGTGTAGCCTGATTGAGCTGTTAACAACTGAATACTCATTGATTTTTTATTTTTTTTACTGGCCATCTTATGCCACTTAGGTTCCTAGTGTTTTCCTATAGAAGTTATCTAGGTCTTAGGATTGCGAAGTATTATCTGCTCTCTGTTTTCTGCATATTTCTGATTTTGGATACCACATTGAGTTCAATTCATGCTGCATTTTTTTTGGTGATTTCATGGGAGTGCTCGGCTGCACTGTTTCACAGCTGCTGCTGTTGCTGCAGAGGCCAAATCACTACCAGCAGCTTACATTTCCTGCAGCAGCTGCTGTAAAGAACTGCAGCCGAGTGGACCCAAACCAAGAATACTCTATAGCACCCTTTTTATATTATAATTATAATGGTTTTGCTAGAATGGTTTTTTTTTGTTTCACTTGTATTTGTGCCATTAAGTGTTCTGCTTCTGATGGGCGCATATTTCAAAAGCTGCTCCTAGTTTCAAAAGCAGATATCATTCTTAGCTTACATTTTAAAGCTAAGAATATTCTATAACACCCTTTTTATATTATAATTATAATGGTTTTGCTAGAATGTTTTTTTGTTTCACTTGTATTTATGTCATTAAGTGTTCTGCTTCTGATGGGTGCATATTTCAAAAGCTGTCCTAGTTTCAAAAGCAGATATCATTTTTGTTGTATCAACTTCCAAATGCAGAATGGTTATTATTGTGTCAAGTTCCAATACCAGATGATCGTATGCAACTCGGATTTTTTATTCCCAATAGTGAGGAATGTTACGACTTCTTGGGTTTGGAAAAGCAATGGGAGATGCCATACACTCCCCTCTCTCCAGTCTCCACCTACACAAAAGTAGTTTTAAGTCCATAGTTATTCATAGTTCTTAGCATTAGTGCAAATCAACATATTCCACTCCAATAAACAAAAGGAATTGTTAGATACATGTCATATCAAGCTAGGCTTAGGACCTGAGCACATGTTATTAATATCTGAAAATCAATTACCAATATCCTTGGTTAACCATAATCAATTACCAATATTCTTGGTTAACCATAATCAATTACCAATATTCTTGGTTAACCATAATCAATTAACAATATGGTTAACCATTATTAAACATGCCTTTAGGAGTGCCAACTTTTTATCTGTAGCTCAGTTACTTTTTGTTTCAACCTTGTCAAATTTTTTAGGCAGGATATAGACTGGAAATTTCGCAAATTGCATACTTGCTTTTTAATATATCTTCACATCGAGATGCAACCTATATGAGGAACTGGAGAATTCCCACAAGGAGCAAGGCAATGCTTTGCAGATCTTGTGCTTCTGTCCCTTTCTTCTGCTACAATCTTTTGTGTTGATAAGTAGCTTTTAGAAGTTCATAGCACAATTGCTTATTCTATGGTGGAACATCAATATCTGTATTTGTTGCATTATTTTTGTTTGTATTTTCTGTTAGGTGCAAAATGGTAGTTTGTACCATATCCTTGCACATGTTCTCACCATCAACTGGATTTAAATTCCTCAATGTTATGTTATCTTTTTGCAGTTTGAGAGGCAAGGCAATGAGTTAAGACGTGTTATTGAGAATAACCAAAAGGGACATCATCCTGTGGATAGGGATTTGCACGCTTCCGGACATAAGCATGTACATCAGAAACCGTGGAAACAGAATATGGGTCACCATCACTCGGGCAATCAGGATTTGGATAAATCAGCAGACCAAAAGTGGCTAAATGAAGATGTGGAGGTCGAGGAGGGAGAATTGATTGAAGAGGACCATCATGACATCATTTCTAAAAGCAAGCTTAAGCCAAGAAATGTTGTACTGAAATCAGTTATTGAAACAGGTTCAGCAGAGCAGTTGCAGGTGAATAATACAATGTCGAAAGATGCTGCTTGCAACAACAGAGCTACAAGAGAATGTGATGACAAACACATTCTTGAGGTAATGGAAAAGATGCAAAAAAGGAGGGAAAGGTTCAAAGAGGCTATTGCACCACAAAAAGAGGATGGTGACAAGAAAGACCTGTCGTCTTTAGCATGCAGTACAGATTATATCCAGAATCAGCGGCCTGCTAGGAAACGGCGGTGGGGTGGCAATAGTTGGATGCTGGAAATGCCTTGAGAGTATGTCCATGATGATTTCTTCAACAAGGTGTTCCGCTTATGGTACTCAAAATCTTGTACTGTTTTGTGTTTATTTCTGATGGCTGGGTTAGGGAAACAAAATATAGAAAACATTAGTCACTTGAGGTACTTTTATAGCATAGTATCTTGCATAGTTTAAGAGTAAAAGGGTTCAACTTCAAATGTAACGTGTTTGTGTCGGGGGTGCTTTCAAACCACCGGGGAATGATTTACTATCCCCTAAGATATAAGATTTAAATGATTTCCTTTCTGCAGGCTGGCAAATGTTTGTGTGTTTTTGGATTCAAGAACTTATCTCTTCATACACTCTGAAAGTCTGAATGGCATCAACTACAGAGTTTTTTTTTATTCTGCAGCAGTTGTGTTTTTTCTCTGATTAAGACGAGTTCATGGTAAAATGTAGATCGTATGCTGCTGCGGCTGCCTTTTTGCATTTTTGTTTGTTTGATTGTTTTTATATGCTTCTGCCTCTGCACTGCTTCTATAGTTCCGTCTCTTTTGATTTGTTCAGCTCGCCTGTATGTGAACCTTGAAGACTGTTGGCTAGATTTAGGCTCCCCTTTGAACTGGATGATTTGTGGTCTTCCTATGTAGAGTACAAACTCTTCGTCCGTAACTTACGTATTCTTGATTCGTATGGCATTTTAATTGCAGGTCATTTTAATCTTATGTTTTTCCTATCCTTCCGTCTTTAGAATCATGCGTTCTAAGAGCAACTCCAACAGCTTTGCTATTCTTATTATGAAGGCTTTTTAGAATTTTTATAGTAGAAAAATAGGCTCCAACAGATGTGCTATTTGGTTTTGTAAAATAGAAAGTTTGCTATCCCTTGATTTTCGTTGGGCATATATAGCCCACCACTGGCACTAGCTAATAGCAAGGCTGTTGTAAATTTCTTCTTTTTTAAGAAGTTATCTATTTTACAAAATGGCTAAACATTAGAATTTGACTACTCATTTTAGCCAAGCTTTTGGAGATACTCTAAATAGGGCTTTGACCAAATTTATACAAAGAATTATAGATATTATTTGATAGGAAACAAGTATTATTTAGATTTAGCATTAAATATATTTTCAAAACATACCTATTTAGAGTTGTATAAATGTTTATACTTTTTTTATAAAGTAAGTTAAACTTAAAATAGTTAATTTATAATTAAACAATAATTACCAAATAAAAACAAAAATACTATAGTATAAAAAACTTTTTACCTCTCCAACTAAACAAGACGTTAGTATAACTCTTTATAATGGATAGACTCGTGGTTATCCCGCTCGTTTTTTTAGTTGCGGTTCGCAGTATGGTTTTATTGCTACGATATCTGATTATCTTCGGTCAGTCACGTATACAACTTGCGGTCTGCAGTTTCTCGTTGCCCTGTGCACTCTGTCTGTGACTGTGAGAGAGAAGAACGGACATTTGGCCTCGTCAGAAGGCGAACACGTGACCAGCTCCATTGCCAAGAGAACTTGAAGAAAGCTGAGACGACACGATGGTGTTCCCTGCCCACGAGAGGAGTTGGTGCCTGCCTCGGGGAAGATGGAAACCCGGAAACCGCCTTCAGGAACAGAACACGCCGCTCGTGCAGACAGAAATATTGCCGGACGCACACGCTCCCGACTCCGACAGGATCACCGTCGACTGGACAGTGGACTCGGCGCTCGGCGGTGATTCGGACGCCGAACCGACGTGGCGCGCTGACGACCTCCAACCGCGCCCCCATCCCGGCCTCCCGCTTCTGCCCTTCCAACCCCGGCTACGGCAATAACGGCACCGCATCCGCGAGGGCAGTCCCGTCAGTCCAGGCCCCTCGTCCTTCTCCTTCCCTCTCTCAGGGGCGCGCCTCGCTCACCCTCCCCACTGGCGAATTTGCTACAGGCAAGCGCTCCACTCGAGCTCGGCCCGCATCCATGGCGATGCGGCTCCTGTCCCCCTCCACGCCGCCCCCACTCTTCCCGAGCCCCGGCCCGAAGGCACCCGCCTCCGTCTCCGCATCGTCTTCCTCGTACTTGTCTGTCCGCTTGCGCCGCGCGCGCGCGGCGTCTGCAGCGTCTGGCGCGGCCGCGTCGGGCGGGTCCGACCGGGACGGCGGACGCTTCGAGGGGGAGGCGATGAGCGGGGCATTCGACAGGGGCCTCGCGGAGATCGCGAGGAAGGTGCCGCTCTTCGAGCCCGCAGCGGACGGGGAGCTCGCCGCCGCGGCCGGCGAGCGGCCGTTGCCTATCAATCTCGAGCTCTGGCTCTACCGCGTCAAAGTGCACACCAGGAAGTTCGAGTTCCCTGAAGCAGAGAAGCTTCTCGACAAGGTGAGCACGTAGAGAATTATAGCATAGCATCACGCGTTAGGCAGCATGAAACTATTAAATGCGCGTTGTGCGCTCGAACTGAGAGTACTTTTGGGCAAGTTGTTGGGTTGCGAGCTGATGGATTTGATGCTCTGTTCCTGAAATCTGAACAGTGTATCTCATTCTGGCCTGAAGACGGACGTCCGTATGTGGCACTGGGGAAGTTGTTCAGCAAGCAGTCAAGGTATGACAAAGCTAGAGCGGTGTACGAAAGGGGATGCCAAGCAACGCAAGGCGAAAACCCATACATTTGGCAGGTTTGCACATGATCAGTTCATACTCTCCATTTTATAGAGTACTCCTACACGGATTTTTTTTCCTCAAACACGCAGGCGGAGGTTAGTTTACCCTAACACTATAAAACCAGGTTTTCTACCCCTACCTATCCAAAACCGTTTAATTTAACCCCTAGGTGATTTCGATTGTTCGTTGATGTCACAGGACAACAATAATTGTACTGTGGATCTGCCCCTGCATGCCCCTCTGCCAAACCAGCCTCCGTGTCACCGTGTGCCCTCGTCGATTGGCTCATCCAAGAGGCAAATGTCACTATGTGCCCGAGCATTGTCGCTGCTGTTGCCTAGGGCTGCTCGTGCCGTGCGCTACCATCATCACCCACTGCCTCAGAGCCGAGCCGTTCCACGGCATCCGCGCATGACCACCGCCGCACAGCGAGCACCAGCTACTTATGTCCAATTTGGGAAACTCGGCAACTATAATTTTGTTAAATTTGAAGGGAGCGAGTTAGCAGTATTCTAATTGTATGATTATGTTGTTTTGCATTTAGTCCAACAACGTAACTGACAGTTTGAGCATTTGGGCTTCGGTTCAGTAATTGCATTCCTTGCATGTCAGCTGCTTGTCTGCTTTTCTTCCAAATAGATGGAGAGTATAGCCTATTACATGATACATCACACACACCATTTTGTTTGTAGGGACAACGGTGGGTCTCCCAGTTATAGCTCTTCTTTAAAATTTTCAATATTAAAAGGGACCAAAACCTCATATCAGAATCATTTTGTTAACTTTTACTGACACATCTGAAAACATAATCACTTGGACCATCTAAAGAAATAATTTGATCCTTATGACTGAATTATATATAAGATGCTGAAATCATTATCCAGATTGACGAGGCCAGGGCAATTTTTGCCTTTACAACCATATAACTATAGCCTTGTTTAGTTTCCAAAAAAATTCAAGATTCCCCGTCACATTGAATCTTGCGGCACATGCATGGAGTATTAAATATAGACGAAAATAAAAACTAATTACACAGTTTACCTTTAATTTGCGAGACGAATCTTTTGAGCCTAGTTAGTCCATGATTGGACAACAATTACCAAATACAAACGAAAATGCCACAGTACCCAAAATCCAAATTTTTTGCCAACTGAACAAGGCCTATTTCTGTTATATGCATGATGCATCTATAATTCAGTCATTTAAGGATAAATCCAACAAAGCATGTGACCATGTATGAATTTGTTTTTTTTTCTTTGCTAAGCAGTGCTGGGCAGTCCTAGAAAGCAAGGGTGGAAATATTCGAAGGGCACGCGAGCTATTTGATGCTGCTACTGTGGCTGATGCAAAGCACATTGCTGCTTGGCACGGGTGGGCAATTTTAGAAATAAAGCAAGGAAATATAAAAAAAGCACGGAACCTACTTGGGAAAGCCCTGAAATATTGTGGAGGAAATGAGTATATTTACCAAACTCTTGCTTTGCTTGAAGCTAAAGCAGAGCGCTTTGAACAAGCAAGGACTTTGTTCGAACAAGCCACTCAATCCAATCCGAAAAGTTGTGCAAGCTGGCTAGTAAGTATTTGCTTCATAATTATCATTTTCTCTGCACAAAAGAAACTGCAGAGTTGCCATTTCTATTAAACTGTGCATTTATGTATGCCAATTTTCTAGTAGGCTTGGGCTCAGGTAGAAATGCGTGCAGGAAACAATACCATGGCCAGAAATCTCTTTGAGGTAATAAATTGTGTTCCCTTTCTAGGATAACTATTGCCGTCATTAATGATTTTGTCAATTCCAAAATATATCTGAGTATCTCATGTTCTTGTGTCAGTTGAAGTGCAAAACAAAAATGGCATTAATGTGGGTTCAGTTGTCTTTGTCTAAATTTTTCATAGAAGATATGTCTACTCTCTACCAATATGAATATAAAGCTTGATAATCATTTGTTCAAGTTATTCTCAACAGTTGTTTTGACATTATTATATATTAACATGTGAATGTGATGGTTTGTCACTGTGTGGTGTATAACTTCAATTTTCTAGTGCAGAAAGCTGTCCAGGCTAGTCCTAAAAACCGTTTTTCATGGCATGTATGGGCACTATTTGAGGCAAATGAAGGTAATATTGACAGTGCAAGGAAGTTGCTTAAGATTGGACATGCTGTAAATCCTAAGGACCCTGTAATCCTCCAGTCACTTGCACTGCTGGAATACAACTTTTCATCTGCGAATGTTGCTCGTGTGTTATTCAGAAAAGCATCTCAAATTGATCCAAGGCATCAGCCAGTTTGGATAGTAAGAACTTTCTGCACTTGCCTCCCTTATTTGACTGTAAATTCCATGAAGTTTCCTTTAAAAAATTGTTTGAGAACCATTTTTTCTTTAGTTCCTATATGATGTTCTGCATGGAGAAACAATTATTTTAAGTTTCTGATGTTGCTTCTTGCACTTCTTACCACTAGGAGACAAAGGTTTCCTTTTGGGAGAAAGTTCTTAGTATTATAGTCAACTTACAAGTGCTGTGGTTGTTTACCTTCCCAATGCAAATGACTGCATACGATCCAATGATTTGGGGAGCAGTTAGGTCCAGTAAATGATGAATTGACAATATTTTTGTTTTTTGTAGTTGAATCTTTGAATTTGTTTTCACGTAAAATCCCCAACAATAAACTGTGAGATAAAATTTCTTTCAGATCGCCAACAAACTGCATCTGATATACACAAGTAAAGCTTTAAGTTTCCTAAAAGGATAAGAAACAGTTTTTGTATTGTTTCAAGTGCATATGCGTTGTCATAATTGTGTCTAATTGTATATGCACCGCTGCTGTTTTATGTGAGTCTCTCCTAAGCTCAGCAGTGACCCATAGATCATACTGTAGGCTTGGGGATGGATGGAATGGAAAGAAGGAAATGCAAGAACAGCAAGGGCCCTCTATCAAAGAGCTTTGTCAGTTAATTCAACAAATGAATGTGCTGCTCGTTGCCTTCAGGTAAAGCATATCATTCAGTTAGCCTGGTAGTTGCCAAACTGTCAGAAATAGCTTATCTTTAATGTCATTCTATATTCAAAAGGTCATTGAGTACTTGATGAACTAGTGTATCATGGTTATCAAATATGAATGCTTGCATTACTGAAGAATCTAGTTTACTGGAACTGTATGCACATCGGTAGAATATATTTTTTTTTTATCTGTGATCTATATGGGCCTAAAATTACCAAAATGAAGTTTGGGTGTTGATTTCAGTACTACAGAGGCTAGTTTTTCATTTTCTATTCCATAATAGTTGTTGGGCTGCCCTGCTTTTGTAGGCTTGGGGGGTCCTAGAACAGCGTGCTGGTAACTACACGGCAGCCAGAAGATTGTTGAGGTCTTCGTTGAATATAAACTCTCAAAGTGAGGTGACATGGATGACATGGGCAGCACTTGAGGAGGAACAGGGAGATCCAGTTCGAGCTGAAGAAATTCGGAACCTTTACTTTCAGCAGGTTAGTTCAGTTTGCCTTCAGAGTTACATCTTTATCTGTTCTTGCCATGTGTCTTTCTGTCGTTTGGACCATGAACTATAATTGTTAGTGTTCAGTTTATCTTTGTGTGATATCCTTGACAATGCCACTGACTGTTTTCTATGCTGACAGCGCACTGAAGTTGTGGATGATGCCTCCTGGGTCATGGGCTTCCTCGACATCATCGACCCTGCCCTAGACAGCGTGAAGAAGCTGCTAAACCTAGATCAGCCTTCTGGGCCAACGAGGCAAGATGATGTTAAAAGCACTGCCAGGAGTTCTGCAGCTAGGGAGTCTTCAGAAACCTCTGCGGCTGTAGGTTCAGATACCCCTGGCCTTACGAGCAATGATGCTGGTAACAACGGGAGGGAAGCAACTAGGACTCCAACAAATGATTTCGATTTGGATCGTTTCATCAAAAAGAGGCTGGCCCTCGACCCGGCGGAGCTGGATGCCGTGCTCGAGGGCTCTGACCCGAGGGGTGTTGTTTCTCAGAGGAGGAAACAGCGGCTGCCCAGGAAGCCACTCCCTGTCCCGTAATCCAGATCGGTCTGTCTCATTTCCACCGGTAAAATCCACTAACAGTAGCAGGTATACGTGGATATGTGTGAGGAGAGGACGACCCCTGCCGCTGCCATAGCAATCACCTGTTAATTGTCATTCCAGGCACGTGTATGTAATTCTGCCACCATTTGTAGTATAAGTCTAGCTCTGTACATAAATTAGACTCTCTTTATCTACATAATTCCCCCGAGTAATTAGTCGAGAAATATTCTGATAAATGCCAATGCCATTACTTCAACACCTTATGCTAGAAATGCCAGCATAGCACAAGCTACGAAATCTCAAGAGGGAACAGAGAGATCTATTTCTGTTTATTGTAAGAGGAAGGCAAGCAAGAGTCCTTTGATGAGCTCCGCACCATTTTACAATCTTGGTCTGGACTCATATTAATTGAAGGAGACATCCAACTTAGTAAGGACCAATAAAGATAAGGAAAATGGAGCCATTAATTTGTACTGGATTGCTGCTTTTAATGGTTCGATTGATAGTTGGGCCTTAGACACTCAGCCCATAAACTAGGACGGTTTCTATGTTCATTAATTAGTTGGGCCTAAAGACAATTAAAGAAGAGGAAGGAAATTGTTTCTTAGATACGAATCTACGTCTACATGAAAAACAAGATATGAAGAGATGTTATAAGTAGATAATGGAGAGAAAATATATGTGATTGGACAAAAAGGTATTTTCAAGGTAAAAACACCCATTACAAATATGGTTTATATGTATAGTGTCTACATGATTTAACAATCATAGAAACTATTGTTGTTTGTAGCATTGGAGCTACCATTATGAAAATAAACAACCACATCAGGGATTATACCTGGTTTAACAATTAGGAGTAGCCGATTATACCTTCTATAGAGAGAGTCTTCATATCTACTCATATGTAGCAGAAATACCCTTTGATTAATGTCAAAGCTGCCCTTAGAGTTGTATTCCATTTGGTAGTGCTCCTTGGAGCAGGTTCTCCGTGAGAATAACTCATGCATGCTCAGCTAAATAGTAAAAGATCACACAAATTCTAGTGGGGAGTAGACAAGAATCGCTTCTCTATTTACACTAGGAATCATGAGCTAGAAACCCGCTCTAGGTTGCTTCAAATTCCTACTAGAATCATTTCGTTGGGCAGTTTGGCAGTGGTCTTTGAGCAATGAGCATCTTTCCTGCTTAACCAAACAACAACAAAAAATACACATTAGTGGCGATTAGATAAGAGTCATTTCTACATTTACACTAGGAGCTAAAAAAACCGGCTTCTCACCGTTCCCTACTCAATCCCCACTCAAATCACTTCCCACATGCTCCTCATCACTTTCTCACTAGAACCACTCCATCATAGAATCAAAGAACTGGAGCTAAAAATCAAGAAGTGGAGCTTTGGCAAATAGACCCTTAACTCCTCTCCACCCTACTCCACTAGAATCACTTCATCAGAGAATAAGGGAGTGGACCTCTACCATACAGGTCCTAAGTGATCACACTTAAGCAGATGGATTTTGGCTTAAACTCCTCAAGAAAACAAAACCTTTTTAGATTTAGAAAGTGGCGCTTAGAAAGGGAGGATTACCATGACCTTAGTGAAAAATTAGCCTCCAACAACTTGTCTAAATGGTTAATTATGCAAATATCTTTTATTTTGGATTTTTCGCTACACAAAAATAGAAAACAAGAATGACTCTCTAGAGTGCGCACAATAAATAAAAAAGCTGTCGGGGAGTGAAGAAATATAGAAAACATTTTTTTATGAAAATGGTTCTCTAAATGATGATTTAGAGAATGAGATTTGCAAAGACATTTGGAGATGCTCTTAGATGCGGGAAACCAACTGTTTTTTTCGAATTTGAAATTATGTCCAAACTTCGTTTTTTTTTTACATACAGCAGTGGTAAAAGTAAAACTAGGAGCAGAAAATAGAAGCCATAAAATAACATGATTATCTTCAGTCCACGTTCCATGTGTCTGGTCCCTCGAGCATGGCAAACAGCCGGCAGCCGCAGCCGGCGCAGCTGCAAGGGAGGTGGAGATGGTGGTGGCTGAAGAAGCGCGGGAGGTGGCTACTGACCCTGCAAATGCGTCAATGCGACAGCGGCCGCTGCAGCTGCATGGGAGGTGGCAGTACCTGATGGAGAGCAGGAGGTGGATGCTGCCCGCCGAAGTGCGGCCATGGATAGTGCTGCAGCGCGGGAGGTGGTGGTGTCGGACGCAGCGCAGGCAGCGGCTGCCCCTGCAAATGCAGCGGTGGCTGTTGCAGCAGCAGGGGAGGTGGTGGTGTCTGGATCACCACAGGCAGCGGCTGCCTCTGCAGATGCGGCGGCGGCTGTTGCAGCAACAGGGGAGGTGGTGGTGTCTGATGAATCAGCGAGGGCAGCGGCTGACCCTGAAAATGCGGTGGTGGTTGTTGCAGCAGCAGGGGTGGTGGTGATCGCTGCAGCTGCATGGGACGGTTCTCTGGCGGAAACATGCTGCCCCAGTGCGGCGGCGTGGTGGGCGGCCAGCGCCAGGCCACATGCGGTGGCAATGGCGGCAGCATTGTGGGCGCGCCCCAGAACGGTGCTGGGAAACACGGCGGCGGCGTAGGTACGCTCCATCCCGGTGGTGGCGTTGCAGGGAACGGCTGAGCGGTTGGCCGTGTGGGCAGAGGCAATCCCCAGAACAGCTGCTGCGAAGGATGCGGCGGCACCATGGGCGTGCACCAGCCTGGAGGCGCGGGGATCGGCGCCAACGTAGGTTGAGGCTGGCACGGTGGAGGCGGCGGCGCCACATCCTGTGGCGGAGGCGGAGTCGGAGACCGCGTCCACAGCGGTGGCGGTGGCACCAGCTCCGGCTCCCTCTCCTCCTCCTTGACGACCACCTTCGCCTGTTTCCCGGGCGCGCTCGCCCACGCCTTCAGCTTCATGGACGCGGCGGCGACGTCCCTTGGCCCGTACGCAGAGCCTCGCGTCCGCTTGGACCGCGGGCGGCGCCCGGCGAGGACGAAGTCGGCGGGCCGAGGCACGCGCTCCACCGGCTCCGGCACGTCGGCACTCGGCGCGGCGAACGCGGCGACGCAGCCGATGGGGCACTCCGCCCACCCGATCGCCTCGACGTCGTCCCTAGCCTGCGCCGCAGTGATGACGGCCGCAGAAGGCGGCGACGCGACGGACAGCGCCGCGCGGTGCTGGTGCTGGTGCAGCGTGGAGCGGCGCGGCGGCAGCAGGTCCACTTGCCCCACCAGGTGCTCCATGATCTTGGCCTGGCCGGAGCGCCCCCTCGCAAGAACAGCTCTCCATGCGCGTTACGAACATGTAACAAGGGGGAATTGAAACGGGGTTAATGGAGGTTTGGTTAGTTTTCGCGATGCCAGATTTACCTTTTTGCCGCGGTGGAGCTTGGCGAAGCCATGCATGTAGAGGATCTGCAGTACATAGGGACATAGGAGACGGAAGAGAGGAGACGGCACGATGTTGAAAATCAGAAACACTGACGATTGAAGAGAAATAGGAGGAAGAACTGGATGTGTGTGTGTGCGCGCGGTGGTGCGAAAGAAAAGAGAGATCTGATAGTTGCTACTCTACTAGTAGTAGATAGATACAGTCATACAGTACCTGGTTGAGTTGGTCGACGGTGATGCGGGTGTTCCATGGGTCGAGGAAGAAACGGTGGTACGTCTCCAGCGTCAGGGGCCTTGCCGGCAGCATCTCCGATCCTTCGCCGGCCGCCGCCTTCCTCCCCGTCCTAGTCTCCTCCCCTTCCGCTCGGTTCTCCTCCAACCTTCCTTCCCTTTGCTTGTCTCGTGCCTGCCTGACGTCTCTCCGTAGTACAGAGCTGCAGATTCCTTCTTCGTGCAAGAAAAGGAACCGCAAAGAGGACGCAGCCTGAAGGCAAGCGTGGGCCTGTCGGCTAGCTCAGCCCAAGCGGCCAAGCCCCAACCAACTCATGATCATGATCATGATCAAGAAATGCAAGAGGTATCGGGCGTGTCTCTCGTGGAGTCGTGGTCTGGTAAGGTGAGTAGGTGTGCTCCAGACTCCAGTCACGCACTCACGCTTTAACCAACTCTCGTGTGCATTTGCGCGAAGCCAGCCTTTGATGCGCTAGCTGTCTATAGCAGTGTGCGTTCTCTTGCAATGATCTCTAGGCTTGGTTTAGATCTAAATTTTTTTGGATTTTAACACAGTAGTATTTTTATTTTTATTGACAAACATTGTCGAGTAACTAGGCTTACGTCTTGCGATTTATAGGCAAACTGTGTAATTAGTTTTTATTTTTATCTATATTTAATATTCTATGTATGTGCCGCAAAATTCGATGTGACGTGGAATCTTGAAAAAAATTTAGTTTTTAGGGTGCCTAACAAGGCCCTAGTATAGCCTTTTCTTTCCAATAATTCTAATAAAAATATATGTTCCTCTCGTCCCTAATAAATACATATTGCGTTCCTCGAGAAATTTTTTTAAATTTTTTGATTAAATTTATGTAAAGGTTTTTAAAGTTTGATCAAATTTATATAAAAGTATGCTAATATTTATGATGTATAATAAGTATCATTAGATTGTGTGTAAAGTATATTTTCATAATAAATTTAGTTAGAAATACAAATGTTGATACTAGTTTTTATATTATTCTAGTAAAATTTAAAAAAGTTTGACTCCTCTAGAAACGAGACGTGTATTTATTTTGGAACATAAATGTTAAACTATGAGTTGCTTTGACTTTTTTTGATACAACCATTTTTGTTGTGCATCTAAATATAATAATTCGCCCTGGGCACTTTTTACCCGAAAACCGCAAACCGAACCGAACCGAACCGAACCGAAATTGCGGTTTATTCGGTTTTCGGGTGCGGGTTCGGTTAAAGGTTTTGTGGTATTCGGTGTTCGGCTTCGGCTTCGGTTTTAGACCCAAACCGAACCGAATA
>Ga0182004_10000294_pt1 | contig 27777 bp, 25 predicted proteins | sample Sormic07211540_1_FD_120479 | JGI IMG/M metagenome (GOLD analysis project Ga0182004, IMG submission 120479) | Endophyte microbial communities from Sorghum bicolor roots, Mead, Nebraska, USA - 072115-40_1 MetaG | ecosystem: Host-associated > Plants > Roots > Unclassified | place: USA: Nebraska...
AGGGAGCCAATGGGTGTGTGTTTGGTTGTGTGCAAAGATAAAGATGGCTAAGTTGAGTTTTTGTTTGGTTAGTTGTGTTTCTTTGATACAATCACCACATCTCAACACCGGTAAGTTTACCCCCCAAAGAAACAATTCATCGAACACCTTCTCAGCACCACTGCCATTGCCATCCGTTCATCCTCATCCTCCTCCCATTCGCCTCCACCATGAACACAGCAGAGCACAGAACGTGTCGACCAGGGCAGCCACCGCCGCCGCCGCCTCCCCGCTGCGCAGGGGAGGCCTCGCCTCGCGGTGCCAGCCGATGCGGTCGCTGGCGTTCACGGCGGGCGACGCGCGGCTCGCGGTCCACGTCGCGTCGCGGTGCCGGCAGGCATCCTCCACGCGCGGCACGCGGGCCATGGCCACCATGGCCAAGAAGAGCGTCGGGGACCTCACGGAGGCCGACCTCGAGGGCAAGCGCGTCTGTGGCCGCCTTGAGCTCCGCAGGCGGCACCACCACCGGCGGAGGAGGCGGGGGAGGCGCCGGCGGCGTCTGGATGCGCGACACATTGGGCTGCGCGGCGACGGGGATGAGCAGGGTGGTGTAGGTGAAGGGCGGCTGCAGCTAGTTGGCGTCCGCGACCGTCTGGGCGTCGTCGACCCCGAACCGCGCGGCCACGGTGGCGAGCTCGTCGGAGACGTCGACGAGTGAGCGGACACGGACCATCGAGCTTGTCGAGGATCCAGATGCCGCCGGCGCCTACCCTTGGATCTAGACGCGGAGGAGCTCCACTTGGATCCAGACGCCGCGGACACGAACTCGTCGACCCCGCATGGACCTCCACTTGGATCTCGCGGGTGAGCACGGCGCAACCATCGAGCTTGTCGAGGACGTGGACGAGCTCGCCGGGGAGGTTGCCGACGAGCGGACGCGGAGGAGCGTCTCGACGGTGAGGAGACCTCCGTTGCGGGCTTAGCCAAGCGTGGCTCCCAGAAAACGACCAGCCCCTACGTTTTTCTGTCTAAGGGGTGGTTGGTGGCTTCATGGAGCCTGGTTTGGACATGAAAACATGCAACCAAACAACCTGAAGGTGGCTTCGTAGAGCCTAGTTGGGATTTAGCCACCCAACCAAACAGACCCAAAAGAGCTTCATATTTAGACATTCCATAGCTATTATTTATTTAACCAGGCTAACTCCACTGCTCGTGTCTTAGGGTCTGTTTCGATACCAAGGGCTAAAATTAGCCACAATTAGTCCTAGCCCATCCAAACAGGTGTGCTATTTTTTTTAGCGAAGCCTTCAACTAGTTGTTAACCAATTAGCTTGCCAACCTCAGCTAATTTGGGCTAATTTTTAGTGCCAACTACTAACTCATCCTAGCTGAGCCAAACAGGCCCGTCGATCCAGTATGCACATAGGAATTCAGAAATATTAATAGGTAGTCCTTTCCGACCTGGGATTTTTTTTCTATGATTTCATTTTAATTGCTACGAGCACAGGTTTTGATGGTACAAGAAGAACAGCACTATGCAAGGCATATACGCTGATTGTTCTTTTTTGGTAATGAAGTCCATATAGTATTCGCTAGATACACCTTGGAGAAAATGGAAACTGAGGTCTGGAAAATGAAGTCCTGAATGGACATGTGATTGATAGTGTTTGACATATGTGCCTCATGCAGATGCAATCATTCTTGTTTGTTTTCAGCTCTTAGAGTAGTCCATTTCCAATTAAGAATTATAAGTTGCTGCTTAGGCTGCTGGGAGATAGGCCTTCTCATTAGTCCCACAATGCTTTCATCTCTTCAATGGAACTGGGGATTTCTGCGGCTCCACTTTTAAAGATAGATCAGACCGAAAGGTCAATGCTTTAAACATATGTATCAGGTGGCACAATATGCAAACTACTCTTGTCTGTACTAAATTGAACATTTGTTGGCTTCATTGGCAATTGTGTAATGCATCATTAATGTATCATGCGACTGGTTTTGTGATTTTAGGGATCATGCTGGTGGCAATGAGAAGATGAGACTGCAGGTGCCAGGGATAAAGATCTTTGGAGGATCACTGGACAATGTGAAAGGATGCACTGATCAGGTGGAGAATGGAACGAAGTTGTCACTTGGGAAGGACATTGAGATACTATGCCTACACACGCCTTGGTATGCTGTTCACTATGCTCCTTTCTTGCTTTGTTATAACATACGTTTCACCTGTCCGTTTATGGTATAATGTCAGCACTGATGCATAGTGGCTCAAGGAACTATGTCGGTTCAACGTTTCATTATCATTCAGGCATGTTTTGTAGTAAGTAAACTTATGTGGGACCCATGGGCCAGGAGTCGTAGCCCAACTCTGTGGGAACAGAACATTATTTTGCAATAGAACAGTGACCGCAGGAACCTTTTCTCGGCGCGTTATCCCTCTCGATTTCTCCTGTGTCTCATGCCCTGGTGAGCGATTGTCGGCAGCCAAGGCTTGTGACAGCTGGTATGAGCGCAATGTGGGTGGCAGGATTATTTCAGGATCTATGCAGTACAACAGTCACCACAGCTAAAGTCGTATGAAATTTACATAAGTCACCACAGCCAAAGTCGTATGAAATCTATGGATTCAGTAGAATAACTGATGAGTGGCACGACCATGTCATTTATCTTGAGAAACTTAGTTGAGCTCTTTAATAAAATCTCAATTTTGTGTGATCCTTTTATATATGTTTTCTCTGTAAAAGCCTGTTGATTAGGTCCATATCATTTTTTTGTTCTTTCAACAGCCACACTAAAGGTCATATTAGCTACTATGTTACTAGTAAGGAGGGGGAAGATCCAGCGGTCTTCACTGGAGATACCTTGGTTAGTATACACATCTTGCTTACAGTGATGATTCCTTCGATTGTTATGTCCTAATCTTTTTTTTTCTGAAATACAGTTCATTGCTGGCTGTGGCAAGTTTTTTGAGGGTACTGCAGAGCAAATGTATCAGTCTCTTATTGTTACACTGGGTTCTCTGCCAAAGTCAACTCGAGTTTACTGTGGGCATGAGGTACGATCTCCTTTTTTTTCACTCTGATTCTATCAGTTTCATTAAGGAGGAACTTGAATGCTAGTGAACCACTGAACCTGTATGGTGGAGTATATAAAGTAACTATGTGTCTCCCTTTGTCATTTAGGATGTAAATCTTGTATTATCAATGGCTCAGGGACATTTGTACAAATCTACTGTTTTCTGTTCCATGTTCTCAGGAATAGGCAGTTTCCAGATTGATTGACTGTTTATTGAATTTCTTTTGTAGCCGACTCTAAATTCTATGGTTTGTTGACTGTTTATTTGAATACGTTTATGTTGGTTGGGATGTTATCCAACAGCGAGGAGTTAATATGGAAATATGATGCTCATGTGTGCCTCCTTTTGTTCCTAGCTAATAGAGATTATAGAATTGTATATATGTAGCATGTATGTTTGTTAGTTACTAGGCCCGTCGCCTTTCCTTTCCATGTTCTGTCTTTGATAACAGGCGCTTGAGCCATGAGGAGCTTGTTTTTTAATTTGCTTGGTTGAATTTGGGATTTTTAACTTGTTGTAAAAGATGATGGCAACTTGAGTGGTGACATGCATAGTAATAACTTTGCCAACAAGAAAAAACCAGTAACATTTGGTTGTTCTGTTTATCTTTTCTTAATATGGTATACTAATTGTGCTGGTAGAGGCATACTGTGCTCTTTATGGTCTTACCTGTTGCTTGTTGAGTTGCAGTACACTGTGAAGAACCTAAAATTCATACTGACAGTCGAGCCAGAGAATGAGAAGACAAAACAGAAGCTGGAATGGGCTGAAAAGCAGCGCCAAGCGAATCAGCCAACAGTGCCCTCGACTATAGGAGATGAGTTTGAGATAAATACATTCATGCGTGTTGATCTACCAGAGATACAGGTCAATTCCTAACTTGGAACACTTTCCTTGCACTGCCTTCCACATCCATGCACAGAATTGGTTGATGTCTGAACGAGGAGCGCTTAGAAGGAATTTTCTTTCTTGCCAATCACAACTACATCAGAACGGCTCTCTTAATTGGTTATGGAATCTTTCAGGCGAAATTCGGTGCCAACTCTCCAGTTGAAGCACTGAGAGAGGTCAGGAAGACCAAGGATAACTGGAAAGGTTGATGACACCCATGGCTGCCACTACTCTGCTGGACCAGCATGCTAGAGTGAGCTAATGCAGAGACCTTGCCCTGTAGGTGGTAATGAGGTTTACTGCCGTCCAATGCTTTGAGAAATGTGGTGTCCGGAAGGAGAAGGCTCCTACAATAAGCTTGGTGTTAATTAGTTATAATACGCCCCTTGTAACTTGTGGTCTGTTTGCCAATAATGATATACGAACTATAATGCCTATCTTTGATCTTCCCCACCGCCAAACTTGAAAAATATGAAGAGCTATAATGGGTATAACTCGGTGTTAATTAGTCATATTGAAGAGTTTTCTTTTTTTTTCAGCCGTACTTTTTCTGCCAGCCAGCAGTGTTTTTTTTATAATAAATCAGTCAACAATAATTTCAGCCTTGACTTTGTAGACCTGCTTGCATTGATCATCCCGTGTATTAGAGAGCCGTTACAGAGCGATTCCAAAATACTTATATACTAGAAGGCAAATCACCCAATTATTATGTATCTTTCAAATTCGACGAGACAGGATTATGATCGATGGAGACAGATGACAAATTGACAAAGATGGAGGAGCTGTTGTTATTTACGAAACTTTCTTCTTGCCGGAAGCATTCGACGCCGAAGGCTTGGACTTGAGCTTGAACGGACGTGCTGAAGAGGCCGCGAACTGGCCGAAGCCCAGCCGGCCGGGGACCAACTTGGGCGGCGCGAACGGCCCGCACGCGGCGGCCGATGATGGCTCGCCCGCGCTGCTCTTCTTCCCGTGCTCAGTCTCGGCCGCCGTTGCAGCGCCAGCGCGCGCCCGAGCGTCGTCGGCGGCGGCCTTGGTCGATTGCCTCTCCTTCGCTGCGCTTTTCTCCTCCGGCTCATCATGGCCGAACATTTTCTTGGCTCTACCCAAGAACGCGGCGGGCGTGCCCATGAGCACGAAGAGCTTGAGCACCTCGTCCGTCTCCAGCTTGCACTCCGGTGCCGCCGCCTGCTGATCTGACTCCGGGGTGGCGGCGGCGCCCGGAGGCCGAGGCGACGGCGGGAGGAAACCGGCGCCGGGGGCGAAGCCGTTCCAGCACTGCGGCACGGGGCTGCTGTGCCTGGCCCGCGACACGCACTCGAGCGTACTGAACTCGGCGGCCACGCGCGCCTTGAGCCCCGCGTGCCGCACGAACCGCTGCAGGCTGCCTCGGAACGTCTGCTCCTGCGGCTGCTGCACGATTTGCATTGCACCAGAAAATTTCTTCAGATTCAGAAAGAGACTTTTTTTTTTTAGCCACCCAAACTCCCCAGTGGTCGTCGGTCAGTGGGTCTTACGTCGCTGAGTGTAACGTGCCGGCCTTGGAAGACCGGCGTCGCCGCGATCGCCCGCCAGCCATGATCGGCTGCAGCTTCGCCGGTGTAAGTGAGCCTCCTTGTCGCCACCGGGCCGGCGCCGCCGTTAGAGCCCGCCGTTGCTGCTGCGTCTCCGACGGATCGGAACAGCGTGTCAGCTAAGTGCATTTCAGTGTCAGTCACAAACAGCGCTGGCTTGCGGTTACGGCGGCTTGATACCTTTTCTCGCCTTCTTTCCCGGCGGCGTGGGCGTGGCCTTGCTCTCCCTGGCGCCGCGCTGCCTCCCTCTCTGGTTCTCCGGAGTGTTCCCGCCGCCGGTGTTGGCGTTCTCCTGCTTCTTCGTCTCGGCGGCGCTCCTCTTCCTCGGCGTGGCGGCGGACGGCTGCAACGGCGGCGCGGCAGCCGGGTGGCGTGATGGGCCTCTGCCGCCGCCCTCTCTCCCCTCCGGCGTGATCGGCTGCTGCAGCTGGTCCGCGTGCCTCTGGCGCCACGCCGCCAGCTCCGACTCCGAGAACATCTGGTTGCTCTTCAGGGACATGAACACCAGCTTGGCTTGATCTAGCAGTGCCATGGCCTGCAGAAATCAACAAGACGACCTCGTCTGTAGCCTTTAGCTTCTTGCATTGTGCAGGTACCTTAATAAGAGCTAGGCGAGTGACGAAACCTCTCTGAAAGGCACGGTGTCCTGGCTGTTCATCGTTATCGCTTTCTGGAACACCATGTAAACATCGTTCTGCAGTGGCATAGTGAACGAAGATAGTGAGTGAAACCAAAAAAGTAATTTAAGCCTGTGGATGGTTTTTTTTTTTCTGTTTATATAAGTCTATGGATGGAAATTAAAACCGTAAAATGGAAAGGATAACGACGTGTAACTGCGTCAAGACAAGAAATGGACCTCAAATTGCTCCAGTGCCGTGTACATGCCATCCTTGTTCTTCTGTCTCAATGTTGCAAAGTCACCGGGCCTGCTTACCAGCTCTGCATAATCAGTAACCTGTAGACACATGTCGTCAGTCGTTAGGTGCGCATGATGTTATTGTTGGATCAAATGACACGTTCGGCCTTGCCATTCTGCGGATGTGTGGGGGCAAGAAAGGCAAAGATGAATGCCTTGTTCAAGGAAGAATGAGCGAGCTGCATTGTTGTCAATTCACGACCATTGTCGCTTTGGACAAATTGTATACGACAATTGACATGAGTAAGCACATAGCTATGAAAATTGTGCAAAGTGGTGAAGGTTTTAGATTTCAGTTTGAGAGGAAAAGTCAATAAATAATGAGTAAAATCATCCAAACACACAAGGTAGTATTTAGATGCGGATATGCTCATAATAGGAGACGTCCATTAGTCACAATGAATCCACTCAAAAGGTTTAGAAGCCCTTGACAAGTAAGTAGAGAAGGGCAAGCGACTATGGCGACCCAGCTGACAGGCATGGCACAAAGAGGTTTCATGATCACTAGGAGTAACACAAATAGAATTATTGGAATGGAAGCATGAGAGGACTTGGACGCCAGGATGCCCCAATCGCCGGTGCCAAGTGGTCTCCAATGCAGCAAGCAGGACACTTGAATGTGAAGTGGATGGCAGAAGGAGCGGGTAAAGATCTCTAAAGCCATCCTTCACGGATAAGCCAAAGGGGCTAAATTCAACTGAAGAAGAATTATCTTTGGTAAATTTATGGACTGAAACAAGATTAGCTATAAGATGGGGAGATATAAGGATATTGGAAAGGTGAAGAGGGCGGTTGGAGTTAGGGAGTAAAGGGTGACCGGAACAAGTGATAGGTAAACTTGCGCCATTACCAACAATGATGTTGGAATTGAAAGGAAGAGAGGAGTTGATGGAAGAGAGATTACCACACGATGAGGAAATATGCGAGGATGCACCAGAGTCCATGTAACAATTTGTTTCGGATTGTTGCTATGTCATTGTGTTGAAAGGGTTGGCTAAGGTGGCCTGGTTCCAGGATGCCGTTGGTTCGGCAGGGGCACCAACCGATGGGTTGTCATGGAAGCCGTAAGCACTGTAGGGGTAGCCGAGCTAAGGAGCAGCAGCAAGATGCGATTGGGGAGCACCCGGAAGCGATGTCGGCGGACGAAGATATTCGAATGGCCCTATGCCCGGGCATGCGTCCAGAATGCCCTAACCGGGCATAGGCCACATCTAGAATGAGCCACTCCTCGGGGAGCACGCTAGGTGATGTGGCCCCTTCCCTTGCCCTTGTCGCGGCCCCAGGGACAAGACGTAGGACAAGACAATGCCCTCACAATATGGACCATAGGAGAGAGACAATAGAAAATTATCTCTCTCGTACTTGGCATGAATCTCAGTGTGAATCCTGTGGTCTACATTGTGAGGACATGTGCCCTTAGGGAAATTTACTTGTATCACGAGGGCGCCTCTAGGCACGATAAAGGCAACAGCCAAGGTGTACCTCGGGAGCTCGGATTCTTCCAGAGCAAGAAGTGACTGGGCCTCAAGGAATGAGGGCAGCGGAGTCTTCGTCTTCAAGATAGAGGCCATGTCGTGGAGTGGCTCGTTGACACCGTGGTGGAGAGCGAGCAGCAGCGTGGAGTCGTTGACAGGCTGTTCCAAATTAGCGAGCCCCATCAGCGAGGTCTTTTAGCCGCTGAGTGACTCAAGCACCGACAAATCGCCCTAGGACAGAGCGTGGAATTTGGCCTCAAGAGTCATGGCATGAGACGCCTTGTTGTCAAGGAAGAGGTTGGCCGCCTTGGTCCAGATGGTGTGGGTGGAGGTGCCGGTCTCCATGAGCAGGTGCATCACATGGGATGATGATGAGGAGTATACCAGGGAGCAGATGGAGCAGTCGATCACCAACCACGAGGCATCGAGATCTTCGGGTGCCGGTGTGCCATCGATGTGAGAGATAGCGCACCGAACTTGCCGACAAGGGTGAGAAAGAGTTCACGCCAGGTGGAGTAGTTGGGTGGATTAAGTTTGAGGGAGAAGGGGATATGAGTTTTGACATTGATCGTGGCAAGCATCGAAGCCAGGATCGGGGCAGGGGGAGAAGGTAGGGCAGCGAGGATTGCTGTAGGCAGGACGGCGGCAGCCTAGGCATTATCTTCTATCATAGGTTAGGGTTGGAAGAGAGGGCGTCGCGGCGAGGAAGAGGAGAGGCATCGCAGCAGGGAAGACGACGTGGCGTCAAGGTAGGGGAGAAGTCAGGGAGAGGAACGGGTACCTAGTTGATGCCATGTGAAAGTAACTGGCTTGAGTTTCCATTCATTGAACAAGAGTTTATAAAACAAGTTATATGACTCTTCATATGCTAAGACTCTTCATTCTAGGCTATTCGCATTCTAATAGTTCACTTGAAACAAGAAATAGGCGCATCAAGAATGGTGTTTCAGTCTCCCACTCTACACAAACAATTCAGATCTATCACTTTATTTCTTACCTGGATGTCATCTGGCATTGCAAACAACTCATGTCTGTCTCTCCTGCAAGAGACGAAGACGCATCATACATACAAATAAATAAATCTTAACATTTAATAGGAAACTACGCGGTGCCTGATGGACAAGCCAAAACAAGAGATCCTAAAGCTTACAGCTCCAACTCGTCGAGGATATATTCAATGATCTGTCCTACTGAGCTTTGCCTTGGTAAGTTACCTGAAACAAAAACAAATATGAAACTCTCATGTCTAAACAGGCAATGCAACAGTACCAATCAAGATTACAAAGATGTGAAATTCCGTACTGTTGTTGGCTGCACATGATGGCTCCTGGTGGCTACATGAAGCTTCTCCCTGCAACTGCTTCAAAACCATCCGGCAGATGAGAACCGGAGGAGGAAGAGAGTTGAAAACACCCATTTGGCTGCAGATCGATTTTTCCTTTACCTGGATTTCTTCATTTCTTTTTCTTTTCCCTCGCGCACTCGGACCTGAAATGCTGTTCCGGATTATCTGCCAGGGATCAAGGAGGCAGACGGCGGTGGAGTCGCCGTCGTTCTTCTGCTCTTCCAGCTTCAACAATCTAGCACTTCGCCTCTTCCCTTTTCCAGACATCTCTGCTGGTCCTATTGTGCTTCCTTCCTTAGAACAAAAAGGAGGGAGAGAGATAGAGAGGGGCTACGATGATGATGACAATGCATCTGTCTTCAGCTTTTGTGTACCTACTATGTCGCGAGATACTAGAGGAGAAGATTTCAATTCTACAGCTGGTAGCTCATGTATTATCTATTGTATTTGTGACCGCTCGTCCTGAAATGGAATCTTCTCTCTTGGAGAGAAGAAATGAGATTTTTAATTGGACGGTAGAGGCACCGGAATGCCATGATATCTATAGGCCTTTTAAGGCCTGCAGTTTTGGTATGGCAGATTATAGACAGGAGCAATGCAGCACGAGCTGTGAGGAGTGATGGACCAGAGACAAATGGAACTTGAAAAGGAATAGACAGCTTCACATGGATCAGAAATTCACGTCAGAAATGCGAAGAGCATCACAAATATTAGCGTTGGAATTTGAGACTATTTTGAGCATGCATGTAAGAGCTCTGCCCGTTACCGACTTACCATAAGCGCCACAATTTACTCCTCTCATCCCCTCATATATGTTATAACGTTTCTCTTCTTCAAAATGTAATCCTACTAGTGTATTATAGACTGTACAGTAAGTTACTACTAGGTAAGCAAGATTAAGCAAGTACTACCATAACCATTCAATTCTGCAAGGTAAGCAACAGTGCGAAACAGACCATGAGCAGCTGGGCACTGAGGTATTACCGCTGGTTATAGCCTGGTTCAACTCGAATCAACTGGCGCCAAACCATGCATATGACACGATACTATGCATTCATGGTCGCCAACACTCACTTCATCCTTGATCTATGCAAGTAGCTCAACCACTGAAGCACTTTCCTTCTGAAGAATTCTTGCGTTCAGTCCTTGCCATAATTCCCAAGAAACAGGATGATCAAGGATCTCAGACTTTTGAGTGGCGTATTTGGCTTCAGAAACGAGTATGATCAAGGATCTCAGTCCAACGTGTGTCCACCATTCTTTGACTGTTGTGTAGTGGCAATATGAGATGCCAAATTCGTCTAGAGTAGTGGCAATATGTATGCAAAATCGTTTCATCTTGGGCAGAGGCGGAGCTAGGAAGTAGGGAGATCACTGGTTTGCACTGTTGTAAATACTAATGAAGATTAGGAAGTAGGAACAAGAAAAACATCCTGAACAAAGGGAAGCAGCAGCGATGCAGGGGCCACGTCTGAGAGGTACCTGCTATAGGCTCTGATCTGAAGCGATTTGGGGGCAGGATGATGTTTTTTTGGCCTCGGTAGAGCTTCTATACATATTTACTATTATATTACTTCTACATTTGGTTTATAGTAGAATATATTTTACATTTGGTCCAATCAGTCTAATCTATCCATCTTCGTAACATTTTTTTGGAACTTGGTTTATGGCATTGATTAAGATTTTATTTGTTTCCTATCCTCAATCAGCTGTAATGCATGCGCACATCAGTTGTTCGTATACAGCTCATTCCTGCCATGTACAATCAAATTTTACAAACATAATCATCTTCATAGGCATTACCGTCAATAAAGATGTAATCCTATTCCTATTAGTTTACGGTATTCTAACATGGCTTTAGCAATCATTCAAGGATGAATCATAAACATTATTTGAACTTTTTTCTGTGTTACTATCAGCTTCATCATATAATTCCCACGGCAAGGGGAACTTCACCTAGTTCTCACATAGAACCACTAACCAAGCAATATTTGTCAAATCCTCCATTGTTTTTTTACGGATCTTGTAATGCTCGGTGCCCAGTCTTTTTGTGCAATGCCCTCAAGCCAAGCCGATTGCTAGAACCGCCAATGCAAACCTTTCTAGGTTGAGAATACCGAGCCCTCTCCAAGTTTAGAAGTTCAGTTAGTTCAGCTACCTGGTATTTCCCTCCCGCAATTTGATCCGTGTCAGTCCATGAGAACCGTTTCCTGCACAGTCAATTTCCCCAGAACTCATCAAATGGCTGAAAGATAGATGACTTGTGATGTTGACCAATTTTGGGTGCACCGTGCACGCAAGTTGTATTTACAAGAAACAACAGCATGTGAGCATTTATATTGAAATGGTAATACACCTGAGGCAATTGAATATTTACTGGGCTTATCCCTTATGCTACAGAAATGTTACATTATTACCATAATATGCTGGGATCGTCTATATAATCTCAAAAGAAAAGGAAAAAAGAAAATCCTCCCGGGTATCTTGAAAATGGAACTGTAAGTTTCTGCCCCCCCCACATACCAAAAATCCTACCTCCATTTACAAGGCAGACAAGATGGCTCCATCCCTCTCTGTCTCTCAGTTATGATTGTGGTTTCCCTTCTTTTTACGTTGCGTCAATCAAACCTCTAGGCTAACTGCAGCAGAATCACTGGCGTCACTGCTGTTCTGCTGATACCACAATTCTGCGTATCGGCCCCCCTTTGACAGAAGAAAATCATGTGGTCCTTCTTCTACTACCTTCCCATTCTCCAAAACAATTATCTGAAAATAAACAGGAATCATCAAAATTACTTGAGACAAGATGAAACAAACAGACATCCACCACTTGCATTGAAATTCAAATACATGTTTGGAGGATAGATTCAAAACGTACTATGGTTTCTTGAGAAGTTGCAAAAGCATACCTGATCACACTGCATTGCAGTTGTGAGTCGATGAGCAATAAAGATTGATGTTCGATCAACAGATAAGGATTTCAGAGAATTCAAAATTGATGCTTCAGTAGTGCTGTCAAGAGCACTAGTTGCTTCATCACATAATCTGACAAGAGTACAGAAGAAAAAAAAGTCAAGACAAACGGGCATTGGATAAGCCTACTATTTGCAGAAAAGTTTCCTGCAAGTAATTTGAAACTACTCAAACTAAATTCAGCAAGGCCAACATAACACGTGAACTCTCGCAGAAGCACATAAACAGAGCATCTAACAGAGTGGCTTCCTCAATAGGTTAAAACACGGTGACACACTGCTCAGGTCATTGAGATCCAAATGGAAAAAAAAAGGACTACAAAAAGCAAGGGACACTCACAGAATGGAGGGCTCCTTCAAGAATACACGGGCTATTGACACACGTTGTTTCTCCCCGCCACTTAGCTGCAACAAAGTACACCCAAATTTGCTAGATATTCTGGATGTGGTAACAGCAGGTTACAAAATTTCCTCATTTGGCAAATTACAATATATTGTCTCACCTTCAAGCCTCGTTCTCCTACTACTGTGTCGTACTTGTCTGGGAAGTTCATAATTGTATCGTGAATAGCAGCACGTCGGGCAGCATCATAGACCTGTATGGAAATAAACTATATCATTTCAAAACAAAACATATGGTCATGCTATATGCCCTGTGACTTCGGAATGTCTAGGAAGAAAATAGGTACCTCCTCATCTTTGGCTGATAACCGCCCATACTGTATATTATGCTTAATTGTGTCATTAAAAAGTACCTGCACTCATATTTATGATGTGAGCTTGGTTGGGCTTTGAACAGTGCTGACTGGCATATGTTAGCATGTATACACACAATTACTTGAAAATCCATTAATATAAGAAGTTCAATATAGCTAGTGATCCACTACGTTTAAGAAAGTTGCATATGGCACCAAAACTTTGTTCATTGGCTATTGGAATTCTCTTGTGCTAAATAAATTCCACAATCCAGAACTCCAGACGTAATATTGTTCTATAATTTTCTTTTCTAGTTATTGGACTCGTGTTTGAATGTCAAAGAAATATTTAAAAGATGTTCACCCATGATAGCAATCAGAAGATCCAATTTGTACATGGAAAACCAGCTTATCAAACAGAACTTAACAAAGAAATGCTAATTTCCACATTTCTCTATAGTTTGAAAACTGCAGCACTGACAAAAATGTATACCAGAGGACTTACTGTGTCCTGAGGTACAACACCTAGACATTTTCGAAGGCTTTCCAGTGTCACTCCTCGGATATCTTGCCCATCAATTCGTATCTGTCAGGAAAGCAACGCCAAAAAATCAAGTGGATGGAATTTTCAATATACATAGCTGAAAGTCAATAAACCATGAGATGACTGTTGGCTAGATCAACATGAAATTTGAGGAGATTTAATACTTCTATATTCTTACAGATCCTGAAGTCGAATCAAAGAATCTGAACAGAAGTCTAAGAATAGTTGATTTCCCTGCATAAGAAAGATACAGTTAAGAAATCCTTAGTGATGCTCGTAGTAAACACAAATTCTTGTAAAAGTAGTTTAAAGGCCCACACTTAAGCATAAAAAAAATAATCCCATAGTTATGCAAAACAGTTCACCATGACCTGTTGTTAATCAAGAAGATAAGATTTGGTATATAAATCTCAAATAGGTAAAATATAGACCCATGCCTGTTGATTATCAACAGGATCATACCCAGCTAACACTAGTTGGGTGTCAAAATGGACATATTGGTTTGAGCATTGTTTTAGAACCAACTTGCTGAACACTAGCTGGCTGTTGCTGGTTGTTTTGGGAGGAATCATAGTCAGAAGACAAGCCAAGGAGGACCTTAAAACACATGTGCATCAACTCCTATTTGACACAAAAAGAAAGGGTGTGTACAAGAAATTAAAGCATTGGGTAATGTTTAACTTATATTGTTCACTGCCGATAAATTTATTATGTACTGTTCTAGTATGCCAAAAAGAATTCAAGTCCTAGTTATTGTGTTGTGTCTATATATTATTAAGTTGCTGCATTATGAAAAATATCATGGTCTTCTCGGAAAATAAAATGAAGGACAGTAAATTCTGCTACCAAATGTTGTTTCTATCATACTTGTCTTCTATTTTGACATACAACATCACCATTTGCAACATAGATTAGAAGAAATTAGTTAATCGAAGCACCAACATTCAAGGGTTTCCACCAAACAAGATTATCATGACCCATCTCAACCCTAAATGGAGCCTAATAAATACTATCTCTGTTAATGAACTATTATGAAATACTAGATGCTAGGATCCGGAATCTAATCAACTCAATACTCTCATAATCAACAATAGAAGCAAACTAACGAGTTCATTAAAAAAAAAGTTCTCAGCTATCGTATAATGTGAAATATGATAAGCAATAGCAACCTTCAAACTCAAACTCTGGTTACAGAAACATAAGTTATTTTTTATTAAAAAAATTACCGCTTCCACTAGATCCAACAATTGCCACACTCTTTCCTGAAGGTACAGTGAAAGTGGCACCATCAAGAATCTTCCTTTCTGGTACATACCTGGAAGAAATCAATCATTTGCTGAATCATTAACAAATACATAAATATCTTTCTAGTACATACCTGGAACAAATCAATCATTCGCTGAATCATAAGTAAATACATCGATATGTCAGTTTATTCCAGTTTTTACACCATAAACCAAATAATGATAATCTTTTCTTAATTCTAACAAAACAGAAAAATACCTTCAACTGGTTTCTCAATATTCTAAAATTAATTATTGCTGGAATAATACATAGTACCCACATGCGCAGTAACTTATATCTGATAAATTAGGGATTAGGGTGCATTAGTATGTTCTTATACTCACATAGTAACATGTGTCTATCTGATATAGTGATGTTTACTAAAATGACAATGATAAGGGGAATTTGTTACATACAAACATGTGACATTTCACCGGTTTAACCTTCTAAGTGATTATGACCAAGACTATAAACATAGAATCACAAGATTTAGCTGACCACAGGATAGTTTGGTTGCTACAATTTCAGTTTTGAAATAGGGTCCAGGAAAGGAAATGCTCACTCACAAGTCACAATGTGGGGAATTTGTTACATACAAACATCTGACATTTCACCGGTTTAACCTTCTAAGTGATTATGACCAAGACTATAAACATAGAATCACAAGATTTAGCTGACCACAGGATAGTTTGATTGCTACAATTTCAGTTTTGAAATAGGGTCAAGGAAAGGAAATGCTCAGTCGCAAGTCACAATGGGCCTGTTTGGTAGGGTGGCCAACTTCTGTCCAGGCCTGCTGGAGCTAAGATGTGGGTGTTTGGTTCTCTGTTCTTGGGCCTTAGCCAGGCTTATGCTGGCCGCCGTACAGGCCTTGGCCTGGCTTCCAGAGAACGGCCGCTAGGTCCGTCTTTCTGGAGCCTGGCTTGGCTAAGCCTTTGTCACCGCTCACGCTCCTCCGCCCGACCCGCATTGCTTCTCCTCCTTCGCCTGCCCCCGCTGGCGCCGCCGACGAGCGCCGCCCGTCCAGAAGCCGCGGCGGTGGCTGTCTGCGGGCTCGTCCAGAAGCCGCGCCGCCCGTCCGTCCAGAAGCCACGCCGCACCGCCCGTCCAGAAGCCGCGCCGCACCGCCTGATGACGACCACGTCGGAGTCGACGGCCAGCGGGCTTGGCGCCTCGGCGGCGGGGAGCGTCGGGTACTGGGCGGAGTTGGTCTGCAGGAGCCGCCGCGCTGGTGAGGAGCAGGGATTGGTGTGGCTCGCTGGCACTCGTTCGATGCTGATCTGTGGCGGCAGGAGGTGGCGCGGCGGAGGCCATTGGTGTGGTGGAGGGCATGGACGCGGGTGGCCGTGGATGCGACATGGTGTGGAAGTTCAGCTCAGGTCATGGGGGCGGCGGGTGGAGGTGGCGCAGCGGATGCCATGGGCGCGCCGGAGGCTAACAACGTGGAGGTCAACGCCCGGAAACTGCGACGCAACTGCCTTGTTGGTTATCCAAAGCACACACACGAACGCTACAGGCTGCTCATCTCCATCGGGCAGCAGCTTTGGCCCGCTCGCTAGCTCCAGCAGGTAGCAGATCATGTATCCGTGCCATTAGCATTGCTACTTCCATGGCCCATCACAAGCAGAGGCAAAGGCAGAGAGAGAGCTGCCCAGCAGCTGTTCGATAGAATGCTGCAAAGAGGGTAATCTTACCAGGCTAAAAATGTGGTGATCCTATACAAATTAAAGCAAGCAACCAAACAAACTCTCATATAAACCAGACCAAGGATAGAAGTCCAACCAAACACACCCATATTGGCCTACAAAAGACAGGCCTAACTTAACCAGGCTCCGATCGTAGCCAGGCTCAAATTAAGCCAAGAAACCAAACAGACCCAATGCGGTCATACTTAGGACAGTGGTAGTATTACCATATTTTTCCAGAAAATCAAATTAATCGTTAGAAGAAAATAAGCACCGGGATGCTAGTTGTGTCATAAGCATATTTTTTAAGGAAATAAAATATGAGCACTTCGCTACACTCAACAAGTTAATAAAGAACAAAAGTTACCCAAAATGAACATTCTCGAATTCAATGCACCCTCCCTTGAACTGCAAAGGTTGTGCATGAGGCTCATCCTTTATTCCAGGTTTTTCCTTAAAAAAAATTAAAACATATCTGAAGTATCAGAGAGCATGAGTTGAGTATGAAACTGAAATTAAAGACCTTTAGAGACTGATCATTTCAATATACAACTTTACCTCAAGCAACTGAAACAGCGACTTCATGTCAATGAGGCTTTGTCTAGATTCTCGATACACACTCCCAAGGAAGTTCAGAGGCAATGAAAGCTGGAATAGAAGTCCATTAACCATGACCTGTATGACAAGAATTCACTAAATTAGTCAAAAGCAACTTGCAAATGGATAGAGTTAGAGACATAAGAAAATAAAGACAACAGCTCAAGCCATATCAAAACATGGTTAAATAAACAATGATTGTTGTAAAAACGTATTGATATAGTACACAATTCATTTTGTTTTATCACAATTCCATATCTTCCAGTAATACTGTGATATGAAAGAGCAACTATCCATGCCACGGTGCACATGCAACTTCAACAGCGAGTGACATAAGAAACAAATAGAACATGGATGAGATAGTTACCAAATCACCCACACTCAGAGCACCACTCATGATTCCATATGAGCTCAAAACCATTGCTGCAGATAAAGCCGAGCTAAAGATAACGTTTTGGCCAAAGTTCAGGTAGGCAAGACTACTTTGGGTCTTCAATGCAGCATCCTCATATTCTGATAACAAATCACGTTGTAACAAAAGTAATTAATAGATTAGATTAGATCTCTTTAACAATATCAAGCTATAGTGTGTGCCAGTGCTACAAGTCAGGTGGGATGAACCAAATCTACGAAACATAACTTGACTTCATGTTTAAGCGATTTCGGAACAACTACATTCTGAACCCTAGTTAAATGAAAAAGATCATTTCAAGAAATCAATTCTAATCTTTCTTTCTTTTTTTACAATTAGAGAGCAAGAGCACATTCAACATATCAAGATGCCAAAGATACATATCAACAGATTAGACGGATGAACACAATGTAACATCAAATACTGAAATTAGTGTTTTGAGGAACATCTGGTTGTGCACATTTACTCTACAAAGACACTTCCACCAAGATTTAAGGCATAAATGCACTCACTCCTTAAATATTTGTCATACTTCTCAACTTCAAATTGTTCGTTGTTGAAGTATTTCACAGTCTACACACAATCAAAGGGAAGAACAATAAATTGTTACTGCTAGAATAAACAAGGTAAGATAAAGAAACAGGAGTAATGGACAGTTATGGGATGACCTCATAATTCAGAAGAGAGTCAACTGCCACCGTACTAGAAGCATTATCAGCTTTATTCATGGCCATCCTGAACTTAGTCCGCCACTATCATAATTATATATTTTTTTTAAAAAAAGGCACCAATCAGAAATAGAGTAAAACATATTTAGACATCACATGATGACACCAAATTAAATAGCTGAAACCACAAGAATATCCTGAGAGTATATAGGTTTGAACTTTGACGGCATAGTATTGTGTTTGCACCTGTGTGACAGCCAAAGTGAAAGCAATATAAGTAGCAACTGAAGCTGAAGTAATCCAAGCAAAAGTTGAACCAAACTTGTAGGCAAGTATGCTTGACACCATACCAATCTGCAAATGAGAAGTATCAGCAAAACCCAAAAAACAAATGTCATATATTTCTTCTTAATATAATGACACACAGCTCTCTTACGTGTTCGAGAAAAAAAATCTGAAGTAAGAAATAACATCACTGGCAACATGAACAAGATATGGACCATAGCATTCGCACACAATAGTCTGTACCTCTAGTATTGTGGGCACAACATTAAACACCATGACTGTGAGAATGTAATTTATTGCACGGCTTCCTCGATCAATTACGCGATTTATAGCACCGGTTTGCCGGCTACAAACACAAAAGCAGGTAAGAAGCATAAGAAAGACTTCAAGAATTCTCCAGCTTGAACCAAAGTTAAAAACAGTACATATATAACAAAAAGATTGAATTTTCATGACTTATTTCCACAGGTATCTATTAGAGAACTGCTCCTTTCTTCAATGGGATTAAAATGGAAAAGTTGTTATGAAAATAGTGCACCCCCTTGAGTAGGAGTTTTGTCACTTCCAACAAATATTCTCAGTTTCTTAATGTAATTAGGCAGCCATCTAATTCTATGATGCTATCCGCATAACCTTCTACACTACTTTTGAGTTATGGTAGTTTTTTGCCAAAAATTCCATGAGTTAAATAAATTATTTATCCCTTCCAGAGACTGAGTATAGGAGGGAGAATTTCCTACAGGTACCTTAGATGATAACGAAGATCAAGCTCATGCAAGTGAGAAAATACCTGCAATATCAAAAGCTCACGAGATAAGGTAATCACAATTTCAACATTTAATTGTGTGTTGAGCATCAATAATAGAAAACAATCTGTTAGATGACATGTACTGGGCCTTGCAGCCCAAGTCTAGTCGCCCAGCCTTTTCAGGCTGTGTGCCTTGGACTCCAAGTCCGGCACCTATTGTAGATTGACTTGCAATTCAAGGGATATCGGAGGATGGTTACGTTTCTATAAGCTGCCCCAATCCCTGCCTATATATGCATCAATGCATGCAGTATGGGTGTGTTTGATATGGAGCGCTTGGCCCTGCGCCCTCCAGCTGCAACCGGCCTTGTTTGATTCATTTGGCCCAGAATCCGGCCCGACTCGGCACGTGCAAATCACCCTCTCTCTCCAGCACCCGGGGAAATGCCCCTAGGGTTCGTTTCCCTCGGGCTCGGCTCGCTCCGTCCTCGCGCGGGCGATTTTGGGGCGGCAGCGGCGGCTCGCGTGGGAACCAGGAAAGTTTCGCACACGCTCCTCCCCGGCGATTCCTCTCCAGGCTTCGTCTCCGTTCCCCCGATTGGGATCCGCTTGGCTGCAGCGCTGCTGCGTCTCCTGCCGAGCTCCATGGAGCAGTCGTCTTCCTCCTTCGTCTTCTACGGCTTGCGGTGGTGCAGCTGGTCTTGGTTCTGGCGGATCCCATACCAGATCTGCGACTTCTTCACACTGGCTCTTCTTCTTCTCCGTCTTGCACTACTTCAACTCACCGTCAACTCCGAGGTGAAATCGGCCCCTATCCCCCATTGCTTTGATTCTAGGGTTTCGGCTTGCCCTATATGGTTTTGATTTCGGTCTGTGGAAGGTTATTGTGGGTCAACAATGTTGGTCTTGTTGCTAAGAATGGGTATTTGGACCAGCTTCATGTGTATGCTGAATGCTTTGTTGTTTCATATGGTCGATGATGATTCTATCAAATGCACTGGAGGCATTTTTCTTATGTAACTATGCTATTGTATCTTGTTGTGAATGCTTACACTTACATGTTGAGGCCAGCCAGGGTCTACAGAACTGAGTTATACCTTTGAATGTCGAATGCATATAGATGGATATGGATCCAACTGCACAGCGTGAGATGATGGCCAGACAAGCAGCTGCCATGGTTGTGGTGATGGTATCTTTTTTTGGTCACTAGACTTAGAAGAATTAGGGCCCAACAAGAGCCTGCACCTTATGGTCCTAGGACTTTAGGTCAGCAGCATAGGCTAGAAACCCTCCAAACGATATATAACAGCATAGTGTCTGGCTATGTTGCGTATGACCAGATCGTTTTTTTTTTTTTTTTTTGCTCTTTGCAATCTTTTTAGAGGTAGAGGCCTTGTTCCAGAAACTAGTTGTTATGTTGAGGAGCAGATTGCAATGTTTCTCCATGTGGTTGGTCACAACAAGAGGTTCAGGGTAGTTCACCGGTCATTTAGGAGGTCCATTGAGACAGTTAGTAGAGTCTTCCACCAAGTTCTTTATGCTGTGGGTGAGCTTAGGACTGATATGATCAAGCCTCCTACCACTGGCACACATCCAAAAATCATGGGTAGCCAAAGATAGTACCCTTTTATGCAGGTACTTGTTATTTTTGTTTATCTGCCTTAGGTTCAACCACTTGTACATCTATGGACTTATCCGCTACTTAAAACATTTATGGGACTGTATTGGTGCCATTGATGGCACACATGTGTTGGCAAGGGTGCCTAGACACATGCAGCAGGCTTTCAGGGGTAGGAAACGCAACCCCACACAAAATGTGATGGCTGCTGTGGACTTTGATCTAAGTCCACTTATGTGCTAGCTGGCTGGGAGGGCTCTGCCCATACTTATACTTGCTGATGCAATTGAGAGGAATGATGGTTCACAGTTCTTGAAGGTAACTGAATTGATTAGTCCATACACTGTTGTCCTTAAACTGTCACACACCTTCACTGTAGTATATGTTGTTTGCATCTAGTTCATGTGCTGCATGACTCTCCAGATGGTTGATGAACTCTGTCCTAAGCATAAGTGCTGGCTGTTTGTTTTGGTTTTTCGTTTTTGTTTTGAGCCAACTATGATTCATGGCAGCACTAATTAGTCTGAGGCCAGTTTGTTGCAATCATGTATTTGGTACTGTTGTAAGCTTAAGTTTGGACAACAGTTGGTCTGTAGTTCATATTGTTGTAACTGTGTTTTAGTACACATTTGTTTTCATAAAGGAACGTTGCTTCATTTGCAAATGACTTGTTCTTTCTCATTACTTCATTGTTGCTTCCTGGGACATGGTGGGCCAGGCCAGCATCAAACATAATGTCCAACTGGTAGTTGGAGACTTGGAGTTAGTTGGTCATGGGCCTGGCTCCCAAATACAAATCAAAGACAGGCTTGCTAGGGCCTGCCTGTAATGGTGCATGGAATCAAACACAACCACTTGTCCTCTCTGGGCCTGGTCATGGCTGGCTTGGGGCTGGCTCGCTGGCCTGGCCTCCCACAGCCCTGAAATCAAACAGGCCTCCATAATCAATCTACTAATTCTCGCCGCATACCTTTGCTTTCGCAATCAGAAGTAACCCAGTGCCCAAGATAGATTAAAGGTTGATGCTTCAATTATGATTTTATGATTCCGAATAAGTGCAATCTTCAAAAACAAGTCCATATGATCACTCAACCAATGGCTGGAAGTAATTGTAATTATTTCATGAATACAGAAATACACAGGAAAACTAGAGTCTGCACAAAAACAAAGATCCATATTGTGTTGAATTATCTGGACAGTTACAAAGAAGAATGGACGATAAAAAAGAAGATTGTGCATTGAAATAAGACAATAAGTTCCAACATTTACCTTTCTGGATACTGAACGGATGGCTCTCAAAGTCACTTTAGAAAATACAGCGTTTCGTAGTTCTGGCAACACAGAAATCATCAGGACGGAAAAAGATTAAAGGAGAGGTAGTCATGTGCATTTCAAGAGGGGGGTGGGGGGGGGGCAAAGGAAGGGATCTGAAATGCTCATTAGTTATTTATTACAAGCTCTCGTGAGCTTCAGCGTCTTTTTTGGGTAAGCGGCGGCAGGTGGGTGTTTTGTGCATGTATCTGGTGGTAGGAGCAACTGATGATATATAAGAAAAGGTGTTTACCTGTACAGGCTGATACTCCTGATCGTGCGATTCCATATCCTATCAGAACAGCTGCTGGGCTTGCAAAGAGAGCCAATAGGGTGGCATTAGTTTCAGTGAATGATGCCAGTGAAGCTTCAGCACCACCAAGGGCTGCAAGCCAGTCGATAGCTAGCTTAAACAAGAAAGGCACTTGAACATTTATAACCTGGTGTTCATAGCAAATGCAAAGGGCCAAGTAAGAAAGGTGAGCTGTCATACAATAGCTTCCATCTTTTTAGTTCAACCTGTTTTATCTATCCTATTTGAAGGGACACTGTTCACCCTCTTGTTTAACATTGACAATAGATGGCTAGTTGTAGCCTTGTTTACTATGAAACAAGATGAAGTGCGGAATCTGGTAAAGAACAGTTTAAAGATTTGCATCCAACAAACAGATTGCGTCCAACTTATCAATTGATCAGAGTAGGGCAAGTAAGTCCGTTTCATAAAGGAAAAGGGGAAAATGCCTGTGTAGTATGGGTAACGAATCTTCTACAAAAATCCAAACAGACTCTTCGAATTTGGAGGGAACAGATTTCTGCCTTTACCTTTGCACCAACTAATAGGCCCAATGACAAGGCAACCCTAAAGCGGAAGTCAGGGCTGTCGTTCAACAATAAGTACTTCCCAAGGTTTTTCAATATCTGAGAATCAGCAATCTCCTCATCAACATCCTTTTTTGATGCATCTTTCTGGACCTTGTCATCAACCGGCTTCTTAACTGTCACGGCATTGGCGGATGTGGAGAATGCATTACCTCTCTGCATACATAGGAAAAATCACAAAACCAGACTTTGAAAGCATTCCTTTTAAAGAAACAAGGACAGAACAAAGGCAACATTTCGGACTATGGCCTTTTGCATCTACTGTGCGAAACTAAAAGTTTTCCGGCTGGAATTATCTAGAGCCTTGATGGACTAAGCCAGAAGCACACCTCTATAAAGACAACTTTATAGAAGCGAAGGCTATGCTTTCTTTTTTTTCTGTTTTTTTAAATACTAGATATATGCCCGTGCATTGCACTGGGGCCATAAATTTTTGCCCATGTCTACAGGGATACACATGGCTTGCGGCTTAGACGAACATATTAAGAAATCTACAAATCTAATTACATAGAAAACATAAAGCTCGTTTCATTCTTCACTACATGTATCGTGTACATATAGTTTATAGAAACGTAACAAAATTGGTTACACTTTTTTTAGTGCTTCTGTGATTCATGATCTTTATCACCTATATCGTATAGATCAGTTTCTAGAAACCTAACAAAATTGGTTTCATTTTTTAAAATTAATACTTGTTTGATTTGTTATTATGCATTTTACAAGTTTAAGCTGATTTGATTATTTGCAGAAAACAATAAAAACGAATAAACGATTTTGCATTGGATTCCCATAAACAAAAAAAATAGGGCACGCAAAGCAGAGGTGTGGGAACAACTATTAACGATAACATACTCTATAGCAAAACAACGTATGAACGCATGCTCTTAATCTGATCTGATGGGAAAATGATGACGTGTGGCCACCACACCGGGGGCTTTGGCGGCGTGTCCCTCACAGTGAGCCTACAGCAGTACTGGCGGCATCAACATCGTGTTCGGCGCACCACGCGCGCAGCACCACAGCGGCGGCGCGGGCTTCCTGTTCACTTCGACGACGGCCGACCATCAGATGCACAGCGGCATGGACCCGAGGCACCACGTCCAATCGACGGCTTGGCATTTGTTGAAGTGTGTATAAGTGCATTGCCCACCTCTTCCTGATAGCTTATAAGTTGTTGGGTTGAACCGGTTAGTGCGTGTAACTTAACATGGTATCAGAACCAAAGGTCTTGAGTTCAAATCGTGGTAGAGGCAACTTAAGTCATCCGCCCCTTTATTTCCACGTCTGCACACGTGAGTGGGGGTGTTGAAGTGTGTATGAGTGCATTGCCCACCTCTTCCTGATAGCTTAAGCTTTCGGGTTGAATGGTTGGCGCATGTAACTTAACAGCATTGGCGGGAAGTTGGCAGGAGCACTACCGGGCCCTGCAGCTGCAGGGCACTGGGTTTCACCTCCCCACCACCCATCGGCCAAGCTCGAGCTGCAAGTGAGTTGTGAAAGATGGAGATGTCGTGTCAGCGCCAAGCTAGCTAGCTAAGGCCAGGTGCCGCTGCCGCCGGATGCATGGCATACACTCGTGTGCGCACCCATCTGGCCAGCAGCGCTGTGTACACACAGATTTGCATTGTTTGGCTTGTTGCTTGCCTGGCTCATGCTGCTCTCGATCTCGATCGGCATTGCCGCTGCCGCCGGTTTGGCCAAGGCTGGCTAGCTAGCTGCCATACAGCCGTTGGAGTCCTTCGATCAGCAGTTCTGCACCTTAGCTGCCGTGATGGAGCTTGAACAAGTATGAAGGTTGGGAGGAGGGTGCAGGCTGTACGTGCTACGTGATTTGGCATCTGATGAGACCATCAACCATCCCCGATGCGGACTCAGGAGACGTGGGCTCTGATGCAAACTATGTACGCAGACAGGGGAACGGGGCGATTATACGACAATAACATCTCATATTTTTCAGGTGTAGATAAGGGCAGGAGCTCTGCCATTCAAATAAGGAGGAAAGAAGGTTTAGGTTACAATGGCGGATCCACATAACGCCTAATCAGGACACAGGGGGATTATACAAGAGAGTAAGGTCTCCTTCGAATAATAGTGTGGGATTATTCTCCTTCGAATAAGAGTGTGGGAATATACAAGTGAAGGCTGTACTTCCACATATGTCCTTTTTTACAACCATAATAAAACAATAAAAATGTGACAACACAGAAGCTCCCCCTGAGGCCCTGGTCATCAACGATGTTTTCTTTATGTTTATTGCCCACTGTTTTACTGCCAAATATTTCTCTATCACTAGGCGTACTGAAACATATGTATTGTGACAAAAACATGTTCGCTACCATCCATTACTGCCTCTAGACAGACCCAAATCCAAAAAAGCCCCAACTGCGATAATAAACACAGTTTACCGTATCTCGTTGAAGCCGCGCGCCGTGCAGCGGGTAGGCAGAGTCCGGCAGGAAGCTGCCGAGGCTGCCGAAGGGGACCCCTTTCCCGCGCTGTACGCCACAGTTCGATCCGAAGCCTCCGAGGAGAGTGCTAAAGAGAGGTTTCGGCACGCACGGCCTGTTGGCTCCGTTCAGCCGCCGAAATCCGGCAGCGGCGGAGGTAGTCTGGGAGGGATCGAACCGGGAGCCGCGGAGAAGGTGGCCCGCCGCGAGTATGCGGGAACAAGGCCGCATAGCGCCTGGCGGCGGAAGCGGCGGAAGCGGCGGGCCGGCGGCGGCCGCGATGGGTAGGGTCAGCAGACGCAGCGTGGAGAGCTGGTCGCGGAGTTGGACTCCCTCTGGCTGTGGCCTGTGGAGAATTGGGTCTTTTCCACTTTTTCCTCCTCTTTTCTTTTTGGTTTCTATAATTGCCTATTTTACCCTTTTTCCTTTTGGGTTCACTAGTGTTTAAAACGGGATGATTCATCGCACCTGGACAAACTTGTGATGACTGGATGAGTAACGAACTCGTACCAAATGATCTTGATAGCTTTAAAACAAAGTACACTGTTGGTACAAACAACGCATTTGGATGCGTGCTAATGGTAGCCCGACCACAAATTAGTTGTTGACTGTGGGCACAGCTATTAATTGTTTGATTTTAGCCACGATTTAGCATGTACTGTGCTTTAGTTTATTTTTGTGTCCGGAGACAACGAAATCGGGGATGGCCGATGGCCAGATCAATCAAGGATCAAAAATCGGTGAGCCAATGCTTTGGCTGGCCAACTATAGACAACATCCAAATAAAATCTAAAATTTAAAATGTTTTAGAAAACTCAATAGTTAGTTTTATTTACACCATCACTTCCTTCGGCAGCACTAGTCATATTCTTCTGACTCACGGTACTAGAAATGGCTAAGTGGGTTGGTCAGAGATGTTTCTGCCTTATAATATATTATCTAAAGCAGCTTAGAGATAGGTACTAGATAACCTAGATCAACTTATGGATATAGGCCTTGTTTAGTTTAAAAAAAATTACAAAATAAATACTATAGCACTTTCGTTTGTATTTGACAAATATTATTCAATTATGGACTAACTAGGCACAAAAGATTCGTCTCGCAAATTACTATTAAACTGTACAATTAGTTTTTTCTTTTATTTATATTTAATGTTCTATGCATATGCCACAAGATTCGATATGACAGAGAATCTGAGAATTTTTGAAAAAAAAAATAGGAACTAAACAAGGCCATACACATCATGACTTGATCAATCATATTATTAACCTCATTTCAAACATGATCAAAGACTTGTAAAGTGATATAATGTTTATAAATTGTGCCTTCACCTCCTATGCATCCACTAAACACTTGTGAATAAGGAGCTTGACCTTTTTCACCCACTTTTCTAAAGTGAATGGGACCTTTGTTGTGCCATCTCCCTCTCTATTGGCATTAGCATTACCCTCGCTCTGATCTAATGGAAGAACAACAGTGCCACCCATAAAAACAAATAAGCAAATAAAGACTTTTTTGTAATACTAATTGTTTCAAACATGTTCTGTTACTGACCCTATGCTCAAGTAAATTATCTATAGAGGTTAACAATTTACCCTAGCCTAAAAACACATATCAACAAAAATTAGACATACGTGAGGAGGGACATTTGTCTATATTTGGGGTGAAAGAGACATGATTACTTGAATATGTGGTGAAAATAGTAGTGAATTTTATACACATTGCATTTTGCTCTATCCACCTATCATCAGAAACCATGATACGGCTAGTTATAGGATGCCTCCCTAATCCAGTAGCTCAGAGTCTTTCATAGATATTTTTTGTTGTATCCACTTATTCTTTATTTGCTCCTTACTATATGGCCTTTTGGTACATTTATAATACTTTCTTACAAGATTTGCATAGACCACACCATTCAAGCAATGCCTCCACCTATTATGGACAAGAATTTCTTCTACGCAAATGTTGCTGGATTCCTTGATGACAAAAGCATCCCATCTTGTTTGAATTGTTACTGTCTTTACCATTTCTAACCACAAACTATATTAAAATATTAAAAACATAAGCATTTAGCACTCGATTTGATCTAAGTTGGTATCGATCCATATATCCAAAATTATCTATGTTCCCTAACCATGATATCCATCTATAACCTATCCATTTGCAATGCAAATCAAATATACATTCAAAACATCTAAACTATCATATTCAAGAAGAGAAGTTCCTAAATATATGTTGGACGAGTTAGTGGGGATGTAGCTACATGGGACTAAGGCGAGCAAGCGCTACTTCCAATCGAGCATAGCATGGGGGCAACCGAGCAAACCAAGCAGGTGAATGGGGGAGCAGAGGCAGAATGAAGGTTGACCAAGTATGTGGTGA
>Ga0182004_10000295_pt1 | contig 27775 bp, 29 predicted proteins | sample Sormic07211540_1_FD_120479 | JGI IMG/M metagenome (GOLD analysis project Ga0182004, IMG submission 120479) | Endophyte microbial communities from Sorghum bicolor roots, Mead, Nebraska, USA - 072115-40_1 MetaG | ecosystem: Host-associated > Plants > Roots > Unclassified | place: USA: Nebraska...
GAAGGCTCTGGAGAGCGAGCGACGTGTCGCGTGAGCGCGGTTACCCGCCGTGATTGTCCGGTCCCTGTACACAATGCCTGCCGAGAAGGGACACGGCCGGCGTGGGCCGGGGCGCGGCCGGATGAGGCAGCATCCGTATCTGGTGGTGTGGTGCTTCAGGTGGGGGGCGTGCACTGCACTGCACTGCACTGCACGTTACCCCGCCAGACCCGGGGGGCCCCCAGGCATGCTCATCCCACAACCCGTGACGCCGGGCCCCCCCCCCTGCCGGCTGCCGCGGCTGGTGCTGCCTCTCGGCCTCTGACGCCCGCACCGCACGGGCGCGTGTCCATGGCTCCTGTCTCTCTCAGATACGCCACGGCCACCGCACCGAGCTCCCCGTCCCGTGATTCACTCACCCTACTATGAATGCTGGACAAGCCCCTTCACTACTGCTATTTCTGTTCCTGCAATAATTGTAGTATTTACCAACAACTGTCAAGGGTACAACGTTTAACGTCTAACTTCGCGTCTCTCGCAAAACACCGTGTGTGTAATAACAACCAAACCAACAGTACAGGTGTACATGGCTCTCAGCACCAAGTGTGCTACACGTCAAAAAAAAAAGACTACATACAAGCTACAGCAATCGAAGGGAAGGGATGCAAAACTGCACACTATATTATAGATATACAAAAACAGGACCGATGAGGGAGGAAGGAAAACGTCTCGAGCTTTTCAGCCGAAAGGCGACGGCACGGGCCCAGGTCCACCGGCGAGGGCGTCGGATCTCTTGATGCTCCCCATGCCACAGATGACGCACCCGGGTGCAGAGAGCGCCGAGAACTTGGCGCCGCAGAGGTCGCACACGTCGTGGCCGATGGTCGATAGCCGGCTGAGCGTCACGGAGCAGAACTGCGAGGGGTCCTCGAACGGGTCGATGGATTTGTTCGTCAGGCCCCTCTGCGCGCACATGTCGATCAGGCTCTTGAGCTCGTCCTGCTTCGTGGGGGGCGCCTTGGAGTAGAGGAGGTCGAGCATTTGCTTGGCGTAGGCGTAGTTCTGGACCTCCATGTTCCGCTTGATGGCGGTCCTGATGCAGTTGATCCGGTGCTTGGCCTGGATGGGCAGGGAAGCAAGGTGCCGAGATAGCCTGGCCATTTCCTCCTTCGCACTGAGAGCACCGGCTCCTTGAACCCTTTGCAGACGAGCAATTTCCTGCACAGAAGCCAAGGATGCTAAAGCTTAAGGCAACAATCTCAACGGTTCGAGGTGAATGACTAGCAAGCTGATCTTAATCATAGACGCCGCATGCGATTGAGAAAACAAATGTTACCTGCAGCAGAGCAACTGCAATCTTATACTGAGCACAAATGGTGGCCTGCGCTTTGATGTCGGCTTCACGTGACTGGTCCTTTGCAAGGGCTAAGAATGCTTCGTCCAAACAAGATAGTGCATCTGTAAGCTGATTCTGCTCAAGATGAGCAAGAGCCATCTTGTAGCAATCTGCAGCAGGGGCACCGCGTGGTACCTGTAATAATGGATGAGGGTGTCAAGGAAAGCAAGTCCAGACCCATCAGATTTCTTTTCAGGAAATACACAGTACCTGGCCAGGCCGCACAGCAGTAGGTGCTGGAGGGCGAGCAGCTTGCTTTGCCGCTCCAGGACCCTCAAGAGCGCTGAGATCAATGGGTTGTGATGGAGCAGGAATACCAGGTTGAAAGCCCTGTGCCTGTGAAGGAAGAGCCTGGCCTTGTGAAGGAAGTGGCTGACTCTGTGGGGGAACACCGCCGTCTGGCAGGCCAATAGAGTCCATAGGAATGCCTGGTTGCTGAGGAAACTGGGATTGCTGCGGTGGAAACTGGGACTGCTGCGGTGGAAATTGGGACTGCTGCGGTGGTGCTTGTGGTGGGACCCCACCATCTGGAAGGCCAACATTAGCCATCATTTGATTAGGTACTGGTCGGCCTTGATCCATACCAGGAGCAGGTTGAGCCATTCGTGAGAGGACTATTCCAGGAGGAGGTAGTTGAGCCGCAAGCTGATGTGATGGAATAGTGTTCTGGAAGAAGTCCTCAGGGATAGGTCCAGCGGTCACTCCCATGCCTGCAATAACAGGACCTGTGGCACTAGAGGGTGCCTGCGGTTGCACTAAAGCATTTGTTCCAAACAAATCAATTGCAGCATTTGGCATTGCTGGAGAAACAGCTGCTGCTGGACCTCCTGGTTGTGTAGGAGCCTGATTGAAGTCTTGAGGTGTCCCTGATAATGACCTTGTCCTACTCAGCGGAGGAGGACCCAAGCCTATTTGTTTAGTGGCTTCTTTCAATTTGTTGACATCAACAGTAGGTGCAGCCGGTTTATCACGTATCCTTATATGTATCTTTTTAGTCTTTGAGGTTGACTCGTCTTCATCACTACTTCCATCGTCAACAACACCATATAAAGTCTTCTTAAATTCCTCAGCAGCTTTTGCCTGTTCATCAGCAGATGCAATCTGGACTCCCAGCTGCCTTGCCAAAGTATCACCAACCGAGTCACCACCAGCAATTGCCTTGTTTTTCTCTGCTGATGCAGAAGATGCCGCCTGTGCGTTCTCGCTACTAGCTGCAGCTATAGCTTTAACCAAACTCTTTTCACTTACTTCCACTACATTACCCCTTCCTTTCATCACACCCAGGTACACACCAATATGATCTGCAACGACGGATGGGATACCAGCATCAGTTGTCTTCATATAAGGCATGACTTCTCCTGCAAGCTCCCACTGAGGTATATTCTTAATGTTAGTAGGTGTTTTGATCTCCCAGTTTCCTCCTGCCCATTCAGGGCCTTTAGGAACCATACTTTCAGCAGCAAAATTGGCAAATACGCCCTGTGTCCATCCAGTCGAGCGAACTCTTAAAATTCTCTCAAGGTATCGCCTCAGCTCAGAATCTGTACCAGATTCCTCCAACTTTTGCGCAAGGCGTCGCAATGCACTAGGGTTCAGGTGACATATAAATAGATCCAGCATGCTCTCATGATCTGTAATAACCTCAAAAGTTTCTTTTGCACTGTCAAACTGACCATACCTGAAAATATTTATCAAATGCTATGCTTTAATTCTTATGAGAGCGTATCTCTTTTGAAAATAACATTGAAGAAACTAGAAGTAACAGAAACAATACACGTAAATTGTACAGAGCAGTGAAGAGTTGAATTATATCAATGGGAAAAATAACACTCCCTCCATTCCAAATGATAAGACGTTTTGGCTTTTCTTGATTCATAGCTTTTGCTGCGCATCTAGATATATGTTATGTCTAGATACATAGTAAAAGCTATGAATCTAGAAATGCCAAAACGTCTTAAAATTTGGGACAGAGGAAGTAAACCATTTAGTCATTGGCAGACAACAATAACAAAGCATTTTAGTTCCAAACAAGTCCATGTAGGCTAGACCTCAAACCCAACGAAACAACAATGGCCAGACAGGTATCAACATCAACATACAGAACAGATTGTTTTATACTCCCTCCATTCCAAATTATAGGACGTTTTGACTTTTCTACATACATAGATTTTGCTATGCACTTGGATATACAATATTGTCTAGATACATGATAGAAGCAATGTATCTAGAAAAGCCAAAACCTCTTATAATTTGGAATGGAGGGGGTATTTAATAAACTAAAATTCTATACAGCTAGTCTGCAAATTCTTCTAGCATCAGAAAAGTATTTGGAAATTGGTTGTCATAAAATGTAACCAAAATCCAAAGATTGAACTATCGTCAAAGTACTTCAGATATTTGTCGATATGAAAAATGATACTCCCTCCGTCCCAAAAAGAATGCAATTCTCAATTCCCAAGGAGTCAAATCAATTTAAGTTTGACTAAATTTAGACAACAAAGTACTAATATTGATGGTGCCAAATAAGTATCATTGGACTAACTATAAAATATCTCTCCGACCCCAATTATAGGTCAATTTGGCTTTTCTAGGTACGTAGCTTTTGCTATGCACCGAGCTATATGATATGTCTAGATACATAATAAAAGTTACACATCTAGAAAAACCAAAACGGTCTATAAACTGAAACGGAGGAAGTATATTTTGTATCGTAAACCTATTTGAAAATATAAATATTGATATTATATTATATTCTATAAACTTTGTCAAACCTACAATTACATTCTTTTTGTGACAGGGAGTATATACTGGATAAAAGTTATGAATGATTGCAATTTAGCCACACAGTGGAGACAATATCCAAATCAAGATCATGTAAAGATGCTAGGTGAACATACTTTATACATGCATATCCCAATTCTCGGAAACGCTGGAACAGATGAGAAGTGGGAGGGCATTGAGGATAATCTCTGGAACGCAGGAACTCATCTTTCAGAATTGACAGAGCAGTAGAGAACCGGAGAGCTTTGATTGCATAATTGCAGCGCATGATCTAAAACAGTTAGGGAAGATGCATTAGCCCAGGCGAAAGAGAAGCTGTCAATAAGAACACAGGTTAAGCTCACTTGGGTAAACTGAGGTCCTGCTTGAGATAATGATACAGCAAGGTCTCCACAAACAGGAGGTCCTTTAGTTAATATGTCCAATGACCTCGGAGTGATGCGTAAGCTATCAAACCTGCAAGAAACAAGTACCAAGAGATACAATGTAATCAGAACATGGAGACCAGCCAATAGAAAAACTATGAAAAAATTTCACTAACCAAATAGTGACATAAACCATTAACAAACACATTGCAGCACCTCTGTGCTAAAATTCAACTAGAGTAATTAACAAGCATACTAAAAAGTGGACAATACATGAGTCCAGAAAAAAAATACCTCGAGGTTATTTGGTACAGAACTTCTGAAAGATCAAGTTTTTGCTCAAAGTGTTGCTGCATGGTAGCAAATCCAATGAGAAGAGGTTCAAGAAGCCCAACTAAACAGCCCCTTATTTCCACTCCCTTTTTCTGTCTTGGGTTTATATCCGTCGGATTTACAAGTAGCAGGCGGTCATTCAATGCACCAAGTAATACTGAAGATACAAAGGAATATGGTTTAGTTCAGCACAGCCTGGGCAAGAAGGCAAAATAGTAACATATTGATAGCATGACAGCAGGGCAAGAAGTGTCACAAAGAATCTAGGTTGATCATACTATAAAAAATAGTTGTACGGTAACTTAAATGGATCTTACCTGAACGAGGGAAGCTAGTGGAGAGGATTGATCGGACTTTGTTGTCCCACCCAAGCATACTTATTGCAGTTGCGCTTGAGAAGATAAGTGCTGGTCCAACCCACAACATTGATCGATAGTACAAAGTGGTTAAGTGCTCAACAAAGAAGATGGCTATCTAGAACAGATAATAAGCATGATCACATAAAAAGATAATGAGTAAGAGGAGGAGGAGGAGGAGGGGGGGTAAGGTAGCTGGCAAGAGTAAGATAAAAAGGATATTGATGGGAGACCGTGATCAAACTTTGTTGAGCTGCTTGATAGTATATCAAGATCAGCAGAAGCAATTAGCACCCTCTGATTTGTCAATATTCCTACTACAGGACCTCTTAGAGTTGTTTGCCAGTGGGCCTGCAAAGATAACAAAATTGATTAACAGACAACTACCAGTTAAGTAACTAGCTGTGCCTATGATTTTGGTGGTGAAACTGGTTCTCGATTACAATTTACATGAATTTTAAGAGAACAGATACTTTCTACAGAACTTTTCAAATAGTGCATAGCATATGCAGCTAACACATTGACTTCTGCCTACAAGCAGTAAGATTTCCGTCGTGTCTACAGCCCACAGCTGAACTATCTAATAATGAGCGATTGGGCGCATGTGTCATGCAAAGGCTGAAATACAGAAACGCCTTCATTTAAAAAACTGTAGTGTCTAGTGCTAATAGCACACTTCTAAGTGAAAGAATGTGTCCTTTTCAGTGGATATTTAGTTTTTAACAACTCAACCAAGCAAGCATCAACACTACAACAGCACACGAATGCAAGAGTCACCTATATACAAATTCAAGAAGCAAACATTCAGAAATTGCTTGCCTCAGAAAATCAAATTATTGTTCCTATTTGGATAATAACGATCAAGCTAAACTCCAAGGACTAACCACCTTCAAAAGAAAATGTTTGGACCCATGATCAGGCATTATCAGCGATTTAATATTCAAAGATGGGAATGGTCTTAGCAAAGATTAAACACCTGAAGAACAGTCTCATTTGGTTTCAATTTGATAAACTTCTTCCCGTCAGTTTTTGTTGTAATGGATAGCCCGTTGTCTGTAGAAAGCCTATATCCCTGCAGAAGCTTCGCAAGTCCAATATGCTTTCCCGAAATCACATACAACAAGGTTGATTCTGTAGGACAGAACAGTGAATCAGTAATTATTCTCCAGAGTTCCGTATCAATAAATCAATAAATTTACAAACAAGGCAACCCTAGCAGTCTTTTTTTTCTTTGATGAAAATGAGGGAGACGAGAGTTGGAAGAAGGACGAGTGGAAAACAGTCCACTCAGCCTACCTAGAGGAGAAGAAAATATGCGATCAACCTCTGATTCAAAAGTAAACTGTAGAGGACCTTGGCGTTCCGTTGAGTTAGCAGCATTATCAGCGAAAGTGTTTTCTTCAAGCACAGCAGCATTATTTTCAAGAGCTTCCTTTGTGGCTACAGCTTTGAGACTAAAGAGACTAAGGCTAGTTCTATCTTCCTCCAGAATAGCATATTGATTATCATCTGGGCCCAAAAAGGCAGCATCTCGACCTAATAAAGAACCGCATACCGCATAATGTGTCAGAAAGTCAAATAGAAAATACTTAAGGTCTCAGTGAGATAGGCAAGTAATATTCATTCCAAAAAGAGAAACCTCTTATTGAGCTTCCTTTGCTGTTCACTGTCTGTAGATCAGTCTGCTCCCAGTAAAGGACAACTTCATGTGCCACTCCAGCTGTACCACTTAATTCAAACACAACAAGAAATAAATGTTGTTTTGGACTGTATGACATATTCTTGGGATGGCATTCCACATTTGAAGGAATCTGAGGATGGGTTACTTGAGAATTAGAGAACAAATAAAAGGTAACAAACAAGAAAACATTGTTCTGATGGACAGTCAATACCGTTGAGTAAAGCTTCTTATAGAGATTGTCAGCTCCGGATGCTAAGTTATGGGCCATCAGGTTAAATCCATCCATATAGAAAGCTCTAACTGGATACTGAACAACACGGGTTTCCTTGTTGAAGAAATTCAGCTCTAGATGGAATGGCTGGAGTTGCAAAATTAACAAACTGTTTAGAGAGCAAAAAGGGAGCATGTAAGTGAAAAGATAAATTACTCTAATAGTTACCTGACAAACAGGAACATCTCGCAAAAGGTCGCTAGAATCTGAAATTGTAACAAGAGGTAGGCGAGAGATTGGACCACTTTTAGCATGCCCTTCCATGAAATGCTGCATAAATAATAATATATATATATAAGAAATTAGAAATGGTCTACAAACACAATTGGACTCAACTCATAGAACACAACACATTAGGAAATAGAAGGCTGAAATGGAAAACAGATGGCCAAAGCCTGTGTTTGAATGTGGCAACAAGTGACATGGCAGCACTAAAATATGCACAAGATTCTTTGGGAGGCCTCATTGTCAAGCACTCCTTTTTTTTTCTGCAGCACTGCCACTGAGACTGTACAGGAAACAGAAATGGGTCTTACATCATATTTGTGTTACCTAGAAGGGTTCAACAAATGTGTGGAGGCTGTAACAATTCAAGTTGAACCACTAAAAGAAAACTGGTAAAAAAATACTATGAAACCACTGCCAAGAGAACTGCCACATACACTGTGAAGGAATGCCTTCCTTGCAACATCTGAAATAGTTAGCTGGCTCTGGCTGACAATAAGAAAACAGGTGAAATCAAACCAACGATCAATATGACATGAAATCAATAAAAAGTTATAGCTACACAGAATCATTATTGAACCCCCCCAAAAAAATGAGTTCATCAAATAGAATTTTTTTATGATCTACGTAGGTAACACTGAATTTTACCCCTTCAAGTGCTGCTCTTGCAACTGTGCCTGAAGTTGATGCTCCGCTAATATTCCAGATGATCCCAAGGCTAATAGTTTCTCCTTTAAAACAGCAGCTGCAGCACCAGAGCAAACCATGATATACTGACATTTACAAACTGCTTGAAATATCTATTTTTTTCCCAAATATACCATGAGTGTATTGCGGCATGTAAACCAAGGATTGAAATCAGAACAGTGTTGCGTAAGTAGCATGATATGTTGCATTATTTTATCCTGTACGAACCAAGGTTCACATTTCCACAAGGGCCCCATTAAAGTAAACATGAAAATAACTCCAGGAAAAGGAAGGTTACCAGTTGATCCCCTAGCTCCCTGAAGAAGAGCAAAAAGTTGTCTCCTCCCTTCTCTTGTGTATGCAGCCTTGTTCTTTGCAGCTTCTGTCCCAGACATATCCTACAAAATTGAATATATCAAGTGTTTCTGAAACCCTTGTCATTAAGTACCATACTTATTTAGGTTCATAGTTAGCACGGCCTAACCACAAAAATTACTGCAGCCAAATTGAACTTGGGATGCACTGCCAAATTTTTAATTCGGGGTAATGGGTACACTGCTTCTCCACCTTGAAGAGTAAGTATTTTTGTGATATCCATTGTTTCAATAGCTGCACCGTTAAAAAGCAAAATTATTGCAGAAACCATTTTCAAGAAAAATAAAGGAGTAAATAACCCTTAAATGTAACTGTAAAGCAAGAAAGGCAGCTTGAGAGGAAAAAGTGGAAATAGCTAAGGAATTTCTCAATTTTCTCAAAAGATGATAAGACTAAAAAAATAACCTGCACGCTCGAAGAAATGAGTTTCCATAGGTTGTCTGTTAGGGTTTATTATAACTCGTGTCTTCCACACTTGGAGTGCTCCATCCTTTGAAATAGTAACAAGCAGCCGCAGTGTAGGAAGCCAGGATACAGATGTGATAGGCTGAGAACCAGCCTGTGTACTAAGTAAAAGTGAAAGGCAAAATTCAGATGGAAAATAGACAGAAAGATGGCTATGTCAGAAAACAGTGTAATTAGAGGATGAGAGACACCAACAAAGAAAGGTGCATGTAGATGATTGACTAAGACAAAAACACATCATTGCAATTTTTTGATATCCATTTGATGCCAAGGAACTGCAAGCATTATGTTAGAACTTTTAAGTTAAAGTTCATGTGCAAAGATGCATTAAATCAGATGTGAATGCAAGCTTTTCTCCTACGGAGCAAACGACCACATAACACAGATGGGTGTCTAATACATATGGCAGAACAGCATATATTCAAAACTAAGTCCTACTGTGGACTACAGTGTCCTAAGGATAATTGTTCCAGTTTCAATGGTGCTTTAAGGAACTTGGTGTTTGACTTTGCAGATAATGAACATTTCGTTATCACTGAAATCAAAGTAGCAAGCAGTACTGGAAAGAAAAGAAACAATGGGCAATACACCCATGACACTATAGCTGTATTTTCCAACTCTCAAAGCTCTATAAGGATACTTACATGCCAATCATACTTGGCCTCTCAGTGGATACATCCCATGCCAGGAGAGTACCACCCCTATCACCAACAAATATCCACTCTAGGGTCGGATGAAACCCAAAAGCACCAGCACCCATTAGCTTAATTGTACTGTCAACAGCAACTGAAACATTGTGCGATTAAGAAACCAATGAGTGGAAAATCACAAAAAAAAAACATATGAATATAAAATACAGCATCACATCTTACGTTGTAAGGTATAGTGTACAGCATATGTCTGGATGTTGTAGGCACGTATCAAGCCTTCAGCATAAGCGACATACTAAAATCATAAGCTTGGTCAGATATGGGAAAAGGCAGAAACATGACAACATAAAATCAAAAAACAGAAACAGGTAAAGATATCACTGTTTACCAAGACAGGGAGGCGGGGATGGCAAGCCAGGTTAACAATGGGCTTTTTAAGATCAGTCTTTATTTTTGTTGGCGGTCTACCTCCATCAACAGTCCCTACAACTAGAAGAAAGCAAGAGGTTAACACGTGGAAGTGAACCTGTAAAAACTAAACCAAATGGAGGGTCACTTTAAGCCTCCCAAGCAAACACAAAAAATAACCTGCCAAGCTAAGAGAATAACCTGTTACACTCATTCTTTTGTGGAAACCAAAAAATACAATAGGCTCAAGAGGTGTCAATGCAAGATGGACTTCTGTATCTATTGAAACATGTTCTGATTTCTTCTCAGGCGAGTGCAGCACAAGTGTCTGCTCCGTGGCGAAATCACAGGATCTGATTGTAGCATCCTGCAGAACAAGAGATAACAGAGGGGTCAACAGTTGTACAAGCTATTACTAAAAGATGCAAAACTCACAGCCAGTAACCAATAGCAGTGCATGCACTCAGAAGCTGCTATCGAATAATATTATTCACTCTGCATGGCACATGACTAGATAAAAAGGGCTAATGAATATGCCTTGCCTACTAGCGAAAATGAAGCATCATCACTTCTCTGATTTTCTGTGAACAGTATCATAAGCATTTGCCTTACTTTGAGACATACCTCGAGAATAGCAATAAATGGAATTACTTTTTCAGAAGAAAGAAAAACAAGTGAAGCAATGAGACATACCTCAAGAATAGCAATGACAACATGACTAGTTGTAGGGCTATATGCCATACGAACAACACGGGCGCCAAGGTCAATAGAAGCTATCTTGCTTCCCGTCAGAGCATCGAACTCTGCAAACAAATAAGAAACCTGAGAGAACTCAAAAGATTTGTATCCACGCAACACAAATATCAACTAAAGAAATCCATTGAGCTCTTCAACAAACTTTAGTAGTAATGAATAATGTTTACATTGTATTTAACGTTGCCATCTTTGATAGGAATAAGAAGTTTGGTTATCACAAAGCAACAGCCAAATGATTTCCCCAACAAAGAGTACAAAGATTAAATAAATGAATAAACAAACTACTTAATGTAGCATTCAATATTTGAGGTCAGCAGAGGCAAAAATGTGATACCATGGTTGTGACCAACTAGCTGTGATGATACCATGTTTTTCAACATTCTAAGCCACGAATTTGCTAGTTATCCACATATATTTGTGACGGATACACGATACAGCAACTGAATTAGAAAACCTAGTAAGATGTAAACCTAGGCATCATTCTCTGAATCCCTGGGTGTTTAACTTTGACTAACAAAATCATCACTGAAAGCACAGATCAAGCTATGGAACTGATCTAGAAACTAACCAATCTGCTATTGTACGTTCATGTAATCTACTCGATATGTGAACATTACTCATGAGATGCGTCAGGTTTAAATGGGATCCTACAGAGTTGATCACAAGCTACCTTCAAACCTAGACTTTCAGGCAGTGGAGATCCGATTCCCCTTCCAATTCTCTCGTTTCCATCACCCGAGCCAACCGGATATTAGTGTCCCCCAGATCAGCATTGGTACAACCCACCCGAGTCACGAACACCCCTTTGGAGCTTTAACCCAAGTATCTACGAGGCTACAGCAACTGGGTAGTCGAAGCGGCGTAGTAAGAGAGAACGCACCGACGACGTGGGTGCCGATGGCCACAGCGACGATGGCCTGTGAGGAGCGGAAGGCGGCGGCGTGCGGCTGCATAGGGCGGGCCGAGGCGCCGCGGCGGCCGCCGGAGTGGCGCAGGTCCAGGTGCTGCACCGTCGTCCACTCCATCGGGGCGCCGGATCTGGACTGCTCCGGCATCAGGGGCTTGTTTGGCTGCCACCCTCAGCCGAATTTGCCTGACCGGAGACCCTCCCTCCCTGTCCCCCACCCCTGCGTCCGGCCGCCTGACCGCCGGCCTTCAGCAGCTGAATCCCGCTGCGAAGCAACCTTCTCGGGTAGAGATCTCTGCTCTGGAGGAGCAGGCGGACTCGGAGTCGATGGGATCTGGGGATGGGAAACAGAACGCACCGACTGGAAATGGTGCGGAAATATACCGATTTCTGCTTGAGCCGTCGGATCATGTACCAGTGGCTTGGATCATGTACTACCTTCCCCGGCACAGCACATTTCGCAAAAGCACTTTTATAATTTGGAAATGGAGGGAGCAGATGATTAGGTACTGATAATGTGCATTTCTGGTTTTAGATTATGTGCATTTCTGGTTTTAGCTTCTCTTATTATATACTCCCTTCATCCCAAATTATAAGGCATTATAAGAATCTTGGAGAGTCAAAGTATCTCAAATTTAACTAAAATTATAGAAGGCATTATAAAGATTTATGAGATCAAATAGATACACTATAAAAATATATTTAATGAAAAACCTAATGATACTTAGTTGGTATCATAAATGTTATTATTTTGGTTAAAAACTAGATATTTTGACTATCCAAGATTCTTGGAATGACTTATAATTTAGGGTGGAGGAAGTAACTCATTTTATGTTAAGCATGCTTTTCCACCAGACTTCGATTAGTATGTACTCTCCATTCTCCAAATTATAAGTAATTTTGAGTTTTCTAAATATAGAGCTTTTGATATACACCTAGGATCTAGAAAAGTTAAATAGTTTCATAATTTAGAATGAAGGGAGTGGTATTTTTGTCCCAAATTGTAGAGCATTTATCGTTGTCCTAAGTCATGTCCAACTTTTATCAAGTTCATAAAAAATATATTAACATCTACAATATTTGCATTATCAAAATATAGTATATGTTGTATCTAATTAACATAAATTTATGTTGTAGCTTTTGTGCATTTTTTTCTACAAACTTGATCAAAACTAGAGAAGTTTGACATGGAATAAAGCTAAATGACTTACAATTCGAAATTTAAGGATTATGAGACGAAATCTCTATCTTGTTAAGGTTTTCTTTAGGGCAAAGCCTAAAAAGCGAGCACAAGAAAGAAAGTTACAACAAAGAGTGTATCGGTTGAGATAGAAAAGATTGACCCTAGTAGCCGTTCATTGCAATCGCCAAAACCAAACAAATTCATGTCGCTTGATTGCTATGTGTGAAGGGGATTTTTCACCACTCTACATATATATATATATATATATGGTAGGATTTATTTTTTAGATAAATAGGTTTTGATAGAAATAACACATATCTATTGTGCTTATGACCATTTACTTCTTTGTGTGTTAATTTGTCTTCTCTTTTGCAATTAAATTATAGGATTATTTTTTTAACGATTCTCGTTTAAAATTCCACTACGCCAACACTTTTGTTATTGACATATCACATATTACAATAGCAAAAAAAACATGGATTCTAGTACTTCTTTCAATGATATATTGAGGCATTATCAAAAGCAATGGTATGTAAGCATTTTGGAGCAAAAGTAAATATATGTATAGCTCTTTTAAGCAAAACCAATGCATCTACTCATGCAAATATATGCAACATTGATAGAACAATAGCAAGAGTTTGGTTCAAATGTTCATGACATGCTAGCCAAATGAACTAACCAGTATTATTAGATACAATGTCATGGCAATACATGTGAAAAACTTACTCTTTTGATCAACTCGGATTCAACGGAACATGATATGAGCAAAACAAAATTAAACAAATTTGTTTCCACCGCATTCAAAATTATTTAGAAGAGAGAACATGTGGTCACTTAGGCCAGTGATGGTGATGACATTCCACTGACTAAAGATTAAGGCACAATTATGTTGTTGCAAACAAAGAATCGTTGGTGCTCTAATCACATGAAAAATTTGAAATCATAAACTCGAATCTCATCGTACAACACATGAGTACCAACAATCTAGCTTTGATACCTAGCGTCTTGCTATGTTTCTCTCGCTATTTGTCATTTCCACGTACCATAAAAATAAGACAAGGTTGTTAAGAAATTTAGGTATAAACATAGAGGTTGTTCTTCTCCCATGACATTTCTTCAATCATAATCAGAGGTCTTTGTATAAACCATACAATAGTCTTAGTAATTCTTCATAACAACTGAAACTTTGTTTTCCTCTATACAAAGTGTACTGTATTTTTGTGATCTTCCTAAAAATGTCAATAAGCTACCATACAACAATATTTTTCATCCAGTTTTCACTATATGGAACTATTCTCGTGTAATGTTGTTGCAAGATAGTAGGGAAATTCCATTCCTCGAAAAATAAGATATAGTATGAACACGGAATAAGTTGCCACAACCACACATAGAGCTAAGCTATACAACACGCCTTCCATTTCTGAAGAGAAGAAGTCCAACAACATATAGCTATTGATTAGGATCGGTAAAGAAGCAACTATCCAGGTTGCAATCTGCATTAAGATGCCGAGGTCAGTTGTAATTTGATCGAACTATAACAACTAAGACATTAAAATACCCATCACTCATGGATAAGATCAAATTTAGACTTGAAAGACAATATGTCAAACGTTTAACACATAATATGTTTGTGTGTTGTTTGTATTTGGTAGATAGGAATGTAACTTGGCATTACCATATGTTGCTAGAGAGGTTTCTTGCCTCCTAAGTCTCTATACTCTACACATATCATCTAAGAGGCTCAATGTAATATATCCGCATGCAATCTTTCTAATTACAGTTAGAATAAAAATGGATTCACCCAAGAGGCTCAATTCAATACATCCACACATTGTATGTAATCTCGCTACTTATAGTTAGAACCTAGATGATTTATATGGGTAGAAATCATACAGTGACAATATAACATTGAGTTAAGAAGATAACTTTTTAATAAACCAAGAAAGTTGACACCTTTACATGAGAACTTGAAATCACTAAATTGGGATAGGATTAAAAAACGAACAACCCATTATATTTTTGGTAATGGGACACTAATGATATATGCAAGCTATGCCTGCCATTGTTTGCAATAGAATTGACAATATTTTAGCACAACAATGTCTACCACCTCTTAACAATCATTGGCAGTGCTGCAAAGGTATGTAAGCTTACGCACATATCAGGTATGATCATAAAGTAAAGCACCTATTAGCATCATAATGCTCATAGATGCTATTCCTAGATGACATGTTTCTTTGAGAATGTGCCTTAGCATGAGTTAATTATTGGTAATCTTTACAAACATTATTTAAACATAAAGTGTGAAACACACACAACTAGGTTTGTCACAGGGCATAGTTTGGTAAGAAATTTGAGCTTGGTCTTGGAATGACAAATGAGTGAGCTAATGCACCAAAGCTCATCAAGCTTCATGAGCTAAGATCAATCAATTTGGAAAGGCTTGAATTTAGTCAAACTAATATTAGTTTATCAAGTTTACATCAAATAACTATTACTTACTTTCATTCTTGGACCTATCTTGTACATCCCCATGACTTCCTCCTTGGAAACCAGTGTTATTAGTGGGATGAGAGAAAAGGGAATCTGAATTGACTGGAGCACATTGAGCCACTCATTGAGAACATCCAGCTCATAGCCAGATTTGTTGAAGAATAAAGCAACAATTATAGTTGGCACAATCGCAAAGCTTCTAGTTATCAATGCCCTTATCCATTTTTTCAACCGCCAATTTAGAAATCCACCCATTATAAATTGTCCAGCATAAGTTCCGGTTATGGTACTACTAGTGCCAGCGGCTAACAATCCAACACCCCAGATATAAAGGATAGGGAAAAAGTCCCCTCCAAACTTCTCTTGTAGATATTTTCCAGCATTCTCAAGGCCGATACTATCTGCTTCCTTGGTACCATGAAATCCTTTTGCAAAAACTGTTGTGACAAATAAATTTATCATGAAGGGCACTACCAATGCCAGGGTGGATTCAATGGAATAGTACCTCAATGCTTCACGAACTTCATATTCCTTGTTTGGGTCAATTTTTCTTGATTGCACAAGAGCAGAATGGAGGAACACATTATGAGGTGTGATAACACCCCCGACAAGGCCAACGGCTTGTTTTATTGTTCCTGAGCTCAATTTTGGAACCAGAATACCTATCGTACATAAATTACAATGTGGTTAATTGAAGATAATATGACATCAAATGACTATGTAGTAGAGTCACCTGTTGCATGCCCACCACCACCATGGGCTTAAACCTCAGCCTAACCATCTCACCTTTGATAGTGAGATCTTTTACGTATTTGAATGGAAAAAGGAGGTTAAGAAGAAATAGATACCCACCAATGAATAGATCTTTGCCACTAGGTTCAGTCTCTACAAACATCCATGCGAAGGAACACGCCATTGTTGTAATCAGAACCGCAAATAGACCTTCCAACTTTCTCACCCCATAGTTCTCCAGGGAAAGAAACATAAAGCTGATGAAAACCGTATTATGGTAAGTACGATGCAAGTATAATCCTCCAACCATTTGAGCAATAAATAGATCAAAATAAGTGCTCATGAGTCATGATGTTAACAATAAACTTTGTAAGGTAATATAAAAATATAAGCTTTGTTTTACATGTCACTCTTATACTACTCATATTGTTAGACACACAATGGAACATGCGCACAATATGTCCATACTAAACTAAAACCATTGTTTTAGTGGTAATACATAAAAAAAATCTTGAACAAAAGCACTAGTATCTATGCTAAAAATTAGAGAAAAAATATAATGCACTTATGTTGTTATAGCTCTTTGGGCACAACGTAAATAGAATAACTAAACATGATAAAGTTTATTGATAAGTTCTTCTAGGTCACCATGTTAATACCATCAACATTTATTTATCTCATGTGCATCCAAGTACTTTGATTGAACTACATGCAACAAATCACTCATAATCCACCAGTTGACTAGAGAAAAAACAAAGAATATTTATCACATTTTTAGTATTTTATATGATAAATATTCAAATACAACTGGTTATGTTCTTTCAAGACACATCTATGACAATCCTAGGGTCAAAACGATAAGTTTTACTACACTGTGCTACTCTCTAAGAAAATTTAAAAGGCAAGAAGATTATCTAGCCGATGACCACCAATCTTAAAAAAACATTTTAATGATGGGATCTAAATACCCCAATCTAAAAGCAGCTTAAGATCTACCATCAAAATCGCTCACCATTCATCATATACGTGAAATGACTATCAAGATTTGACAACATTCCATATACCAAAAAGACACAACTAAAGATGTTTACCAATCCAAAGCGGTAATGACAACGCCGGCCCAGAGCGGCAATAGGCCATGGCTAAGGATCTTGATGGCAATGGCGCTTCCGATGACCTCTTGGATGTCGGCACTAACCAAGGCAATCTCAGCCATCAACCAAAGTGCGTGACGCGCCCAGTCTGGGTACTCATCACGACATAACTCAGCAAGGTGCCTCCCCGTGGCCACCCCGAGGCGTGCAGCGTGAAGCTGCACGAGTAGGCCCATGGTTGTGGCCCATAGGAGCACCCATAATAGTGTGCCACCTGCTGTGGCCCCCGCCTGTAGGTCACCCTCGATGTTTCCTGGGTCCACGAATGCGATGCTCATCAGGAAGCCAGGCCCTGAGAATAGCCATAACTTGCGCCATGAGAAGGGTGGCATGCAACCCCCTGAGGCATAGAAGGCACCCTCTTCATTGGCGTCGCCTTTGCGGTCACCAGAGACGGAAACAATGACCTTTTCAGATGGCTCAAATGCGCATTCCTTGCATCCTTCATTGTTGTCTGAGATGGCAGAGATGAACGATGACGACCGAAGGAGAGCGCGGTGCTCGGCTTCATAGGTGGGTGGAGAGGCACTTGCGGCAGGCTCTCTAGCGACATCAACATTGTGGTTGGCGGCCATCGGGAGGTGAAACTAGGTTGATATGCAAAATAATGCTAGCGGCCCCGCATGGTTTGTGGTGAAAACAACCTATGTTTGTTGTCGCACATCTTGGGGGCTCCTATATTTAGAGCCTATAGGACACAAGGCTCTAGAACTACTAACGTGAAGAATGGTAGAAGTGAGAGGACACCGACTTAGGTAGCAAAATAACACTTATATAAACAACATAAAGAGGCTAATATAGGAAAATACAAATATGTATTTTCTTATTTACAAAAATAGGCCCTAACTTTCTAAACTAAGGGCATGCTCGTTTTATACTTACATGCTTATTGATCATATATTGTGATTTGGGAACTATATGTTCTATTTTTTTATGAAAAAACATTGATTCTCGAATTCTAATTGTTGATCACTAAGGCTATTTGGCATTCTACATGTAGTTTGACCATATACTAAGCAAAAATGAAACACTATCATTCTTATAAGGGTGCTAGATGAAATGACAGATGACATGAGGTGAATAATGATAGTGTTTAGCAATCTATAATATCATCTATCTACAAACTACACTGATCAAATTGTGTTTCTAGTTGTATGAATTTATTCAAGTTGAGTTATGGGGAGGCTATCCTACTTGGCACAGGGACCCATCATTTTGTTGGTGTTATTGCTGCTTAAAGTCCAACAAATAGCAAGCGGTGCATTGTGAAACCATGTTGTTCCATCCATGTTAAGATTCATTCAAATGGGTAAGAGCTACGATGGTAACTAGGCAGATATGGGTCAGGTGAAGTATCCGCATACCCAAACCTGAAACCCAAACTCAAATTCAAAACTACCCTAACACCGATTCAGGTGAAAATCCACCCCGCTTTCAAACTCGATGGATCCCCAAAACCCACCAATCTATGTCGGTACAATAAAAATAATGAGTTCTGAAACATATGTATGCTACACATGTATAAATAAGAGGCAACAAATAACACACAGTTCCATGACTCAGCTTAGAACAAACTTAGTAGCTTATATAAACAAACAACAGACAATTCGATGACTCAAAGGGTATGAGTTTTCATTGAAAATGATTTATTTTGGATCTCCATCGGGTCTTTTTGAGAGGAAACCAAAACCCGATAAGTTTCAACCCCCAAATCTAAAAAGTGTGTGCAGGGGGGATCAACCTGAAACTCACAGGCCCCAACGCAAAAGTGCCCACTGCCACCCCTAGTAAGAATATTGACAAAAATAAGAGATGTGTATGATATTGTAATTGTAATATTTTAAATTGTCATGATTTAAATTATTTCCCATTGGGTTCATCATATATTATATGTTCTTCTTCTTCGCATGTTCGGAAAAGGCTCTCAAGTAGGATAAATGTTATAAGTGGTTAACAGACCTAATTTTGGTTTTGAATTGAGCTAAGAGCATACAACATGTGAAGGGGTGCAAGTCCATTTAATTATGGATTATATTGGACACACATTCCGTACTCTAAATTGATGATCAACACCAAGATCAGGATAAAGATGAAGTTTGAGTTCAAATGACGTTGAAGATCCATTGGAAGAAAGAAAATGACTTGAACAAGAAGAAAACAACTTCAAAACAAAACACATTTTGAAAACCTTTTATGATAAAAACATAAGACACAACCAACACAAAATGCATGGTATGAAAATGCATTCATATTAGCATATGTTGCATTCATGTTATCTCATATTTATGTTCCATACAACATTTGTAAAGCACGTCTAGATATATAGACTTAAATGCTTTTGAGAATTTTCTAGATTCTTTTGATATTTTGTCATTTTCTTAGATTTGAGATTATAGAATACATGAACACTAAAGATTTTATTTGAATTCATCATATCCAAATAAATCTCTATATTTTCTTGAAATTTTTAGTAACTTAGATATTTTCTACTCAAAAACCTTGTGAAGTATTTATCGAACTTTTTAACTAAAACATAAAAGACCGAAAACCACTTCAAATCAGGATAGAAAGGTGGTTTCAATGGTCTTGATAGTTCAAAAGAGAAGGTGTCTATTTGAAAATAAAAATTAGACCGCAGCCTATTGGCAAATAGAGCGGATTAAGGCCTTGTTTAGATGCACCCAAAAACCCAAAACTTTACAAGATTCTTCGTCACATCGAATCTTGCGGCACATGCATAAAACATTAAATATAGATAAAAAATAATTAATTGCACAGTTTACCTGTAAACCACGAGACAAATCTTTTAAGTTTAGTTACTCTATAATTAGACAATGTTTGTCAAATAAAAACGAAAGTGCTACAGTGTCAAAATCAAAAAAAATAGATCTAAACAAGGCCTAAGACTTAAAGACTTTTACCTATTGCCGGCAGATGTTATTGGGCCGCACCCCGCTGCTTCGGCGGCACACAACAGCAGGCCCATAACTGCACCCACGCGTTCCAGTGGCGGACAGCGGAGCGCGCTCACGTGGACGAGCAGCAGACGTGGGTGTCATCCACGCAATTCCACCCCGCCCCCCACGTCCACCCACCCGGGTCCAACCGCGGCCGTCCACGAGTTCCCCCGGCCGGGCCCGCCGCGTCAGCGACCCAATCCCCCCCGCGAGTATCCCCGGCGCGGCTTGGCTACCATACCACGCGGGGGCGAAGCGCACCGAGGGGAGACCGAGCGAGACAGCCAGCCAGCGGGGCAGCTGAGGGAGAAAGCCTATCTTCTATCACCAGTCACCTCGGGGCCCCGAGGCGAGGGGAAGAGGAAGCGGAGGGGAGGCAGGAATCGCCCCGCCCCGCCCCGCCCGCGCCCCCCCAATCCGTCCGCCTGCCGCGGCGACGGGCCCACATGCCGACCGCCTACAGCCTCCGCGCGCCGCCCTCCGCCGCGCAGCAGCGCCTAAGGCTGCCCCTACCGCAGCCCCCGCCGCCGCTGCCGTTTTCCCCGGCGGGTGGAGGGGCAGCACGCCGGAGGAGGGCTGTTGGGGTGGCGGCCGCGTCCGCGTCGCCCTTCGACGAGCTGCACGCGCGGGGGAGGCCCGTACGTGGACCCTCCAAGGTGAGCCTTCGCCTACCTCGGGGACATCGCCCGAACGACCAGCCTCTTTTTTTTCTCCCAAAATTGAATAGTAGTTGGTTGGCAGTAGTATCGAATACTACTGCATGATTAGCTTCCATGGATTTCGTGGGCCGCGATTCTGAGGTTTCTATGCCGGAAAGTCGCTGCACGTAATCATTTCTTAGCTTGAAATTTGATGTCTTATATGAGACTCCGGGCCTTTTGGGTCAGGAATAAGATCTGGGTTCCAGCAAACGGTTCATATTATTATGATGACCATCTCCTGTGATAGTCTCATCGGTCGCTCACGGCTCACCTTCGTCTGGTAATTGAATACCTGCAAATAAGGTGGCGACGTTACTGCCAAGTAGTCTAATACACGAGGTGCTTATAAGCGGCTATTTGTTAGCTGCGTTCACTGGTCATAAAGTTGTTGTCGAGGTTTAGTTTGTATGTACACAAAGTTGTGGTTTGTGCCACTCAGAAGGGGGAGGGGGTTCTGTAAGAGTGTACACTGTGAAGCAATGGAGATTTAGCTGCATCTGCATCGGCATAACTTTAGGCTTGGTAAATCGTCAGCAACCATGGTCCTTTAGACATATTTTAGTTGTATGATGCTTGCCTGGATCATGAGACTGATGGTTTTTTTTTAAGCTCCATTTTTTCATCTTCTTTTTGAGGCTAGGTTGTGAGTTAGAATGGTTGCTTGACTAACAGCCTCTGTCATAGGCATATATCATTGCAAAAATAAACAAAATGTTTTGTTAGCCCCAAGTGACACGAGGAACCATGGCACTTAAGGATTCAGTGTTCCACCACTGTTTTTGTTTATCGCTAGGTCGAAACATTATATACTGCTAACTATCTTAGCAGTTACGTTGGTACTACTACTGGCTAATACTGAGCTAAGTGGTCCTTAACATAGCAAACTCTTTATATATAATTCATACTTACTGAGCTATTTTTGGATTTAAGACTTATGACCTTGAACTTTAGTATCAAAGTTCTTTTGGATAGCTCAAAACGATTTGTCCATATTGAGCTGGGTCATTCTCATCATTGTGGCGAACTATGTTTCTGTACAACGTTTGCTTCTGTATATCAGTTCACAATGTATTTGTCAGATGGAGCAACCTGTCATCTATTCTAGCTAAATGTAGCAGCCGCTGTTATGACCAGTAATAATTTTTCTAAGTAAATACTGTTTGCCCATGGATCATTTCTTAATGAAATTGTGGGATTCTTTGGGGAGTTTTATTTTACTGATTAACAGCTATTTGTCTTGTAGGGATTAATTGCATGTAATACATTCTGACTAAATGATTTTGAACATTGGTTTATGGACACTTGCTAGGGGTGACAATAATACATATGTTCAGAAATACTATATAAAGTGCCTATAAACATCCTTGATATAACTACTATATGGACATTCATTACTTTTTCATCTATTAAAAGACACTTGGACATTGTTTTGGTCATGCTGTAAAGTTGACTTATAATGTGTTTGGTTCTTTGTAGAAATCCATGCTCTGGAACTTGATCCAGGATATAGAGCCCCTGGACCTAAGTGTCATTCAGAAAGATGTTGCTCCTGAAACGGTTGATGCAATGAAGAGGACTATTTCTGGCATGTTGGGTCTGCTTCCATCTGATCAGTTCCGTGTCGTTGTTGAAGCCCTTTGGAACCCCTTCTTCAAGTTATTGGTATCTTCAATTATGACTGGGTATGTTTTATAGTTCATAGTTTTTTCTATGTTGATGATTATGAAAAGTATTTCTGAGACTTGGTTGCATAATTAGGTACATGCTTGTTTGAACTGTTGTTGAATTTGGAATTCTGAGTCAACATCCATTACCTTTCAACGTGTATCAGTCAATTAAATGACATGTGAAACTGATGGTGACGCTTGCAGTCTTGCAATTTATTAGTTCAGCAGGACAGCATGTGGACCTAAAAATGATGAACAAATTTGCCATATGCCTTTCTGACATGTTTTGTATGAGAAAGAGGCCTGTCGTTATCAGATGATTAAAATATGGTAACCTTCTAGTGATGTTTAGTAGTTTCCATGGTAGTGATGTTTCTTCTGCTTGTACCACTTCTTGGTGGTTGCTGGTTCTTTCGCTTCTTTTAGGTCAACTAGAGAGTTGGAGCATATTCTGCTGTCTGGAGTCAAGTCATTCTGCTTGTGTGGCTTCCTTTTTCCATAAGAGTTTGCTGTGGTATGGTTTAAATATGTTGATCTGGCTAGTTTTCTTAGGCTAATAGTCACATCACAAAGTTAGCTGCGCTTGATAGCTGCTTCTGAATTAACTGTTAGTTTTTTTTTCACTTTTCCAAAACAAAGAAATGAAAATTTCTGCTCAATAGTTTAGTTAATCTAAATATTAGCTCTAATAAATGTTGTTCAATATCCTGTCTTATTAAACAATATGAACCTACTTCCCATTCCCATGTGATAACTCTTATTATATTATTTTCTGTAATAGCTACAGCTATGTAATTTAATAATTTATTGATTGAAAAGCTGAGATAACGAGAAGCAATGTCTTGTTTCATGGAAATACAGTTCACATGTATTCATTGTACGAAACTCAGATCTCTACTTTGTTTTTGTGTCCAGGTATACTCTGCGAAATGCTGAATACAGGCTTTCTTTTGAAAGAAATCTAGAACTGTCTGAAGAAGTTGCAGAATGCCCTAAAAGTGATGTCACTGAAGATAATCATCATAACATCAATTTGGGTAGACCTGTCACTATTTTTAGATTATCAGAAGAAGACATGCCTCGGGACCCTGGAAAAACTGATGAAGAATCATCATATAAAAATATGGGAGAAGAGCTCGGCGACTTAACACCACAGGCAGAAGAGTACATTATTCAGATGCAATCTCGTTTGGATGCCATGAAAAAGGTAACTATATTCTGTTGCTTTATTATGATTCATTATTTGGCATTATATCTACTGCAGTTATGCATTTATTAGTTCATAAATATGGGTGATGCATATATATATACCATAAGGGGAAGATCAGAGATAACATGAGAGTTATACACAGGCTAGAGATAATACTTCTGTAATTCAGTTGAACTTACCCACTATATGTTTGTAGTTTGTACTTCTATCTGAACTTGTTATCGTCAGCTTTACGAGATTTATGTTACACATTCGATAGGTTGTTGAGAATATTTTGCATACCCTACATACAATTTTGTTTTCTGTGGCATCATTTATTTCACTTGTTCTTGCAAGTATGTTGTAATGCTTATGGAAATCATAGTTTATTGATTGTATCTAATGAATCCATAGCTTGCTCCCAGCAAAATAAGCAATGTAGATTATTTCTCTCTCGGTCATGAGATGATATGGTAGAATTTTATTTGATTGATCAACACATGCTACTAGAGAAGCCAAGCTCAAAGAGCCATAGCTCGTCTTAAGCTCAGCACCAGTTTTGATTGAATCGAACAGAAGTTTGAGCTGAGCTGAAGCAAGCCTAGGTTGGTGTTCAAGCTTTGTGCGCTCACGATCAGCTCTGTCAACGCTGGAGCTCAACTCAAGCATGGTAGGACATGTGTCTTGTTACTCTTGTACAGTTGCACAATGTAAATGGGAACAAAAGTCCAAGCGGGTCACAAGTAAGCTCAGTGTGCAAGCTTGGTACCGTAGATTGGGTTAGTCTTTGGCAAACTGCTCAATCTTCGCAGCCTTCTTGCAGGCCCAAGCTCCCCTCAATGAACAAATTGAGCAAGGGGTCAAGCTGAGCTGGAATATTTTCCAGCTGAACAAAAATATGAAAAAAAAATCATGTCATCTTAGTTCTTGTTGAAAACGTATCTTTTATGGACAATCATGTTTCATTTGGGATCTATTCAGTTGGATATCACTGATTCAATATGTGCATCTTTTCTCTCCAATAGATTGAATAGGACTATGTATACGGATGGTCTTTGTTATTCATATGGCATTGGTTTGGATCTAATCCAGTGATATAGCATACATATAGGCTTTCCCGCAAACAAAGAGACCAAGACTATACTTCACCAATTTTACATGTCCAAAATGCACTAACAAATGGTTTACCATAATTATCAGCTTCAAGTCACACATTGGAAGCTACCATATATATATTTATTTATTTTCTCGAAAACGCAGGAGAGCTGCGCTTCATTAGATTAAGAAGAAGAAAGAAAGGGGCTAGAGCCCTACAACACACGCCACACACAACCCCACACAACTCAGAAATTACATTCGTGCCCAAAAAAAGAAAGGGAAGCGACCAAAAAGACTAGTACTAAGCTAACCACCAAGGAGAGGGGCTGTCAAAGAGGACAGGCCCTTAGCTCCTACTAGACTCCACAACTGTCGCTCTTCTCCAGCAAGGGTAATAGCACCACCAAGGCTGGGGACAATACCATAAAAATCGCAACGATTCTGATGGTTCCAAAGAGTCCATGCCCCAAGCACAGTGAGCTACCATATATTTATGATCTGTCTGATTTCAAGTTTGCAAGATAAGGGTACATGCAGATGTGGTAATATCCAAATAATCATGATCTAATAGTCTTTACATACCCTGTGAGATCCCTGAACCAATGGTTTCTGAAGGACACTTGCCTACTATATCTAACTTGTAAAAAAATGAACTCCAATTTCTAATCCTACGAAGTACCAAGGCAGATGACGCACGCTGGGCTGAACAATTAAGTGTGGATGAAAAAAAAAAATCAAAACCAATTGTACCTCTATATTTTGTGTAGTTGGACCTGTAAAAAAGGATTTATCATTTTGAATCAGACAACCTGTGTTGTGTCATATATTTGAACTTGCCAGGCTTATTGCTTTTGTTGACATTGCAGGAGTTACATGATCTCAGGAGAAAGAATTCTGCCCTACAGATGCAACAGTTTGTTGGGGAGGAAAAAAATGACTTGCTGGACTATTTGAGGTCACTAACACCAGAGAAGGTATGTTGTAAATGGAGATCTCACGGCTCATGTGAAGGGCCATTTTTTGTTACATTTCATCTGCTTAATGAATCAATTATGACCAAATAGTCTAACACAGATCCCAAGTGCAAAACATAATTAGAAAGTTCTCTCCTGCTCAGTTCCCTAACCTAGCTGCTTTGAACAGGTTGCTGAACTATCAGAGTCTACATGTCCCGGCGTGCAAGAAGCAATTCATTCTGTGGTTCATGGTCTGCTTGCCACTCTTTCTCCCAAGATACACTCGAAGGCCCCTCCACTGCTAGATAACACTTCTGGTGGTGTCCTAAACCTTGGGGGTGAGGATGATGACCGTGCAGAACTTGTTGAGAATGCTTCCCTCCCATTTCAGCCCCTAATATCTGTTCCCCGTGATTACCTTGCACGTTTGCTGTTCTGGTAATGTGAAGCTGACTTAATAATAGGCATTCTTTGTTCGTATACCATGTAGCAACTGACCACCTATTTTTTCTATTGTTTAGGTGCATGCTGCTGGGTCACTACATTCGGGGTCTGGAATACCGGTTAGAGCTTACTCAGCTTCTGCGAATATCCAGTGACGTGGGTTCTTTCTCTGGTGGTGATGATCATGTTGTTTGAGGGTACCACGTTTACTGATCTTCCTCACCGGGAAGAATGGAAAGACCTGGCCAAGAAATGGCCAAATGGCAGAGCCGCAGAGGTGGCCGTTACACTGCGCTCCCTGTCAAAAGGATGCCCCTAATACAAGGGGGCACTGCTGAGCTATATAGTTCTAGTTCCTGTAAATTCAGAAAACAGTAGCTCGGGTGTAAAGCTAGTGTTACATATGCACGTGAACTACTTTCTTTTTCTTCCTTTGATGTTGTGCCGTATAACAAAGAATCTGGTGGTTCGTTGGTGTTCATCTCGTGGTAGCATGATAGGCATCCTTGTATTGTAGTTGTATGTATCTGGTGGTTGTGATTGTTGTCCAATGTCCATTTAACTCTTGTGTCTCTTCTTGATTCGAATAAAGCTTAACTTTTCATTTTTTGCAGGTCAGAAGTTCATACTTCCATTGGAATTATATTTAGGCTAGTACCATGGCCCCGGGCCCCTTGAGTGAAATGAAAGTTGCAACTAGATCGGATAAGGAAATGGCTCGTACTTTCTCTGATCCAATATTGGGCGTATTTAGCAGAGATAGTCTATGTAGTCTACAAGTCTATTAGGCTTGTACTAAGTCAAAAGTTTTAATCTTTGACTAACAATGTTTTAGGCCTCCTTTGGATTGTAGGGGAAAAATAGAAAAATCATAGGAATTGGATTACTATCGGAATGGTTACTGTTCACCCTTAAGGTTTTGGAGGAAACACTTCCCTTCGCAATCGGTTTTGGAGGAAAAATGCAGCTTTTTGAATTTTCTCTTCCGTTGTGTAGGATCTAGGCAAATTGCTGTGTATTTCCTGTGGCTCATCCAAACATCTCCAACAAAATTCCTATGTTTTCACATCGTCTGTTATGCATATGGATTCCTATCATAATTCTATGTTTTTCATGTTCCTTACTATCCAGGGTTCCAAAGGGAGGCTTACAGAAATGTATTATGTTAAATGGAAAAAATTATAAAATTCACAACGACAGCTTGTGTATTTTACTTGGAGTAACGACGACAGTTTATTCCTAGCAACATTGTTGTGTTTAGGTTTGTTGGGTACCATAATAAGGGATACCCAAATCAGAGCAAAAAAAAACGCAAAGAAACATACTAATCACAATCATCAGGGTCTCGGACGCAAGTTCCGACTCGCCCGACCCCTCAGGGCCTCGGACGCAAGTTCCGACTCGCCCGACCCCTCAGGGCCTCGGACGCAAGTTCCGACTCGTCCGACCCCTCAGGACCTCGGACGCCAGTTCCGACTCGCCCGACCCCGTCCAGGCTCGGGCGCCGGACCCCACTCCGCCTGGGCAACAAGACTTCCCCCGACATGACGGATGCGACGGCCCCCA
>Ga0182004_10000296_pt1 | contig 27735 bp, 17 predicted proteins | sample Sormic07211540_1_FD_120479 | JGI IMG/M metagenome (GOLD analysis project Ga0182004, IMG submission 120479) | Endophyte microbial communities from Sorghum bicolor roots, Mead, Nebraska, USA - 072115-40_1 MetaG | ecosystem: Host-associated > Plants > Roots > Unclassified | place: USA: Nebraska...
AAATTTTTACCATAGTTCAAGCATATAATAATGAGCCCACCATAAAAATTTTACCACAATTGGACCACAGGAACTGCATATATGAATTATTCAAATTAATTACAGAAAAACATAGATTTAAAGTTATAGCAAAAACTTTGTACTAAAATATACCATATTATATATTCACCGTGTATATCAACTCATCAGGAGTCCAACAAAATTAAAATTTTCATTTTATGATTTTTCTATGATTTATTATGATTTTTCAAATATTTAGCAGAAATAAATAAAAAAGAAAAAGACAAAACCACCCTCCAAAACCATTCGAGGGGTTATTTGACCGGTTTTGAAAGTTTAGGGGATAGAATATCCGGTTTCATAGTTGGGAGGGTGAAGTAGTCCACCTAGATAGTTTGGAGGTTACGTAGACTTTTTCCTTATATTAGTTTATTTTATAGACGGGCGAACGAAATGTCCATCTATTCCAAAAAGCAACATCTCTCTTCTATCATTTACATATCATATTTCTTTGGATGTTGGTTCTCGTGTAGACAAATGTTCTTTTATAAGAAACTATTTTCTTTTATCTGTTCCTGAATTACAATATCAGAGCATTATTTTATATAGTTGGCACCTTCACTACTACACAAAATATTAATCGAGGCGGGCAAAATTGATTAACCGAGGTAGTTTTTGCAACAACCTTGGACAAAAGGTCACGGTAAATAGGACCTTTTTCTGAAATGGTTGTTTGCCCCCTTGGTTAATGGCATAGAAAAAAAAAGAGAAACGCGTGGATAAGTGCACCGAGCCCATCCACAGGCCACCGGTGCCGTTGCTAGCTAGGCCTCGCGCCACCGCCCCTGTGTGCCACCTCACTAGTTCTAGCTCTGCCTCGTGCAGATCTAGTGTCCTTCTCGTTGAATCTACCGGTGCTGGAGGTGCTCTGCCTCCCTATGCTCACCATGGCTCCTCGCCGTACCATCACCGGATCTAGACTCCCCGCACGCAATGCCGCCTAATCCGCGCCACTAGGGAGGGAGAAGAGGGAGCCGTTGTCGGACGCCATGAGAGGAAGGGCAGCCACCATGCCAGAGGAGGTGGTCGCGACCGCCGCCGGAGAAGGAGGTGCCTGAGCCCATCACCTCGGATCAACTGCCTCAGTTAATCTATTAATTGTGGCAGGCGCAGTAAAGAAACTATCTCGGTTAATGCCTATTAACGAAGGCAGTTGCCCTAACTCACCCACCTCCTTTAAAGCAATAACCGAGGCGGTTCCTTTGAGGCAACCTCCTCGGTTATGAGTTTAACTGAGACATTTTTTGTTAACTACCCGTCTCCGTTAAGTGTATCTAGAATTAAAAAAATATTTTTTTGAAATTACTTTTTAATTTAAAACCAAATTTTATGAGGTTGAAACATATACAAAGCAGAAGACACGCGTATGAAGGATAACCATATATATTATATCCATTCATGTGTCATCTTTATCATTCCACAGTCTATGTTACACACTAAGTTCATATTACATAAGGGTAGACGATGTTCACAAAAGCACATCTAATAATGTTCACTCCAAAAATGTTGGCAACTTGTAATTATTCATGTCTGGATCGCTGGTTCTCTAGTTGCGAAGCTTCTCAAACTTCTCCTCCCTCGCTAGCTCGCTCGATGGTATAGAAGAATTTTTCTTGAACATGACAACATTGATCCATGACAAACTTACAAATCTCGGCTATTGTTTGTGTGATGGTTCTTTGATCAATTGCTTCCTTTTTCCACCAACTTTGGGATTTCTTCAGCTGCCGCTAGCTATTGCTGAATCTCCCGCAAGCCGTGAGGTACTCACAAGCATAGTATCCATACAAGACTGAGCCATCTGAAAGGTCCTAATATGACTAGGGGTGAATATCCAATTAAAAGTTCTACAAAGCACTAGAGCAAATGATTAGCATAACAAAAGGCGTAATACAAATTTGCTCTAGCTCTACAAGGGTTACAAGCCACCTATCCAACAAATTTAGCTACTAAGATCACTAGGCACACAATAGCTATGTCACTACAAGCTACACTAGTGAACTAAGCTACAAAAGACAAAGCTAACAACTAAAACTAATTACACTACTTTGTGGGAATATAAATAGAGAGAATGTGATCTTTATACCACCGTGTAGAGGCAAGTGAACCAATCAATATGATGAAGACCAATCACCGGAAGAAAATCCAATCAAACACAAGAGATGGACACAATGATTATTCTTCCGAGGTTCATATGCTTGTGGGCATGTTAGTCTCCGTTGTGTCAACCAATGCTTGTTGGTTTGACGGCTAAGAGGTGTTGAACGAAACTCGACCTCATGTAAGACACCGCAAGAATCTATCCACAAGTAAGATAGCTCAATGACACACGCAATCCACTAGAGTTGCCTTTGGTGCTCCACCGAAAAAGACAGAACCTTTCACAAGATCACCGGAGCTGGCCAGGAACAATCACCAACACGCGCCGGACCTCCACTGCTGCTCTAAGCCGTCTAGGTGGCGGCAACCATCAAGAGTAACAAGAAAAACCGCAACCACAACGATCCCCATATGCCACTAGATGCAAGCACTCAAGCAAATGCACTTGGAATCACTCCTAATCTCACAAAGATGGTGAATCTATGAAAGAGATGAGTGAGAGGTGTTTGCTTAGACTCACAAGGATATCAAGTATGTCAAAGTACCAAGAGAGTGAGCCCCAAAACAGCCAAACACTATTTATAAACCCCCAAAGAAATAAAATTAAAGCTAATCCACTCCACCCAGTACATCATTAACGATGAGAACAATTCTCCAAGCAATATGATTTTCTTATAACATTTATACTTAGATGTTTACTTGGTGTTATTCATCACATCATTTGATGAAATTAAATTTAGAAAGTGATTGGTTTGGAGAATAACTTGGGACACGACAAGACTCTTATCAATACTTCAACAACATTTGCATCCACTTTCTGGTCACAAACAAATAAATACTTCACTTTAAGGTTGTCCGTCCGTGTCTAAACTGAGTTTTTTTACTATAAGGTACATTTTTGTCTGTTGATTTTGAATGTTCGGAAGTGATACAAGCTAAGTATATTTATTCGGAGAAATAGTTTATAGAAATATCCATATATTTATATTGGCTTTTCAGCCATCAGCCAAGCGAATAGAGTGACATGGCATACACTGCTCAATCCATGATATTTGGTAGACAAATATACGGCTGACATGTCGATGATTAGAGGTAGTCTGAATGAGCTCCCAATCTTCGAAGCAGTTAAAACTTGCAATTAATGTTCTCAAAAGTAATGACAGAGGAGGTGCACAATGCAGGCGCAAGGTCAAAACACGATGGCACTTGCTGTAAGAAACCAAATTAAAGTAGAAGCTCATGTGAATTTTCCCTTTTCATGCTTCTGCTGTAATCCATGCTAAAAGTATTACGACAACATGAGAAATATTGTACATAGAATGATGAATCATGATAGTCAGAACCACTGGAAACAGAAACGGCAACCGTAGCCCCAAATCATCTAGGCTATTTGGACGATAGAGGGCAAACAACGTCCTGAATAAAATTTCTTAAGTGAGATATATATTGACTGAAATAAGAAAAAATTTACTCAACAAGGCAAACAATGTTCAGAATAAAATTTCAAATACTTCCATATTTGTAGAACACAAGTAATATAATCACTCAAAAGTAAAACAAGCCGATGCAAACTTTGTAGAATCTGAAAATCACAAAGAACAAGCAGCCATATCCACCAGAACATACACGTGATACTAATGTGTGGCTTTGCAAGATGGTGTCATGCATGCACTCACCTTTAGGATTTAAGCAGCCCGTTGACAAACATACTGCTTAGTGCTTAGTTCATATGTCTTGAATAATAGACATGGTTTTATACCTTCAGAAAGCTGCCAAAATAAAGCTATCTTGTTAACTAAATGACTGACTGCCATTTCTACTCCAATCTACCTGGTATTTGTCATAGACAACCAAACAACTTAATGTTCATGCAAGAGATGCTCAGTGATGTAACTATCGCAGTTCATGACCATTACTAGGAATTCAGTAGCAATATATAATGTAACAATTATCACTAATAAGAGATTATAGACGTCCCTTATATAAAATATATGACACAATGAGAGAAACGGCTACTGAGTGTAACAATTATCATAGTAAAACAACATTAATAGATACACTGAGCAGTTTGATTCAAGATTTCTTGTTCAACATAAACGTAACATTAAATTCATTCCATTAATTCATTATTAAGGAATGACAGGTAGTAGTAAATTAACTGCAGACACAGAAGTAACAGGATATTCGGAATGGGCTCCATGTGTTTATTTCTGTAAGGTAGTTGATACATATTCATCAAGAGATACATCTCAGTACAGTGGAACTACAACTCACTAGCTTAGCATGAGTACATGCACTGTAATCTACTTCTGGAATGAAGTAGCAGCTGATTAGCCTCGTTGATGAACTTGCCGTGCCAAAAGTATTAGATACAGACAAGTAAATATGGCTTCCTAACTTTCCTCTGCTTTTGTTTCAAAGATAAGAAGCAAACTAGGTATATTGCTTGTTCATTGGAACCTATCTAGTGAAACATTGCAACAATGAACCAAACTAGGAACTAAGTGCCCTCTCCGTACAGTTTTACCAAATTACTATTATCTACAGTTCTACACTAATGCAAACATTAAAAATTACAGTCTAGGAATTGTTAGCAAATGCGACAATCTGTTCTGTTAAAAGGCAATGCTACAGTATAAAAATTTGATCAATCAATTTTATGAAAAACAAAAAAGATACGAAAAACTACACAGGTGATTAAAACATATAAATGGTGAGGATTATCTTAGCAGACAGTGCTGAACATAGATACAGTGCAAATGAAATTAAGCATGGAATCATGTCAAGTCTAAAGCTACAAGCATAGACATTGAATCATATATCTCCACTATACTCGTAATAAAAACCTAAATATATATAATGGCAATGTTTTCTTGCCAATATTTTTATTTAGACCAATTAGTTGCCAATGGCAATGGCTGTAATGCTTTTTGAGTGAAAAATGCATGTTAATGTTACTCCCAACTGAAACATCATTAACTATAGACTAACAAAATCCCACAGCAAAAGAAAGTCACTAGTGACTTTCCAAAAATTGATCTAAAGTCAGGGCAACAAAAACAAAAATCGTAGTGAAGGCTAGTTTAGTTTTAATTGAGTACTGAATTCAATAAAAAGATCAGATTAATTACAGCTCTTGTTGGATGCATGGACTCCAGTGCACTAGAAAAATCATAATTTCCTTTGGTTTAATTAGAAGTTTGTTTCACTAATCTAAAAAATCATAATTATTGTGCAAGTATATGTCCAAAACACACACAAGTGTTCTAAAATTATGCAACTGCTGTGGTGGAATGAGTTTATTGGCAACATAAATGGTTATTAAATACTATGGAGAAAAAAAATTAACACGGTGTAGTTATATTCCTGTTTATAATGCTAGCCCACAACAATATGCTACTATTATTTTTGACAATAATTTGCAATGGATGAGTTCATAGCATTCCATGTAAAAATGGCCTGTCTGCATGCATATCCACTATTGCAAAATTTGCTACAAAAAGTAAAAAAGAAAGAAAGAATGTTTTAAACAATGAATGTTCTATAGCAAGGATAATATGTACACTAAAAACATTCACACATTCGGAGTTGAAAAATAATTAGACCAACAAATTGTTCTAAAATTATAAAAAAGAACATTAGTAGATCAAGCAAGGGATGCACTGATTTTGCAACACAATGAGAGTCTTCTTCTATCACAAATAAGAACTAACCTATCCAATCTTAGATTCCTCAACATGTGTTTGTCAGCAATATATGGTATCCTATTTATATAATTCAAGAACTCACTCTAATGGACAGCTTCAGATGGTGCTTATGTTTTGCAGGACTTCATTTTCTTCTCAAGTACTTCCAACAGCACAGAAGGGTAGGCTATCTTGAGATTCTTATAACTTTGGGTCGCCACCACTGCATCCATCACACTTTTACTGGTGATAAATTCAAGGCAATCATCCTTAAGCCTGTTGCAGCCATGCTGACAGGCTAAAACCAATGTAGTTGACACATTTTCAACGTCAAGGTTCTTGCAAAGAATGCTTTGACATACTAAACTCAGCCTGTCCACAGCATATCTATCAGCAGCCTCGAGTAAATGCCAGATCATTTCACAATTATAAGTGCCTCCACCATGATAGTCCAAAGGCAAAGAATCAGTATAGATAAAATGCAGCAGGGTCCTAAACACAGCGGGTTGCATGTCTTGGATTGTTACATGCTCTGCCTTGGCCTCGCTCATCGGCCCATATAGCTGAGCCTTGAAAACTGGTGACCTCATTGCGAGCAGAATCTTATGTGCTGCGAAAGTCTCTCCGCCAACAATGAAAGTCACATCTTTACCTTCCTCTGCATCTAACAGCTTGCCAAGTTGCACAGTGATGTTGGATGGTGGCACCTCAATTTTGTTCAGGAGTCTGGTTGCAGATACCCGTGGTGCTTTCTTTACATTGATATTGCATTCGATGGTGAGACTATCATTCTGAAGGTAAGCCGACGACTCGAACTTGCTCCGATTCATAAACATGCCAGTCTGTGGAGCAAACCTGCTAAAATCAGCAGAATTGAACATCCTGAGGTCTGTCTTGTGCACAAAAGACGGCAACCCAGTGGTATGGTTGACCAGCCTCAGGTCGCATGACGCCCATACCATGCGTTCCTTTCCCAGAAGCTCGACATAAACTGAGATGCAATCAATGCTTGCCAAGCTATAGCCGTCGGGGTAGAAGAGGACTGACCAGTCGTGGCCGCCGACGGTGAAGGTGCCGGACCTGATGAGCATCTTTTGACCCATGCCCTTGTGCTGGCTGTAATCAAAGATCTTAAAGACATGCTTTCCTTGCTCCGTATCCGCGGTACACGTCGAAACTTTCGTCGGCGTCGACATGTGGGTTGCAACTGGCGAGGCGAGGCGAGGCAAGGCAAGGAGGATCAGAGGATGATGCATGCGAAGGCTGCGCGGAGTGCGTGCCCTATAGACACTGATGACGAGAAAGGTAAGGTGAGATTCAAAAATAGGAAACTGCCGGAAAGGAAGCACGGTGTGGTTTCGGCGACCGAACCTTCAAAAGACACCCGGAGCAGGCGGCGGCGGCGGCGACGATGACGGCGCCGGAGAGCGAGCAGACTAGGTCAATTTGTTTTGAGAGGAAGCAGACAATTGGGCCTTGGACATGTCAGCAGGACCATACGGAGGCCTAGTGGCTTCTCTTTTTCCTTTTGCTTCGTTTTTTTTTGTGTAAAAGAAAAAAGAAAATAACACAATGGAAACTGCAGTGATGATGTGTCCAAGGCCACGGTGCGGTGTGTACACAAATTGGCCTAGCTAGGCTGGTTTTTATGTCATCTTGGCTGAAGCTCTCCAAAGTGGCCTTGGCTCGTTTTTTTCTTGTGTCTACTCAAATTTCCCCAATTTTAATCTAAATTTGATCCCTTTTATTTGCACGTGATTTTTTCCTTGTGTCCTCTCAAATTCACACTTAGATACATCAAATGCAAACTTCATCTTCTCTAACCGGTTCTTGGCAATCTGCTTGAGAGAAAAGGAAGAGACTAATTTGGCTTGTGCTCGCCGAAGTTGTGAAAGAAACTCTAAGCTAGTGCCCTAACTTTTATTTAATATTAATCTGCAAGCCAACAAAAATCAAATCAACAAATCTTTTCAGAAAATTGTTAAATTGAAACGTCCAGTTTTAATATCTCTAGATCCATTAACATATCTTTAGACCCTTGCTTTGAACGCTATCATATTTTTTGACCCATATCATATTAGACAATTTAAGCTCACACTGGCTCCATTATATAAATATCGACAAAAGGTTTCTTCTAGTTAGTCGTGTGCAATAACAAATAGAGCAAGATTGCAGTAACAGTAAAGAATACCATAAGAATGCAGTAACAGTAAAAGATAATGAAAAGTTACGACTCCTTGTGTATTCCATGCTACTAGCTATCATGTAATCAAAATATGAGGGGTATGGTTTAGAATATCTCCCAGCTATTTTAATTAATGCACACCCAGACTTTCTTCCAAAGATTTATGAATTTTTTTTTTCTTAAATCGGCTTAGAGCTTCATCCCATGAGGCCAGATTGGTGATTTGTGAAGTATTTATACATGCATTAGCTTGCTAGCTCTAAAAAGTGTCTTAGGAGGATTTGGCAACACCTTATATGCGTTGATGTTGAATTATTGCTCTCATCTCGTGTAGTCACTGTTACAAGACCGGCCTTTAGTCCCTGGACTGCGATCCGGGACTAAAGTTTCGGGACTAAATATTTCACCTTTAGTCCCGGTTGGTAATACCAACCGGGACAAAAGGGCTCGCCAGGCACTGACGTGGCGCAGCCTCTTTTAGTCCCGGTTGGTATTACAAACCGAGATTAAAGATTTTTTTCTTTTTTCCTTTTCTTTTCAATTCATTTTTTATTTTAGTTTTCAATTATATTGTTTTCCAATTTACTCTTCGCTGCTATTATCCGTATACGTTGCATCTATACGAGAGCGTTATTATTGCATACAAATAAAGTATGAAACTATATATATATATTATAGAGCTATACATATACGTACATACACATTACATTTACAATAATATACAAGTAATCAAGTGTTCGGCCGCCGGTTAAAGGTTGTACAAATGTTTGGCCTCCACTCAAAGCTCATACAAGTGTTCATCCTTGTTTGCACTATGCAATCCCAACCTAGGGTTGTAGTGGAACTCGGCGTCTTCTAGGATGACATGATCGTGGATGAATTCTGCGATCGTCTCCTGGATTGCGACGAGTATTGTGTGGTCGAACACTTGTTCTTTCAATTCCCACTCCTTCCATTTACATTAGTTAAAGGAAAAGATATTAATATACATAAGATTTATCTTGTTTCAACAAATAAATAAGATATGAATTTAATGTATACATATGTTACTTACTTTGAGCATCTGTTTAGAAGGTGTAAATTTGGTACAGCGCATGTACTCGCAAACGTAGTATCCACATAAATTGGTACCATATGGCTGTCTGGGCACCCACCTATGTAGAATAGGAGCGGGAAGTGGCGCTTTCAGATTCGTACGATATTTTTGTATGAACCAAGCTCAAGCCCTGCCCAATAAGTCGGTACATTGCCCGATATTTAAAGAATGATATAACGTACCTCTGGATCATGTCTTGGTACATTGCCAGCTCTTTTCTCATTGAGTCCCAGACACATATACATTGGTTCTTGATCTTAATCTCAATGAGTATCCAGTGATCCCTACATTTATTTATAGAGTCAACTTATATATATATATACCTGATGGGTATAGCCCCGAGCCCGGGAGCGTTCCTAGAGGGATTGGTTGGGGGTCGTTTGGGCGAGAACTTCTTACCTCAAGCCTTAGTATATCCTTGTGTTTGAGTCTTGTCACAACCTTCCAAAGACATCATTGTCGTCATGCCAACCGCATGAGGCTCCGTGTCACCTGCATCGGCGAGATCCGTTAGCTAACATAATATACCGTATTTTAGCATATAATATATCAGTTTGCTAACATTTTATTTTCAGCTATCTACATTATGTGGTGCTGCCCTTCTATTATTCTAAAGTGTTTTACATTCTCAATTGTGGACTTGTGGTGTTGCGCTTACACGCCATAGATTTTTCACATGTCAAACTATGGTGTTATTGACCTTACATTTCTTGCATATATATCTATGCATCGTTAACACTGTTTTGATGTTTGAGCCGCTGTTCCGTATGAATGCTTATATTTCTCATGCATTTTAACTGAATGCCCTTAAACTGCATGCTAGTGTGGTATACTGGTATTTGGTAAACCTGGTTTTGCCATGGCGATTAAACATATCAGCTATATAGTTCAGAAGTTAAATTGATGTAGGGAGTTCTCCATTGGGGATCGATGGACCTTATTGTGAATATGATGGTTGATGATGGATCTATAAGAGTGACCACATGCGGTAGCTAGTAAGTCAAGAGATTAACTTGTTTCCTAGAGGAACAAAGGGATCTATCTGCTCGTCTCTCTAGAGAACAGGGGTTTGTCATATATATGGTTTCGTGCAGAAGTGTGAGATTTCACCGTTTGGGGGCACCAGTTAAATTGTTGTAGCTGAATACCACAGTCCAAACACATGATAATTTCCATATGCAATTTTGTTGAGTATGATCCATCATACTTACTCTCTTGCTTTTGGTGTCCTCTTTTTGCAGGATATGAACAACACGGATTAAACTACGCTGGAAGCATATATAACAACTGGATATAGCAAGAGCTGTAGACCTTATATTTTGTTTTCCATTCATGTAATGTAACAAAATTATCGATAAATGAAGAACGGTTATACTAAGTCAAGTCCAGGCATATATAAAAGCTGTAGCTATCGCGTGCAACCCTGTTAGAGGCATCCATGGGCTGCAGTCAAGTTTCATCCTGTAATAACAATTGCAAGTGACTTAACCAAAGCCAATCTGACAAACCACACAACATTCAATAGATGTTTAGAGAGGCATCCAACTGTCAGGCATGAATGCATTCATCCTGTAATAATAACAATAGCAACTTTCGCAAGTGACTTAACCAAAGGCATTTCGCAGTTCACAACAAAGCACAATCGAAACAACAGATGTCTCCCAAACTGTGTGATCACAGTGATACATAGTCGACCGATAGATAAAGCTTGTGATCATCTACATGTACTGCATTTCGCAGCACATACAGATGACACTACGTTTTGGCAAACTAGCTGCCTAGCTGCTGGCGGAGGACGATCCAATCTTGTCTATCAGGTTTAGAGTGACGAGTTCTTTTCTTGGAGGAGGATTCGCAACTGCAGGTTCCGGGACCACCCCAGTCATGTCCTCCTCCTCTTCCTCCTCGTCGTCCTCCTCCTCCTCCTCCTCCTCCTCCTCCTCCTCCTCCTCCTCCTTCTTCTTGGTCTCCGCGACCTTGGCCACCTTGGAAGGATCAGCTAATCCAGCCCGTGACGAGCTCTCCGGCGAATCTACGTCCAGCTTCAGGGTCCTCCCTGTACTGTTCAGGTACCGGATCTGTGTGTGGCGCCATAGATCAACAAGAGGAAGCTCATCAAGGCGATCGATTCAGACACGATCGAGCTAACACAAGGAACTTCAATACGAAATAGCTCGAATAGAATCAGGGATGTATTAGTCGTCTTACCCTCTTCCCTGGCCAGGTATGGAAGCCGTTCTCGCGGCAGAGGCGCCGGAGGTGGGTGATGGGGGCGTTCAGCTCGGCGGCGACGTCCTTGAGCCGCATGTGGAGCATGGCACGGACGACAGCCCATTTCGGGTGCTCACCTTGCTTCTTGCCGGCCATGGTGGTGGTGGTATACTGGTGAGAGTCCTCTTGTGTCTGATGGGGAGGGGAGAGCGTGTTGCTGGGATTATTATATAGGACAAACAAGGGGTCAAAGAGCATCCTGCAGGCGGCGTCTTTATCTAGGGTTTGACCCCCCACAGCAGGCGCAGCCACGGGATCTCGATCAGACGGCGGTGCTTGGAGTCGTTCGAAGCACGCATCAGTCAAAAGATCCCTTTGCTCTTTTCGCATAAAAAAATATAAAATTACAAAAAAAAACTTGCTCTGCATTTCTGGTTAGTTTTTATTATGAGATGGAAATGTGCGCGTCAGTGGCTGGCAAGTACTACCTGGCGCCTATAGGATATAAGTACTGGATATTGGTCAACAAGCTCTAACGGGAATAAAAAAATAGCGGCAGCACAGGATCTCGCTCATCGGTGACACTAATACATACTATATATATTATTATTTTGTTTTTGTTTCACACATTGCCACATTATTTCTTTTAGAAGAATATATATAATATCATATATAGAACTTTACGTTTTTTACTTCCATTTCCTATTATAAATTGCTTGCGACAAATTTGAATAACTTATGCCCTTCGCCGCCCACCTATAATGCATGTGTATGACATGCGGGTCTAGGTCGTACCTTACCTAATTGTTTCTTTTGGAAAGTTGGTAACTGGAATCAAATATAGAATTTAGAAGTTAGAAAATAGTGTAGGTTCCTAATACTTTAGCAAAAACAAGTGTAGATTTATGTTACGGGAAAAAGTTATTTTGTGAAAGTTCATCACTTGAAACAAGCATGGTTTGCATTTGCAAATAATACAATGCATTATCATCCCTGCGGCTGGTCCCCCTCCAAGGTAAAGAACTAAATTTAAGAGTCACTGCTAGGAACTGCATTACCCCTGTGTGCCAGCAAAACGACAAGGAAAACAAAAAAAAGTCAAGGAAATAAATTTTTGTCGTGCAACCTATAGGCAAATCTCGTCAAGGATAGAGTCCACAGAGAAAATCATTTTGCTAGTAAGTATCCCGATAGAAAAGATATCTCTAGCTGCATTTGTTTTATCGGAAGCTGACAGAAAACTAAAAGTTGTCAACTCTACATATTTTTTCATGTCAGAAAACTTGAACTTGTCAACGCTTCTTTGGGCTCATTCATGTTTCTACCACCAACCATAACTAGCTCATTCATGTTTATATATAATATATGATATTATTTTATATTAATATTTCACAAACTTATATTGGATATGTTGGCTCCTCTAGATGACTTTAAATCAAAAACTTGTCAATATCTAACATGCAGATCAGGTCGGCCACTAGAACTTTTCATTAACTATGTGAACATTAGAGGTCATTTAGAAATTCTAAATTTTAAATTTCAAAATCTATAACCTTCAAACACATATTTAGTAATCCAAATATCTTCAAATTAAAAACTTTTTAACTACAAAGTTGTATATTTTATTTAGAACTATAACTTTTGTGTAGACCATGTCAACATCAATTTGATAACGTTAAATTTCAAACTTCAGATCTATGAACTTACAAAAATATTTGGGGACCCTAAACAATTTCAATTCAAAAACTATTTTACTCCAAAGTTGTAGATCTCGTCAAGAGTTAACAAATATGATATAAAGTTTGTCTTAACTGAGTTCATATAAAGTCATTTGGACCTCTATTGTGATAATAGTGGTGCCACCACAAAAGCTAAGGATCCTAGGATGCACAAAAAGTTCAAACACATACATCTGTGCTTTCACTTTATTCGTGATATCATGGATAGAAATGATGTGATGACCTGCATGGAGCACACGTATTGGAAAAATATTGTTGAACTATTGATGAACGATGCCTCTTCCATGACTAAATCATGAGGAACATACGAGTGATGGGTATTAAATACTTACATGATCGACTTTACTGTTTGTGGTGCACATGATTCTATGCCATCCTATTTTTACACGTTTTGAGTAAAAAATTGTTTTCGCTAACACATTTTCATTGCTAGTCTCATTGGACCAACTATTGGTGATAACATATCATCACTGGTTCGTAATAAAATCAGAGGTGAAATTTAGTTTCATTGCTGGTTCTCGAAAAAACTGGCATTGAAAAATCCTTCCCATTCTTACCGCTTGGTCATGATTGAAATCGACGGTGAAAAATAAAACCATTCACTGCGTCTACCTCTCTGCCCAACTGTGTTTATTGTGGTTCTTTAGAGTGGATGAGTAGTGGGCCTGTGCTCCCCCAGGGCACCTCAAGGTTAGCTAATACACGAAGGGCACAGATCAGGGGCCCCACACTCCCACTTCTGCAAGCCCCGTTCTACTCCCTCTCTCTCCCTCCCAAAAAAGCTCCTTCCATCTCTCTCTCCCTCCTCCCTACCTCCTGCATGCACAAGCAGGTGGTGCCCCTGATTAGGGGAGACGGAGGTAGGTACTCTCCTCTATCTCTCCATCGTACGTCGAGATCTACTCTCACTCCTATCTCTGCCTTCTTAGCAGATCCCATGCAAGTGCAAGGGTGACAAGGATGAGAACAAATTCTTGACTAGGATGTCGTTGCTAACGAGCCCATCATGGCAGTGGTGGGGGAGACATGGATGGCGATGAGCTCTACACCAACGAGCTAGTGGCAGACAGGGTCCAGAGAACCAGATCAAGTCGGTGCTATATATATTTTTTCTAATTATCACCATCAATTCTTTAAGGAGCTGGTGAGGATCATTTTCATTGTCAGTTTGAAACAGGAGGCGATGAAGTTTATTATCAATGTCCACTTCATCGTCGATTTGGAACACTAGTAGTGAAAGGGTTTTTAGACCCATTGGTAATCAATTTCTGTAGCAATTTCATTTTCTTACAATGACCGGCAATTATGTGCATTGTCCATGAAGCTCTTTGTTTCTATAATACAGCTATTCATAATATCCATTTCTTATGTCATTATATGGGACAATAATTATTTTGTAGACTAGCACATGTTTCAATTGATGATCATTTTTCATGGATCATAGATATAAAGTTATAAAATTAATATTTTGGACACACAATAGAGATCATGGTGTTGAATTGACTAACCCTTGGACATCGCTGAGGTTGTTATGCTAATATGTGCCTTCAAGCTGCGTTCTCAAGTGATATATGATCGAGTTGGACCTTAGACTCTATCATCAATATTCTCATTGAGTGTGTGGTGCATTTTGTTGGATAGTTATAAAAGCAGTTATGAAACATATAGAATGGGATGTGAGCGAATCAAGATGGATTTTTTCTCCTTCATAACATGAGAGATATCTCTAGGCCTCACAATGTGGTTGGACTAAGAAAGTGCATGATACCATGCCAATATGGTTAAGGAGTTAATGATGTTTCTGAAGTATTAGCCATGATTTGTAATCCACTACAGGATCGAGTGAACCTTTGACCTATCACTCATAAATGTTGCCTTGAGTTTGACTAATATCATGTAACATATGGATCAAGACATGTGCATATCAAGTTTCAATAGATATGATATTTATGTGTATATACAGGATTAAATATGTGCTTCTAATTATTGCTATTGATTGATGGCTCGAAATGCCTTTTGGTCATGGTCGTCTACACAAGAACCTAATGGCTCACATACTTAATGGGTTGAAATATTTGCATGATGGTTGGCTCTAATACAAGTGGAAGATTGTTGGTGGATGTCGCCAAGAGGCAATCTACATGCTATGGAATAGATCCATGTGTGTGCCAAAATAGTATATTGAACCACAACACTACTAATGGGGTGTGAGGCTCCGAGTTAGATATGGTTAGCGCTTCCTCTACCCTAGATGCCGTTACCTTCTCTCTCCCTAGATGCACGTGCGATGCTAGTATAATGGCGCACGACGTTTCATCAACGCACATGTGGAAACTATAGTGTCACTGTTATTATTGCTGCTGCATTGATTGGCAATGAACGCAAGCATGATCGATAGGCATGTGGCTGGTAGCTGGGCATGTGGACGTGCATCTACATCCACTACATCAACATGTAATAATAGTTTCGACCAAACTTCTGCAAATCTTCTTCTGCTGCACGTTTAGTGGTAACAATTCATATGAACTACATACTCACATGACATATTTTGGTTTTGAACGTGGTAGATTTATTTTGTGCTAGGTAGTATACCTGTTCCCTTTAGCGATGGCATGGGCGGCGAGTGGCGCTGGAAGATGGCGTGGCATTGTGGATAATGCTAGCGAGTCCCACTCTCAAGCAGTACTCAGTTTGAATAGTCAGATGGAATGGATTAATCAACACAATTGAAAATATAGCTGGTTTCAAGCATGTATCTAATATACTCTAAATGAGTGATCCACTAGTATTGCCTAAACAATAATGTGCGGCGGAGATGGGAGAAGGGTGAGGAGGATATACAAGAATGAGCTAGGAAACTCAGGAGGACTACTAAGCCATTTCATGTCACGATCTGGCTCAGATCTTGAAGTAGTGTTGTCTGGGTTCTGAGTGGTCACTTTATGTCGGTTTTGTGTTATCTGAACTTAGTCTATGTTTTGATTAGCCCTAGTTCTCATGAGTTAGGTGTAATTAGGTGCTAGCTAGGTCTGTCAGTTCTGTGAACTGCGTTCTACTCTGCTATTGTGTACGATCACAATGGACATCTGCATAGCAATGGAGGGGTCGTCCCTAGGCCGAAAAAAAAGAAATGTGCAGTCGATTTTGAGTCCATCAAAAGAAATTCAAGAAGCTATTTGATGTCAAGTTTATTTGAGTTATTTACGACCAACACATTAGAACATAGACCGACATGTTTGAGTTATTAACAATGCGCAGCAAATATAGGTTCACCTAGCTATGACCAATTTCTTTGGTTTTTTAGGGAAGACATTTTTTTTTGCCTACATCAGCCAATTTCACATTATCTGAGCATTTATGCACCTTTTTATCAGAGGCCAACAATATCATCATTCAATTCATGTCATCTCCCATCTCTTGCATACAAGCATGAATCAAGATAAGTCAAAATTAATAACCACCCACTCCCCACCTACACTTCCTTAACTCATATTCTGCATAAATTTGGGGAAGAGAAACACTATCAGTTCTATAAACAATATTCCAAAACTGTATATGCATGAATCAAGAGAAGTCAAGATTATTAATAACCAAACCCCTCCCCCTCCCGCACTACCCTAAAATAACTTATATTCTACATAAATTTTGGGCAAACAAATAATTCATGAGTTATAGAAATCATTACAAAATTTGTATGTTTCAATGATGGGAGTGCGGTAGAGAGAAAGAAAATTCAAGATAGAACATGGCCCATATGCTAATGCAGTCAAGAGTTCAAAGCCTACTGACAGATCCAAAAGTTTGGGTCACTGGCCCCAACCTTCTAAGGTCAATAATAGGTTTTATATGAGGGGAGAACCTTTACGATGATGAAGGGACTCTGAAATCCCACACCAAGAATCATATATAGGATTGCAATCCTAATTTCAAGAGCTAAAGGGAAAAGTGCCTATCAATGGAAATAGAGAACAATGTTTTCCCAATTTTTGTATACACAAATGACAAGGTTTGTTCATGGAGAATGGTTTTGATAAGGTCAATAATTGTGTGAAATTTTGTAATGTGCATATGAGAAATTAGCAGTGCTTGAAATTTAACTATTTTACTATGGTTATTATATAAATAATAATCACAGTCTTTTTCTCAAAAAAAATCGACGTCATATGTGTACTTATCCTTATATCTACTTAGTGGTCTCAACGTGTCATGGAAAGATAAGCAAGAGAGGTATGGATTATGGAGAGGTTCCAAAAAATATCTGAGTGGTTGAAACTGATTATATTTGTCTGTCAAAGGAAAAATTGAGCTAATTCACTAAATCCTTAGCAGTCTAGAAACATTCATTCTTTCATGTCCCAAGGGGATCGACTTCCTTAAAAAGTAACATGATAGATCTAGATGTAATTTTCCATAATGTACAGTGATCTGAAAACATATTCGGTGCTGATGTGTGAGGACTGTACTATATAGTGCGTACCGGTTTTTCTTGTAGTTTAATGAAATAATATCCAGTTCTGCCACAACATATCTGAAAAAAAAAGAAATATAGAACTTCAAAGGGGAATGTGTTGTTTGCACATAGAACCAAAGAACGGGGTTCAGGGTGACAAATTTGAATGTGTGGAGAAGATGTGTACTCAGTAAGTGATTCTACTTTCAAGTTACAAGGACAGGGTATGTCAAATCATTCTAGAAACAAGTGGTACCTATGAGAAATAAAACAATTGCGCATAGCATGTGGAAAAGAATCTAGATGACTCACATGAAGGTTAAATCAAGGGAAAAAATGTATTTAAATAAAATTTTCAGAAGTTTGTCTAGGATAAAGGTCTTTGGATTGGCAGAGCAGTACCCAAAAATATTTAAGTTCCATCAAACTCAACTCTTCCAGTAGATCCTTGGTGGATAGCAAACTAATAATTGCTTAGTAGCAACTAGTTGTATCAGTCAAAATAAATAACTGAATATGATCAAAATATATATGATAGCGTCAACCCACGTAATTGCAATAGTTTGGAGGTTAAAACTTCCCTCAAAGATTTCATTTTTTTCTATGCTATCTACATAATTGTGTAATGTGAAGCAAAGATAATCTGCTAGGAGGCAATGGCATGTAATATGACATATATTTTATAATATAAATGAAAAATTTTGGCATGTTTCCTTAGATGTTTGTTTTCTTGTTTATGTGGAGAATGATACAAGTTTTTTTGGCATTGAACTACTACCCAATGTTATGCATTTACATGGAGTAAACAAAAAAAGTGCAAGTACAATATTTGACATGTATTATTTTATAGATATATTGTTGTAATAATGATGCTGCAGTTTCCTGACAAAACATAGATAATATTTGAATCTACCACTTGATGATGCTAGCGAGGTTGAGACATGCTGGCCGGCTTCCAAGAAATGATAGATCTCTATATATAAGGGTACAATTGATCTTTTCATGAAAACATGCCCACCGATGTTTAATAATATTGAACAATCATTGTTTGGGAGTATGCCATTTTGTAGTGCATTCCATAAATAGAGAAGCCACATAGGTCATATATTATCTATGCATATAAATATACATCATACTAATGATAAGAGTCTGATGGCTGACTCTACACCACCGATGGATGGTCCGGTGGCCGACCATGCCACGCCTGGCCCCAGCAATGTGATGCCCACATCGGTGGCTTCGCCTCAGCCGTCGGTGCGAGAGTCGACGCTGCTGACACCTCCTCGCGAGGTTCAGCACGACAACGCAGGTAGGGACGAGACGCTGACCCCGCTCGGCGCCTTGCCGCCTTGTGAGGTTAATTTCTTGATGAGATGCGAGTCGAGCGGGAGCCGCCTCTGATCGCCTCCACACCTTGGCAAAAGACGCCTGGCAGGAGGCCGCGCCTATCCGGCCCAGGAGCTGACGGATTGTCGCCCAGCCGTCAGTGCACACCAAGCGGGGCGAGGCTCTCCTAAACAAGCGACTGGGGATCACTCCACCGACTGCAGCGGTTTCGCCCGCGCGAGGGGGATTCTTGGCACCCTGTGTTCTGGGACCATGTCGTCGAGCAAGGTGGAGGGCCTAGACACATTGTTATCAATGTTCAACAGGCGCACGTGTGAGATTTTCGGAAGGGCTCATAGGACGTGACGTCGAGCGTATTTTGGTTGACCTATTTATGTAATATCGATCCATGAAACCTTTTGCTAGGTCCGGTTCAGTTGTTGACCATCTAGCGCGCTTGTTACACGTTGGTTGTACTGTAAACCCTGTTTTTCTTAATATAATGATATGCAAGTCTTCTACGTATTCGAGAAAAATAAGAGTAGATTTAGAATCAGCCAAGTTCTTACCATAAAGTCAGTTATGAAAACGATGGTATCCTTCTCTGACATATAAAATGTCCTTAGTCCTTAGTCCTTTGTCAGCATCCATGTAACCACTTACAAAGAGCTCTTCATCATCTCCATGTATAAAATGTCCTTAGTCCTTTGTAGGATATTCTTTAAATCCACCCAATCAGACTCATCTGGGTGTACCGTACAAATCATGGCATACGCGATGGATCTGACTGTTGAGGCATAAAGAATGAACACACTCAACATATCTCACTCATCGGGTATTGAAGGACACTGAGTATCGCTAAGAGTAATGACATGTGACATTGGCAAGAAACCTTTCCTAGAGTCCTGCATATTAAACAATTTCAATACCTTGTCAATATGCGTACTTTGGCTCAATCCAATCATCATTTTCAACCATGTCTATAGATATTTATGCCCAAAATATAAGCTGCCTCTCCAATATCTTACATTGAAAAATAAGTCCCAAAGAAGACCTAAGAGCTACTAGTTTTCTATCAGTTTACCATAAAAGAAATAACGTTAGAGATATCTTTGTGTCGTGAAACTCACAAGCAAAATGATATTCTCTGTCGAGCATATATCCTTGACGAGATTTGCCTATAGTTTGCATGACAAAATTGATTTCCTTGATTGTTTTTTTTTTGTTTTCCTTGTCAGTGCTTTGGCACATAGGGGTAATGCAGTTTCTAGCAATGACTCGTAAATTTACCATGCAATTGGTTTGAAGGTTGGACTAGGATATCCTAGGTTTGACCTAGATGGAGATGGATTTCATTGAGGATCCATGTGGGTTTGGGTCAAATCGAGGAGGAAATATACCCTCATATGCAGGTTGGAATGGACCCTTTGATTCAAGGGGATGAGCTTGACCCACATAAACATCGTTATGCTTTGTCTCGCTGGGGTGATTGCCTAGTTTTGGCACTCGAGGTGGTGGCGGCAGGTGTGGGCAAGCTCGGAGAAGTGGCGACCGGCTAGAGCCGGGCAGCGTGGGGCAGGGCACGGTAGCCGGATGCTTGGAGTGAGCGTCGCCCCCTCCGGCCATGTGGCGCAAGGCGAGCTTTAGCCACAGACATGGTGCGGTGCGACCTCCGGCCCCCGGCCATGTTGGCGCAAGACGAGATCAAGACCATGGCGGCGAGCGACGATGTATGCTCGGTTGGACGGGGGAGCCGTGGCGCATGCTTGGCTTTGGTTGACGAAGAAGATAACATGGGGAAAATAAAATAAAGGATGACGGGAGGCCCCACTAATAGCTACAGTTTACGGTGTGGAAGTGCCATCTATTCCATCTTCTCCACCCTTGCAACCAAACAAAAAAATAGGTTCAACCTAACCCCTTAATCAAACACGATGTCGGTGTCTAGACCTGTGACCCAGACACTAACGAGTGATTACGAGTTTGCGTGCCCCGGAACCTAGATGGTGATGCAAGAAGAATACAAGAGGTTTATACTAGTTATATACGTCTAGTGTGAAGGTGGAGTCCTGTATTATCCTGCACCCAAGGTGCTTGTAGTAGGGGCTACAAGTGAGCTGCAAGTGAGGGTACATCCGTACATGGCCTAAGTCTCGGCAGGAGGTGTGGTTGTGTGTATGAGTGTTCGAGTGAACCATGGTCATCATGGTGTGTTCCCAACGGGTCTTTGCCTTCCCTTTTATAGTCACAAGGGGAGGTCAGGTTTACATGTGCTGTGTTATAGTTTATTCCTGGAGTACAGGTTGGGGGATGGTGTTGGTGTAGTTGCGGTAGAGTGCCCCATTTTGGGAGCCGTAGCCTTGGAGTGGTCATCCCTGTTTACCATGCCGGACCATCCCTGATATTGTTGACTTGATGCTCGGTTCTGTTTTCACCTTGCCGAGCTATGTTTAGTATATGGCCTGCCTTGCCGAGGCCTCTTCCCTGATTTGAGCCTAGATACGGGAGTAATGGTTATTGTGGCTGCAGTGCCTCGGACTTCATGTTTCCCATTTCGCCTGACTCGCCGTATGCATAGTGACAGATGTCAGATGTTACAGTGATGGGAGCAGCTAGCATAGTGAGCACCCCTCCCTGCCGTTGCATGTGTACGGGCGTGCCCTGCGTCCTATCCACATTGCAGTTGTCGTGCGTGGGAAGCCTGGGAACAGGAGATCTGAGCCGGGGCTGGGTCTCGGGCGAGGCGGAGGAATCGCCTGAGGCCGCGGTCAGAGTGAGGGAGGAACTCGCCCGGGGCTGGGGTCGTGCAAGGTGGAGAATTTGCTCGAGGTTTGGCCTCGGACGAGGCAGAGAACTCGCTCAAGGCTTAGATCGAGTCTTGGCCGGGTTGAGGAGGAGACTCTGCCTTGCTGGCCCTGTCCTGGGCCAAAAAAGAGTAGCTCTGGCCCATCCTAGGGAAGCTTCGTGGGATGTTTTGGGCTTTTAAGAAAGTAGCCTCGAGCTTTTCTATATCATCAGTTGGGGTACCCTGGTTTACGATACCCGACACACGAGATGGGTTCAACCCAACCGAAAAAATAAGGTTGGACCCAACCCAACCCAACCCACATGATCCCAAAACAAAACACATTGTTAGTTCTTTACTTAGCTTGGAGGGGGACCAACCATCGTGCAAATGCAACCCATACTTGTTTCAAGTGAACTTTCACAAACTAACATTTTTTTTGGGTTACATAAATCCACACTTGTTTTTGCTAAAGTATTAGGAACCTATACACTATTTTCTAATTTCTAAATTCTATATTTGATTTCAGCTACCCAATTTTCACAAAGAAACATAGTCCTTTCATTTTGGAGGAATTGTAATCTACTTAATAGATTAGGCTATTTGGTTGAGAATTTAAAACATTCCACAACTTTTCCAAGCTCACTAATAAGCCTATTTCAAATTTATAAGACCGGAGATGGAATTCGATTCTATATTTGTACTCTCCAACTTATTGCATGTTGTTCAACTCGATCACTTCTCTACAGTAGAAACACGAGATATAAGTATATATCTCCTTTGTATGGGTAATAATAATATACAAATATATTTCATATACAACCATATTAATCTATACCTAAATTATAATTATTAGAATGTATTCAATTCCAAGGATCCAAACGGGGCCCACGTGTCATACAGATGCATGGGGGCGTATCAGTATGCCATGTATGGGTGGCGCACAGGGTATAAGGACAAAAAAGTAAAAAAGTAAAGTTTTATGATATTGGTGTAAAAGAAATCTGGCAATGTGTGAAACAAAAACAAATTAATAATATATATAGTATGTATTAGTGTCACGAATTATGAGCGAGATCCTGGCATCCTGCTGCCGCTATTTTTTTATTCTCGTTGGAGCTTATTGCGTGTCTAGACCTATATCCAGTACTTAACCAACAGGCGCCAGTTATGTACTGCCAGAAATGCAGATCAAAGGGGCCCCTTCATCCCTTGACTGCGTGATTCGATCGTTTCCAACAACCGTCCTCTCATCCCGTACGTGGCGGCGCTGCTGTGGGAGAGAGAGTTAAACCCTAGATAAACACACCGCCAAGATGCCCTTGACTACCCCCTGTCCTTGCTTGTGCTATATATATAAACACAGCATGCTCTCTTCCTCTCCATCAGAGACATAAGTCTGCATCTCAAACTTTCAACAGTATAGTACCACCATGCCCGGCGGGAAGAGCAATAGGCTGCAGGGTGCACGCCCACAATGGGATGTCGTCCGTGGCATGCTCCACATGCGTCTCAAGGACGTTGCCGCGGAGCTGGATGTCTCCATCACCTACCTCCGGCGCCTCTGCCGCCGGAACGGCTTCCCTAAGTGGCCAGGAAAGCAGGTACGACTAATACATTTCAAGCTGAGCAGCAGCACTAACGTACTATTTCGAATTGGAGTTGCTTCTATTATTAGCTCGTGTCTGACTCGCCTTGAGCTTCCTCTCTTTGTTGATTTATGGCGCCACACAGATCCGCTTCATGAACGGTATAAGGAGGAACGACGGCTTGCCATGGGTTGGGTTGGCAGGTCCTTCTCAGCTGGCCAAGATCACGGAGGCCAAGAAGAAGGAGGAGGACGACATGACTGGGATCCAAGCACCAGTTGCGAATCATCATCCTGGCCAAGAACTTATCACTTTAAACTTGATAGACAAGGTTGGATCGTCCTCCAGCAGCGAGCTCAGCTAGTTTGCCAATATGTACTGTCATCTGTGTGATGCGAAATGCAAGATCACAAGCTTGATCTATCGGTCCACTATGTATTACTGTGATCTTCGCAAAGAGACAGAGCTAACGAAGGAAATTATATATCATGCGTTTCAACTATGTGGTATTCTGCTACAACAATTTAACTGGTGCCCCAAACGAAGCTACAGCCACTAACCCAATCCATCATAATCCACACGCGGCTAACCTTCAATTATTCTCACCAACGGCTTCACCTTGAATCCTATTCCTATAGCCCCATCAAGTTCAAAAGTTTCACCGCCAAGGTCACATTCTTCAGTGAGAACCATTAGATGCTTTGTTACTGACATCACCATGAGAAGCGTGGTGCTACTGATCCCTTTCTTAGTTTCATATGATACTCGATGACTCTTGGCCAACTAACAGATGCTCATGACTTTGGAGATCATTGTAACAAGGTGAACTCGTAGATGATGGAGTTAGTCCAAGCTAATGTAGGGAAGTTAAAAGCACACAATATAAGCACAATAATACGCGGAAAGCTTAAATGTGTAAGACAGAGAACAAATCAAGAGAGGGCACAAACTCTCAGAGACAAACATGTATCTTCGTTTCAGTATTGGTTATCAAAACGTAACCCGTAGTCCATGCTGAAGAGCTCCACAAAGTATACGCTTCTAGTCATCAAGCCTTTTATCTGATCATGTTCTCGGGAAGCCACAAAGGCCACCACCAATCAAGACAAGTGCCATATATAAGCTACGAAGGCTCAACACTTGCCACCTGACTCTCACGGTCACCATCCACTATTGATCGAGCTTCTCCACCAATGTAGCGATCTCCTCATCCCTCACCCTCACACACCATGTCACTGTATCGCCCATCCATACTAAGCTTGAAGGGTCAACATCACCAGAAAGTCACAAAGACCTCAAGTGTTCTAGCTCACAAAAAATCACAAGGGCACGATTGCCCATTCTCTCAAAGCTCTAAGGCCTAACCCTCACAAGGGGGTGGACGAAGTGTAGATTGACTTTCTCCAGCTTCTAGCAACCATATATATAGGGCACTCCCACCCCAGGAAAGTTAGTTGGATGTTGGAACACATATATCTACCCCGCCAACCCCAATAGTCATTAGAAAAAGTTTGCCAAATGTTGTACTGGCTAGATGGTCTGCTATACTGCTGCAGAAATAATTTTTACAGACGGCTACCATTTGTAATAGAGGCAGGCATTGAATTAGGAAACTGTTTGTAACCTTGGCAGAAAACACTGTAGCTACACAACCTATGCTGGAAAATCAATTTTTAGGGGTGGCTCTGCTAAGGAAATCACCCCTAGAAAAATGTATCGATTACTAAGGGTGATTTTCTTAATAGAACTGCACCAAAAATAGGATTTTTGGGGACGGACATCTTTACCAAACCTTCTATAGAAGAGATAGAGTTTCAAGAATGGCTATGTTAAGAGAACCACATCTAAAATGTGATAACAGGGGCGGTGCTCTTAATCAACCGTCCCTAAAAATAGCCCGCTACAAATACCCTTCTTCCTTCTCGTGGCTGTAGCTGGTCACATGATAAGAGGGTGGATGTTTTGCCCTTTGGACCTTTGAAGGAGTTGGGGTTGAGAGGTGAGTTTGCGCCATCCCCAAAACCCTAACTTTTTGGACCTTTGGACCTATACATTTATTCACTAACTTTTTGTTCTCATGTAGATCTAGAGACACACTACCACAATCATAAATTGCCTTGAAGTGCCAAAAGCCACCAAGGAAAGGGGTTTAAATGGCAAAAAATGATCATTGGCCATAAACCATCAAGAAAATTCACTCAAGGATAGGAGATAAGGTAAATTAAATTGTCTTGGTGGTTTTGGCACTCAAGGATAATTTATGCAGGTGTGTAGCAAACTATTGCTTAAATAGAAAATACGCACTACTACAAAAAAAAAACTTAGCCATGACTAGCAAAAGGCATTAACCGAGGTGGTTTTTACTATCACCTCGGTCGAAAGGTCGTAGTAAATCGATGATTTACTGAGGTAGTTCAAATGCCCACCACAGTACATAAAATAAAAAATAAAAAAATAAGAAAACCCATGGACAGGCCCAACGAGCCCATCCACGGGCCCACTGAGCCTGTCCATAGGCTGCCGCTGCTCGCCGGTACTAGCATCCTCGCCAAACCACCGGAATCAGGTCGCTCGCCATCAGATTGGGCCCTCGACCACTGGATCTAGGAGCAAAGGAGGAAAGGTGCGGAGCGCTGCTAGATTCGGCCACACCCACCGTCGGAGTTGATGCCCATGATGCCGGATCCACGCTGTTGTAGCTAGGGAGAGCACGTCTGTCGCCGCCGTGGCCAGGGAGAGTGTGGCCGTCGCCCCACACACCCGTTAGGAGGCTCGCCTCACTCTCGCCAGGGTGTTGCGCGCCTGCCCCGCTCCCGCCAGGAGCACGAGCGCTGCTGCCAATGGGCTTGAGAGAGAGATATATAGATAGATAGAGAGAGAGAGAGAGAGAGGAGGGAAGGAAGGGGTGTAACCACCGTGCGACATGGTCTGCAGGGAGGGAGAGGCACCGCCGGCCAGATCTAGGAGGGAGGGGAGAGATCGATACAGTGGAGGGAGGGAGCGACGGGTGAGAAGATGATTCAGGCTAAGGGATGCATCGGGCTGGGGTGCGGCTGCGACTAGGAGAGAGTGAGGGAGTTAGGGTTTCTGATGATTTTGTTTATATATCGAAGATGGTAGTGGACTAGTGTGGGCTAGCGGGCTGGACTTCATTTATTGTGGCGGTTATTATAAGCAACCACCACGGTTAATAGTATTAACCGTGGCGGTTAACTTATAATGCACGCCACGGTTAATAGTCGTCTATTAACCGTGGTGGTTGTCCGACCAGGTGGCTGGCTGCAGCCAGCCCAGAATAACCATGACGGGCAAAAAGGACGTCCGTCTCGGAGCTTTTATGTGAAATGCTGCGCAAAATAAAACGAATAGTAGTGACGCTCATATAGCCTTCGTGGGCCCTGAGCAAATCAATGAGAAAACATGCGGAGGTATTCATGCAAATGACGAACATGGAACATTTGACAACACGATTGATTGACGTTTTCGAGCAATTCAAGATGAATAAAAAAACCACATACTTCAAGACTATAACTGCAAGTAGTGATGAAAACGGATCGGATACGGACGGATATCACCCATACCATATTTGTTTTCATATTTTTGGTCGGATTCGGATTCGAATACGGATAATGTCAATTATTATGTCAGATAAGATACAATTGGATGTCGACATCATAAATATACGATTTAAGTATTCGGATACGGATACGATATCGGATGTTGAATATTCGGACTCGGATATGGGCAGATCTGAACCCTCTAAATGAATTCGGTCTCGAATACGATCGGAAAATATCCGTACCGTTTTCATCCCTAACTGCAACTATGTGTTATCTGCTCTTATTTTTATGCTTCTTTTTTAGTTACGATTGTGTGATTGCAGCAACAATTTTGTTAACTAGGATTTTATGATTGCAGCAACCATCTTGTCTTCATTGTTTACGATATTAGTAAAAATCATATCGAGGTGTGGGAGTCAAAGTAAAAACCACTTTCTTTGCTTGATCCCCTAGTCACAGTGTTGTCAGTGAACCTAATAACATATTGTTTTCTAATCACACATATGGCACATTCTAATATTGCCCCTTTTAATACTTTACAATGTGGCACACAGTGTCTAGGCAAGAATCATCCGTGGGATGAAGGTCCCATTCCAGGTTGCACCAAAGGAATCCCTAAAGCAGCCGGCAAGAAACAATGAATGTAGGTTTCTATGTAATGTGGGCAATGCTTGGCTACCTCGGCGAGAAATCGGATGCAACAGATGATTTCATGTGTACAATCCACATTTTATTTATATCTCTTAATTCCATAAAATGATCTACTATTTTCTCTTAAATTCATGCCTTTCGGTATCATCTTGTGTAACACCCTAAAAATTTCACTTTTTTTTCCAAATAGGCTAATTGATTTAATTATTTGATGTGAGCACTGAGAAATAGTAGGAAAATAAATTTTATTGAAATAAAATCCACTATAAGGTCTAGACACATGTATGTGCATTCATG
>Ga0182004_10000297_pt1 | contig 27710 bp, 21 predicted proteins | sample Sormic07211540_1_FD_120479 | JGI IMG/M metagenome (GOLD analysis project Ga0182004, IMG submission 120479) | Endophyte microbial communities from Sorghum bicolor roots, Mead, Nebraska, USA - 072115-40_1 MetaG | ecosystem: Host-associated > Plants > Roots > Unclassified | place: USA: Nebraska...
ATATATATATATATATGGATACTAATTCAAGTGAATGATTCAAAATAACAAAGTGGATTTGAGCTAAAAATAATGGGAAAATCACAACCCAAAAACAACACGACAAAGACAAGAAAGGATGGAGTTAGTCACCTCCAAGCACGAAGAGACGATGACGGAGTCAAAGAAGATCAACGATGGGCGTTGGAGATGAAAGACCAAGCAAAGAACAACAAAATGGAAGCTCACAACAATGGTGCTCTCGGTTTCGAATGGGAAGAGAGGAGGAGGTAGTCGGCTTATAAACCGGACCTTTAGCACCGGTTCATAACACAAACCGGTGCTAAAGGGTCACCCTTTAGCACCGGTTTGGGTTACAAACCGATGCTAAAGGCTTTACCTCGGCTCATGGCACTGGCCGGTGCTAAAGGGGACCCTTTAGCACCGGTTGGTAACACGAACCGGTGCTAAAGGGTCTCTGCCCCGACAACACCTGTTAGTAGCCGTTGGGCAGGACCCTTTAGCACCGGTTCGTGTTACGAACCAGTGTTAAAGGGGCCTTTAACGCCGGGCCGCAAAAAGGCCGAGGTTTTTGGCGATTTTGGGCATCGACCAATGCCTCATTATATAGTAGTGACAGCTCTATTTAATAGGGTAAACATAAAAAAATACCTTTAATTACTCTCTCCTTGTTAGGCGTGGTTATATCAAACGACTTCTATTTAGGATACGCAGGAAGTATATATTTATAATTTGGGTTATGGCTTATGGGACCGATCTCTGTCTGCAAGGACAATTCAAACTGACCAATTTATTGATGGTGAATGGCATATGATATCCAAGGACAATGTGCAATGTTGTCCGATTCCAAAACAGGTCTAGAAAGGACACATACATTGATGCTGCTTAATTGTTGTCTCCAAGAGGCCAGCTACCTGAACAGCTCCGCTTCTGGGCTTCTCGCACCACGTACAAGAACTTAAGAACTGATGCAGCTCTCACCAAACACTTGCGTACTCGTTTAAATGGCATGGGGTCGCCATGCATCCAGCATGCAAAGCATATTGATTCTGTTCGATTAAACTTATCAATCGAATCTATCAAACATTTAACAGTATTTTTATTTCACAATAAATCGGCAAACAGTAATATTATAGAGCAAGTAAATTCCCCGGAACCTTGATTTTTTATTGATCTTTTTTTTGGTCCATTGTGGCAAATGCTCTGGACATTTGAGATGAGTATTGTACTTATAACATGTTGGAATGCAAGAACTCAAATAACTGTTTTCTTGTGATATTTATCAATGATGCAGAATTGCATGTGCGGTTTTTACATGCGGTGTTTGAGACATGAGAGGCAATGGCGTAAGAAAAGTGAAGAGCTAACATAAATGACTATTTCAAATCCTATAAGAGTACCAGTTATGTACCCTTTTGTTCCATAAATGATAAAACTGCTGAAAAATGTTGCTGCTCTTCAATGTATATCTCCTTCTGAGAAACATATAGATTTTTCCCTCAAATAAATAACAAGCGTTATACTATATGAACTTATGATTTCTAAAGCAAATGTGTAACTCTCTTGATGCATCTTTATTTCATACTACTTGAGAAAAGACAACCTACCCTGTTTGAAATGCCTGACTCTTTCCTGCTCCTCATGACAACAGGATCAACTTTCAACCATGTTTTCAGCCGGCTGACCCGTTGGGTGTTCAAGGGCGCTCGTGGTCTGCTGCTGCTGCCTTGAGCACGATCCTGCCGAGCGTTGTGAGGGAGACGTCTATGTATGTAGACATCACATTCATTGCAAGGCCTACCTGGACATACCAACCATGAGCTAAAAGATTCATTTTTTTGGGAAAACGACACTGTAGCACTTTCATTTTTATTTGACAAACATTGTCCAATCATAGAGTAATTAGGCTTAAAAATTTGTCTCGCGATTTATAGGCAAACTGTGTAATTAGTTTTTATTTTCATCTATATTTAATGCTCCATACATGTGCCGCAAGATTCAATATGATGAGGAATCTTGAAAAGTTTTTTGTTTTTGACGAGAAGCATACTTTTCTTTGGACTTAAGAGAATTTTATGGAATTCAGAGAAAGTTTAAGGTTGTCTCATACAGGAGATCTATTTGGCTACCCAAACCCAAAATGGATCTCCAACACAATTCCTATAGACTCCAACAGAGTATCCATACAGAAGACCTATTTTGGGTATCAAGAGAGACATAACCCAAATTTAGGTATTCTCTCTCCTCGAGACCCATTTGCAGAAAGTGTTGTCTTTTAGGTCTTGTTGTTGGCGAAGACTAAAAATGGGTATATAACTTTTTACCTGTACCGCTACCCAAAGACAAATGGTTCTTGTATTTTGGATGACTATTGTTGGAGATAGTCTAACATTTAACATTTTTTACTAGGCACCGGTTTGCATGAACTATAGCAAATTTTTAGTTGAATAGCTTGTTAGTTGTTTTTTTATAATGACAATCAAAAGTGTGTTTTACATCTGATGTATCTTGAAAAAAACAAAGATGGATATACAAAAGTCTGTCTGATCTTGGAGACCAATTCAAAGACATGAAAGAAAAAAGATACTAGCAAATACCCTCATCAAATAAGGCTTTAAGACTGTAACAGTCACTCACCGTTGACAACGAGATCGAGTTCTAATTTATTGAGCATCAACTAGAGGAGGCATACAATCCTTGGCCATCAGAACAGAGTATTGGGATGTTGGACCTTGTTGTAGAACAAAAAAGAGAGATCAAGATTACCACATCAAAAGCCAAACATCTGCCTCTAATAAGTACACCAAATGTTAAGATCTGAGGAGATGAACAGATCTTATGGACCAAACTCTCACTAGCCCTTCACCGACACCAGATCGAACGTCGTCAAGGTAGGGAGAGGTTGGAAAGACCTTAGTCTAAAGTATCACCATCACCACACCACCACATCATCGATGATACTAGAAACCAAGTCAAGGATAAAATAACCTAACCTAAAACTATGAAGGAGAAGAGATCTAGTCCCAACTCCTCCGACCATTGGCAATGCAGAGAGGAGTGGAACCAAGGTGGGTGTTGTGGGGGAGGACGATGACATCAGGGATTGGGAGATCACATTGGTAGGCATACGTGGAAGATGGGTTGAGAACTTCATCGCTAGCTAGTTGTTAACCCTTACCAGTTTGGGATCCTTAGCTAATTCCTCTATTCATATATTTAAATAGACTACAGTAGACCCTTAAATTACTTTTCTCTATCTCTCTCTCTCTTCCTCCCATAGTCCCACCCCATCACCTCCCTTCTTATAGGTTCTGATATGAATCGGCACGAGGGTGGCCTAATCTTCACGATAGTAGATCGAAAGAACAAAGATAATTTGCTACGAATAGCGGGTAACTAGCTTTATACCTGACAAAGATTGGATCTGACCAAGCGAGGGGGAGAGAGGCATTGAAACCGCAAAGACTTTGACTTGAACTTCGAACGACCATAGAACCATAATCCAGAGCTAATCCACACAAAATGGTGCAGCCAAACGGTAACCACAGAGCATGAACTAGGAGAACCCAGAGAATTCACTTCACAGGTACAAGAAGAACAAGGAAGAACAAAGTTTGAGTAAGGCACTTAGCAGTGCAGCTGTAATATTATTTAGTTTATCAAATGATCAAAGATTCCTAATGCCTTAGAGCAGAGAATATTTATACTAGGAATAACCCACCTGGATGGGTATAAAAACAAAACAGAGTTTCCTAAGAAAGGCAATGTAAAAGGTCCCCTTGGAATGGATTCCTGAAGTGGTTTTGCGTGACTATTGGCCTCCAGTGTTGTTTCTAGTAAACTGACCATAACTCCTTATTGGGAAGTCCAAATGACAAATTGTTTCTTGGGTATGAAATTAAACCAAGAGCTTTCCATCAAAGTATGTCATGCACCACGAAACATTGTATATTGGTACCGTTTTGTATGGCAAGTTGAACCAACATTCTATCATGACAGACTGTTGACCTTCTGAGCAGTCTTGACTAATCCAAACATACTCTTGATTTCAACATCCAAATGAGGTGGGAATTGAGGCATTGGGAAGTGGACTTGTTGTGATTTCCAAAATGTCCTCATGGGCTTCCAAAGCTTCACAGAGTTAAGAGTTATGACTGCTTCTTTCTGATCTCTGAACATCACTTTCAGATGTCCGAACATTCATGCGATCACTTCGGATGTTCGAACATTCATGCGAGTTATTTTTTTATGTCACCATTCTGTAGTAGTGTCTCTTCCTCCTCTTCAAATATACTTCTAAGTACAACAAAGTACAACACTCAGGTAGTATAACATTCTTAGAAGTGTGAAAATTGCAATCAGTAAGGAAAGAATTCACATGCTCTTGTAACTTCTTGGCATGACTTCTTGTAAGTGGACCTTGATTTGTAGCATTTGGACTTGAACAAGCGTGCATAGCTGGCATGTCCTCATTATCCTCCCCATCTTGAAAAGGATTCATCCTTGACTCTTCTAATCCAAAGAAAGGAGATAAATCAGTGACGTTGAAGCTTGTACTCACACCATATGTACTTGAGAGATCAATTTCATATGCATTGTCATTGATCTTGCGAAGCACTTTGAATGGACCATCGGCTCGGGGTTGCAGCTTGCTCTTGCGTTGTTCAGGAAAATGATCCTTGCGCGAGTGTAGCCAAACTAAGTCTTTTGGTTTAAATAACATCTTCTTACGACTGTTGTTGGTGCGCTTCTCATATAGATTGGTTATCTTCTCAATGTTTGCTTTAGCTCGATCATGAAGCTTCTTAACAAATTTTGCTCACTTGCTTGCATCAAAGTTCACATGTTCCTACATAGGCAAAGGCAAAAGGTAGTGTTGCCAAGTTTCCAAACTCCTAACAAGAATATATAATTCTTTATCATAAACTGAGTAATTCAGAGTTGGGCCACTTAGCTTTTCACAGAAGTATGAAATCAGCCTCATTTCTTGCATGAGCATGCCACCAATTCCTACACGACTTGCCTCAAATTTAATTTTAAATGTCTTACCAAAATCTAGAAGTGGAAGAAGTGGGACTATTGTCAATTTTATTTTTAGTTCTTCAAATGACTTCTCTTGTGCTTCTCCCCATTTAAAAGACACTTTTTCTTTGTCAACTCATTGACTCGAGCAACAATTTGCTAAAATCTTTCATAAATCACCGATAGAAACCAGCGAGTTCAAGGAAGCTACGCACTTGGCTCACATTTTGTGGTGGCACTCACTCATGAACAACTTTGATCTTTTCCTCATCCACCTCTACACCTTGACCTAAAACAACAAAGCCAAGAAAGACTACCTTATCGGTGCAAATGTGCACTTGTCAAGGTTAGCATACAATTTTTGCTCACATAGGATAGCAAGCATATTTTGGATATGCTCAACATGTTCATCAAGAGACTTGTTGTAAATTAATATATCATCAAGTAAACCACAACAAACTTGCCAATGAAAGATCTAAGCACATGATTCATCAATCTCATAAAAGTATTTGGTGCATTAGTCAATCCAAAAGGCATTATCAACCATTCATACAACCCAAACTTAGTTTTAAAAGTTGTTTTTCACTCATCTCCTTCTTTCATTCTTATTTGGTGATAGCAACTTCTCAAGTCAATTTTAGTGAAAATTATTGCACTACTAAGTTTATCAAGCATATCATCAAGTCTAGGAATGGGATGCCTATACCTTACTGTAACACTATTAATAGCTCTACAATCAACACACATTCTCCATGAACCATCTTTCTTCAGAACTAAAAGAACAGGGACTACACAAGGTGAAAGGCTTTCCTGCATATACCCTTTTCTCATCAATTCTTCCACTTGTTGCTGAATTTCTTTTGTTTCCTCTGGATTGGTGTGGTATGCAGCTCGGTTTGGAAGTGAAGCACTAGGAACAAGGTCAATTTGATGCTCGATTCCTCTCTTAGGTGGCAGCCCCAGTGGTACCTCCTCTAGAAAGACATCCTCATATTCCTATAACATATTAAAAACAATACTTGGTAAAGTAGAGGATAAGTCCTTAGTGGAAAGAAAATTTCCTTGTATAGAAGTACAAAAAATGTGGCATTGGTTCACTCAATTCTTTTAAATTCCCCTTCGTAGCCATCATAACTAATCCCTCTTTTTCTGTTGTCTAGGTTCTTTGTGGCCATGGGGTTTTATTTGGCTTTGGAAACACTCCCTCACTATTTTTGTGGGTCACTCGCAAGTGGTTCTCATTCTCTCGTTGTTTTCTTTTTAGAGCATCCTTCAAAATTTCCTCCGATGTCAAAGGGAGCAAATAAATTTGCTCTCCTTTGTACATGAAAGTCAGCTTGTTGGTCTTCCAAAGATCTGAATATCACGATCATATAACCATGGTCTTCCTAGCAGTTGGGTTGCATAGGCACCACATCGCACTTCACATGATCATTATACCTCCCAATAGAGTAAGGAGCTGTCATAACATGGTTCACATGTAGCGTACCACAATAATTCAACCATTGCATCTTGTATGGATTAGGATGACGCCTCTGTTTTAGCCCCATTCTATCAACTAATTCTTGGCTAGCAATGTTATTGCAGCTGCCATTGTTAATAATAATTCTACACAACTCTTCTTTGATCATGCCTCGAGTGTGGAAATATTGTGCCGCTGCCCATTCTCTTCTTTTGCAGCAGTAACACTAAGCACATGAAGAGAAATAAGGCAGTTGTTATCATCTTCATTGGGTTGGATCTCATTATCATTGCTTTCATGATCCTCATCATATCTTGGATCTTCTTCCTCATGATCACTTTCAAATTCTCATTCACCATTCTCATTCACAATCATGGTCCTCCTACTAGGACATTGTGCAGCAACATATCCACGACCATGGCACTTATGGCATAGAATTTCTCTGCTACGTGCAGAGGAAGTAGCAACTGAAGAAGCAACAGTTGGGGCTACTGCACTTGTAGCAGGTTGCTGCTAATTTATAGGAGATGATGCTATAGAAACCACCATCTTCGAAGGAGTATTAGATGAAGAGGGCCTAGCTATAGCACCTTCGGACCGACCTCCACCAAAAGAAGTGTCGGACTGCTGCTTGTGCCATAGGGCTGCAATAGAATGACTTGCATAAGATTTTTCACATGTCGCTTGCTAAATTTTTCTTTTAGTGCATATAGCTTGATCAACAAAGTCTTGCAAAGTATGGTATGGAAGCATCTCAACAAAACTAGTAATTTCCTCATTGAGACCACCCAAAATTTTTTTTATTTTTTACTCTGGATCCTCTCTAATTCTAGCCCACACTAACAGTAACTCCATCTCCTTATAATACTCATCAACTGATCTTTTTCCTTGCTTCAACATTTGCAACCTATTGTGAAGGTCACGTTGATAGCTTGATGGTACAAATTGCCTTCTTATCACTTGCTTCATCTCTTCCCATGTGTTAATATATTCATAGCCCAACACAAGTTGATTCTCCTGTATCTGATTCCACTAAATCAGAGCATAACAAGAGAACTCCATTGAAGCAAGATTGACACACCTCTAATCAGAGAGATTATGCATTTAAAATTTGATCACGCTACTTAGCCCACTCAAGATATGCATATGCATCCTCTCTTCCAGTGAATTTTGGGATACTCAACTTGACACGAGCAATGTCATCTGGGTCTTCCCTATTACGATGACCATAATGATGCTCTCTATCTCCATGATCAGCACACCACCGATGATCATGGTGCTACCCATGCAGCCCATCATTTGCAAAAGAATTCTCATCAGACCCCTCTTCTTCATCAAAGTCATCAAATTCTTCATCATCAAAACACATATGATCGCCATGACCACACCCATGAGCTCGTCCTCCATCTTGGCCATAATGACTAGCTTGCCTACCACCACCACGACCATCTCTAAAATGACCATGTCTTGTATCATAATTTTCACTACCAAATTCATCATATTGATGCCGAGGAGCCCTCCTCCCATCTGCAAGTGCGTGCATCAAGCATCCTCTGTGAGTCTGCCATTTGGCGCAACTTAACACGTGAAACAAGGGGTTCTTCTTCTCCATGACGACCACTATGAATACTTGAATTGGATCCTAACATGTTAGCACTAATGCAAGATATAGTGGAATGGGTAAATTTATGGAATCACACAACCTAACCTTACCAATGCTATTTCCTGTTCTCAACGACAATGAATTATGCTAGTGTAGTAGCTCAATCAGAAGTGATTCTGAGGTCACAAGGATTGCGAGTCAAATGTCCTAGTTTCTGTTTTTATTTTTGGTGGAGCTATAGGTGGCTAAACAAGGGAGGCTATAGTACTAAAAATCAAGTGGTTTGATGTGCTCAAAAGATATAATGTTGCTGGTATATAAATCACCAAGAACCTAAATATGTAAACTAAATTTTTCAGTAAGAAAACCGCAATATAACCCCTTTCCTCTTTTTTTACTTCTCTTTTGGATCTTTCTTTTCCTCTTCTTTTCTCTAAACTTTTTTCTTTGATTCTTTTTACATTAATAGGGGTGTGGATAACAAGTGAAATACGACACAATATATGTAAAGATGGTGACTAGCAACTTGATGAACACAAAAAACACAAGATAATAGTATCATCAAAGGGCTATAGGATTTTTTGTGGCTTTTTCAATGGACTATAGATGATGAACAAATTAATAATAAACGATAGATAAACTAAAGGTAAATATGTGGATGATTGTGAGACCTACTGTGACCTGATATGAGTTAGTAGGTACCGATATGAATCGGCATGAGGGTGGCTCGATCTTCATGATAGTAGATCAAAAAAACAAAGATAACTTGCTACAAACATATAGCTTTATACCTGACAAAGGTTGGATGCGACCAAGCGACAAGGAGAGAGGCACCGAAACCGTAAAGACTTTGACTCGATCTTTGAACAACCACAGAACCATAATCTAAAGCAAATCCACACAAAACGGTGTAGCCGAACAGTCTACAGAGCACAAACTAGAGGAACCCAGAGGATTCACTTCACAAGTCCAAGAAGAACAAGGAAGAACAAAAGGTTAAGTAAGGCACTTAGTGGCGCGGCTATAATATCATTTAGTTTATCAAATGATCAAAGGTTCCTAATAGCTTAGAGTCAGGGAATATTTATACTAGGAACAACCCTCATAGATGGATATGAAAATGAAATAGAGTTTCTAAAGGAAGGCAATGTGAAAGGTCCCCTTGAAATGGATTTTTGAAGTGGTTTCGCATGACTGTTGGCCTCTAGAGCAGTTTCTAATAAACTGACCATAACTCCTTATTGGAAAGTCCAAATGACAAATAGTTTCTTAGGTGTGGTGTGAAACTAGACTCTAAGAGCTTTCTAGCAATGTATGCCATGCACCACGAAACATTGTATATTGGTATAGTTTTGCATGGCAAGTTGAACCAACATTCTGTCATGATAGACTGTTGACCTTCTAAGCAGTCTGATTAATCCAAACATAACTCTTGATTGTGATGTCCAAATGAGGTGGGGATTGAGGCATTGGAAAGTGGACTTGATGAGCTTTCCAAAATGTCCTTATGGGCCTCCAAAGCTTCACAGAGTTGAGAGTTATGACTGGTTCTTTCTGATGTCTGTACATCACTTTCAAATGTCTAAACATTCATGCGATCACTTTTGGATGTGTGAACATTCATGCATGTTATTTTTCTGTTGTCGCCATTCTCTAGCAGTGTCTCTTCCTCCTCTTCAAATATATTCCTAAGTACAACCAAAGTAGAGCACTTAGGTAGTATAATATTCTCAAAAGTATGAAAATTACAATCAGTAAAGAAAGAATTCACCTGCTCTTGTAGCTTCTTGGCATGACTTCTTGTAAGTGGACCTTGATTTATAGCATTTGGACTTGAACGAGTGTGCCTAGCTGGGATGTCCTCGTCACCTTCTCTCTACCACCCATATTACAGGTTGTCTTCCACATATTACACTAGTGCCCTAGAAAGATGGATCAACTCAAATTGTTCATTTGTGACCAGTCTCATTGCTCAATAATTTAGTTAGAATCCTTATGAAGATTTTAGCCAACTAGATCTAGATGTTCATCCAGTCTCTTGTGCAAAAAAAACCATTGTAGTTTCATTTAGGCAAGAGCTATGCAAGATTGCTTGTCCTAGTGTTTAGAATACTTGCATATGTCCCATCACTCCATGAAACAAACTCATTCTTCTTAAGCTTCATTTGAAAAGGCCTTTGATCAAGTGGAACACGAGGTCATGTTGAAAATCCACAAATTCAAGGGCTTTGGCACACATTAGTTGAGTTAGATGTCACTCATATTCAACTCTAGCAAGTGCAGAGCCAGCATGTTGGCTAGGTACGCCTAGGATTAGCCAACTCTTTTTCCAACAAGTCAACTAGTATGTAGTACTCTCTCCATTCAAAAGTGCTTGGCTTTTCTAGATACATAGTTTTTACCACATATCTAGATATAGTGTATGTCTAGGTGCATAGCAAAATTTATTTATCTAGAAAAGCCAAAATGACTTGCAATTTAAAAAGGATGGAGAAGTTATATGCGTGTACAGTTTTAGCTAATCATTGCTCCTAAATTCTTGAGTCCATGTGTATGTCCAAAGTGCACAAAAAAGCAATAAGTCCTCTATCCACCTAGGCCTAGTTTAGTTCACCCTGAAAACCAAAAAGTTTTCAAGATTCCCCGTTACATCGAATCTTGTAGCACATGCATGAAACACTAAATATAGACAAAAACAAAAACTAATTACATAGTTTAGCTATAAATCACGAGACAAATCTTTTGATCATAGTTAGTCCATGATTGGATAATATTTATCACAGACAAACGAAAGTGCTACAGTACCGAAAACTTTTCACTTTTCGGAACTAAACAAGGCCCTAGTAAACTAATTGAATAGGCAAAACCAAAACCCAACCAAGTACACATTTCACCCTCACCTGACCACTAAGTACTTAGGTTGTGCTTGGCTATGATAGCCCTAGTTTAGTCTTGGTAGTTGAGTGACAACTAGTGAACTAATTCCTTCATTAGAGAAGACTGATGTAGGGTCCACAAAATGGAATTGAGCAAGGCTAGGAGCACGTTGGAGATGATCATGATCATGGTGTAAATGCTTGAAATGGAGAAAAGAGGAAGAGGAAGAAGGAAGGAAAGAGCCCAAAGGCAAAGGTATAACCAATAGGGGTTTTGTTTCATCAGAGGTGCAATAGAGTGCATTGTGGGGTTTAGGATAGATAGTCATACTATTAAGAGAGGAACTCTAAAGCAATTATGGTTATCTAGTGCCACTAGGTGAGAACTAACAATGCATATTGTTGGCATTTCTTAACGTAGTCACTAGGATTAGGCAAACCTATCCCCAACAACTACGCTAGAATGTTCTTATGGTTTCTATGTAGTAATACCACTAGAGTATAGCGATATCACTAGTATTGACCTTGATAGTTCCTTAACCTTTTTAGATATTAATCCACATGCGCATGGAGCTACCTTTTGTAGCATTTCACCCGGTGAGTATTCAAGTATCATTATTTATATTTTTCCCAATGGAAGGCATTGATTAAGATTCTGATATGATCATAAATAGTGATGTTGTGCAAGTTAATCAATTGTTAATACAGGGATAAGAAATAATAATAGAGATAATGGACACACACATGAGCTTTCATCGAATGATAAATAGAAAAGAAACTATAAAAGAATATTCCTAAGTGAGCAGGTATTAATTTAGTATAGTCATATTATGATTAGTTAATGTTCATACAATTTACATAATTACAATTAGTGCTAAGTATGATATGGATCAGGAGAAAATGTGCGTACTCGTCTGCCAGCAGCCGCTATGCCAATTTAGACTCCTACATCCCAAATAAATAGGGGGAATGCTAAGGACGGATAGGGTTGTCACCACCTGCCACCATCCCCTCACTGAAGCAAGGGTCATGCAGGCACCATATCTACGTATACAGAGACTAACCAACTCACCTCAGAACTCTGACCCTACGGATCGACAAGTTACGAATTGGGCACACCTTGCGACATGATGAACCACCACATCCAACTTAGTTGTAATCTTCATTATATAAGTTATATGTTTTATTAAGCACAATGTTAATGATGATACTCTCATGACACATAAACTATATACTAGTTCATATATCAAGATTATAATATCACAACTATACTCTAGTTCATAGATATGACTATAATTGGATAATGAGAGAATGAACTTGGAAGAACTCATGATTCTATTCTCACCCAAAGTGGTCTTCTTCCAAGGAGTCAAGCTCTCCAAGGTAGCTTTGCCTTACTCTTCTACTAACAAGAAAGTAAAAGCTACAACTAAGAAGTGAAAGTGAGGATTGCACAAGATGGTTGTGTTGTGTGTTGTGTGTTTGTGTGTCGAGGGGAGCGTGGCCTCCTATTTATGTAGGGGAGAAAGGCGGTAAGTCCCGTGCGGTTGCACTGGAGCACGCTGGGAACCGCCTCTACTCACTGACATGTAACCACTCATGAAGGTTGGTGGTAGGAGGAGCCAGTAGGGGGTCGACCAAACCCTAGGGTCGGTCGCACCCGGGCCACCACGTCTTGGCCACCGCCTTTGCATGGTGGATCCTGGTGGGCTCCTAGTTTGGGCCATTACGTGTTGCTTCTTGTTTGGATGGCGTATTCTTGTTTATTGCACTTATACGAGTTGAAAGTGCCTTTTGATGAATTATTCCCATGTATTTGTGTTCATGACATGCAAAATACAATCCTCCAAATACATGTGGAACTAAGTTAAAAGTAAATGCATATGTGATGTTGGTTTGCTGAATTCCCCTATCTTTGATAATAATTGACGATCAGATTTCATCATTTAGTGACTGTCAACAAATCCCCCAAGCTTAACCTTTGCTCGTCCCAAGCAAACATTAAGTTGTTTGGATTGTTGATCAGGAGTTGCTACTATGCCGATATAATTCATAAGCACCATGGCTGTAACAAAGTACTCCTTCTCAATTTAAATAAGTTGGCATTTTTATATACTCCTTTAACTTGGAATTCTATGGGGCTTCTACTTCCAATCCTTGGGTGGTTGCAAGATACAATGACATAATAGATTTACTAATCATTTGTTCCTTGATCATCCTTTCATCTAGAGGTTATATGAATTTTGAAAATAATAAACAAGTTCCTCAAATGATTCACTCAATCGCTCAGTGTGTATGATCCTTACCATAGGCCTTTGATAATGCCTTTTTTCATCCTACTTCTAGGAAGGTTTATATGTGGAGTTCTAGGTAGGTATGAATAATGTGCCTACTTGTATCACATAATATTGCTAAGTCAAAACCAGATCTAAGGAGATGCAAGGCACACACTTAGATCAAGATGTGCAAGTGTGTGGATTATTTTCTAATCCTATTTTTTTGAACTCCTTTGTCATGAATCTCATTCTTTTCTAGGAAATATGGAGAAGATGGGCTATGCTTTTTTATCTCTCTTTTTGGCGGGTATCTTTGTACCCCTTTTTCTCTCATGCCCTTTGGCATGGATATTACATACCCCTTTTTCTATTTTTGTATAGCCCAAATTCCTTTTATAAATTTTGAAAGAGACCATGGCACATGAATGGAGTATTTATTATTTTTGGTGGATGGATGGTATGTTTTTCCATAACTCTTAGTGTGAGAGTTAGCATTTTTATTTCTGGGTGTATGTGAATCTTGATCATGGGTGCATGGCAAGTATCTCGATATGGGTCACATCAATTTGACAAAGCTCAATGTAAATACAAGCAGCATATGACTAAGGTTTGGAATTTAAATATTTTCATATGGTTGTGGTAGGAATTTATAACCATTGAGGAACATGTCATTTTTTTAAAAAGAAAACTCTGGGTGTCAAGTTTTTCATAGAACTAAGTCATAGCATAATCCATTTAGCATATCATAACTCGCAACAACTTAGAAAAAGGATTATGCCTTTCCAACCCACAAGTTTCTCAAGTCTTAGGTTAAGACATTTTTAGCCAACAAACTTAAACATTGGAGAATACTAAGTTACAAACTAGGCACAAGATGAACTATAAACAGAGAAACTATTCATTATTTCAACATAGGGAGAACTTAAGCATCCTAGTTACATATGAGAGTGGAATTAATATATTTTTGGGTTATTTTATCATATTTATATTTTTTAATGTTAGATGCTAAGAAATATATTGATGCATATTTTTTATTGTCTCTTTTTTGAATGTAAATAAAAACTAAAAAGAAAGAGGGGGGAGGGTACTTACCTTGACAGGGTCCTCCCCCAAGCTTGTCCTTCGCTCATAGCCCCTCTTTCTTATTAGAAGCAAAACTTTATAGATGTGTTTCATTCATTTGTTATTTGTTTCGTTATTATTTCTTTTTGTAATGGTTAGTCCTTTTGTAATCATTCAATTTCCATGCTTGGCACTTTAAGTTAAACTAAACAATTGATGAGTAGATTAAATAAACTAAGCTTCATGCTTATACTAAAGAGCCTATAGTGTATGAAAAATTATATTTTAAATTAAGTGTTTTGGCATAGATCACGAATGATTAAGAGATTTTTTTAATAAAACCCAAATTTTTATTAACATTTTTATCCTATACTTAGCTAAGTGATCAAAAGCAATATTTCTGCCAGAAAGAATTATTTTCTAAAGGATTTTGTATAGGAGATCGTGCTGATATTATTTTTGTTAAGAAGATAACTATCGATTTACCTTCGGCAAGGGTTTACCTTTTTGTGTCTGGTGAACAAGACTCTTCTCCTTTTTATTTTGTTCCTGATGATGAAGCACCTAGTCCGGGAGAAACAAATGTGGATGATAGTACCTCTTTCTCCACACCATTTTGGTCTTCTTTGGCAATGCAGGAGTAGGTTTTGGAGCATTTTCTTTGGGCTGCCAAGTCTTCTTGTTCATCTTGAGTGGGATGGGTGTGGCTACAAATTCTTTAGAAGTTGCCTCTTTCTTTTGTTTCAACTTTTTCCTATTGGTTTTGTCCTTTTCACCAAGTCGTTCACAAGGTGAGGTTCGATACGCACCTTCTTTAATCCCTGGGGATTAGGCCCATACTTTATGTGAATCATTGAACATTGCTCCTTCCTCGGTTGTCCAGCCTGCTGAAAAAATTGTGTGTTGTGTATGCAGTCCTTTGGTTTGGTTCTTTTTAGTTGTTTTATTCTTATTATAACCAGTAAAAGGACACTTAAGAATTTTGCCTTCAATTCTAAATTTAACATGCCCTGCACCAACATAAATTGTAGCATTTGCAGTGTTAAGGAATGGTCTCTCCAGAAGTAGAGAGATCCCCTCAGGCCGACCTATGTCCAGGATGACAAAGTCAGCAGGGACACATTTGTCTTGAATTCTGACCATAGTGTCTTTTGCCATCCCTTCAGGGCACCTAGAGGTCTGATCTACCATTTGTATAAAGAAGTTTAGAGGGACCAAGGGTCCACCATATAGCGCATCATATATTTTCTTGGGCATAATGTTAATGCTTAACCCGAGATCACATAGAGCATTATCAAAGTTGTGCGGGCCAATTGAGCATTGAATTGTTGGTCGCCTAGGGTCTTCCTTTTTTGGATAAAAAGTGATTGTATGATATCACTAAAATTATCATGGCATAAAAGTTGTTCATCCTTTATTGTAACTAGGTTGGCAGATTCTAATGGGGCCATAGGTTGTTCAGAAGTTTTGGATGGGTTGTTGGTGGGGATTACAGCGACAATTTGAGCTAGTTGAGTTTATATCATTTTATTAAAGCTCAATTGGTTTTGCAAGGAAGTCAAATTTTCTAATTTAGAGTTTATATTTTCAATATTTTTATCATGATAGGTGAGTTTCTTGGTAAGATTTTCATTAATTTTAGCTTGCCCTAACACTAAATCTTTCAAAGAAGGTTGATTCAAAGTATAAATAGAATTGGAATTTTAGTTCGAATTACCTTGGTAGGATACATGTTGTTGGTTGTTCCACCCATTATTACCTGGTTGGCGAAACCTGTTGTTGATGAACGCTACGTCTTCTCGGGTTTTGGGGCAGTCATTCCCCGAATGGCCAACATTCCCATAGACTTCACACATCATGTGTGAGTCCATGGCCTAGACGGTGCCCCTCATAGCATCCTTCTCTTAGGCACAATCTTCCAACCTTTTCATCAGCAGGTCTATTTTTACGGAAAGCATGTCCGTTTCTTTCACGGTATGCATTCCTTTTTATGATTTTCTTTCCTCTCCTAGCTTTAAATTTGTTTCCTCCCCTCAGCCTTTTCACCATTTTATTGATCAGAGCCATGGCTCTATCAATAGTGACCAAGAGAAAGGCCCCTCCAGTAGTAGCGTCAATGTGCCCCCTTAGACATCAGGGTTAACCCATCATAAAAGTTCTAAAGCACTAACCAGTTTTCAATGTCACGATGTGGGCATGCTTGGATGTAATCTTGGAGTCATTCCCATGCCTCAGGAATTGATTCCATGGCACTCTGTTGGAAGTTTGAAATTCTTCCTCTCAGGACATTGGTTTTGCCTATGGGGAAGAACTTGGCGAGGAACACAACGGAACATTTGTCCCATGTATTGACAACTTCCTTTTCCTTGTAGAACCATTGTTTTGCTTTCCCTGCGAGGGAAATGGGAAACAAATGGAGCCTTATGCTTGCAAGTGCGACATCGTTGATGATGATGGTGTCACAAAGCTCGAGGAAGTGTTAGAGATGCGTGTTCGTGTCCTCACTTGGTGTTAATCTAGAATTTTAGGAGACAAAGAATTGTCTGTGGGCCTGCTTTATAGAAAGGAGGAATGGCTGGATAGTAGATTCGACTAAACAGAAGCACAGATGAAAATAGTCGATCAAGGGATGTTGAATCAAGGAAAGACGTGAGAAGACGTGTCAGGTTTCATTATACAAACCCGTTTTGGCTCCGGCCACCAACCTTAGGAGTAGGAGTAAGAGTAGATCTCGACAAGACCTTCGACAAATCGAGCTGCATCGGTTAATTTTGACCTTCGGTTTGCTTATAAGTATTGTCATGGTTCACGTTTAGTTTATCATGGTTGCATCATTCGAACTCGTGTTAAGCTTAATTTGAACTATTTATCGACTTAGATCTTATTTGTAAAGGCTGCATTGTTCTAATCTCTTGCAAAGACAGATTTAAGTTAGTAACTTATCGACTCTGTTAAATTGACAATTTAATAGATTCAATAAGTTATCAATATTGTTTAGAGTTTAATGTTTTATTTCTTATAACAATATTCTACCCAATCAAGATTCGACAGATTAGTTTAAGCTTTAAATATGAACTCTTGCGGTAAATTCCAATAAACAATATTTATCAAGTAAATTTAAGATAGCTAATCTGTTGATTTTGATTGTTACATGTTATGTGTTCAAGATATTTATCTAATCATAATTAATCTGGTAATTAAAAACCAAATTTGATTATGACAAAGTAAATAGGTCTTGTTCATGCTTCATGGACCCTGTATCAGCTAAATAGCCGATCTGGTTAAGCTTCAATGAATAGCACACGTGTGTAAATCTAATTATAGCATTAAATAGATTAATAATTTGTGTTGAGTTTATTGAAGCCCGCTGACCTTTAGACTAGGTGAATTTAAACTTAACATATTTATGAAAGTGACTTATTAAGATCGTAGGGCTTTAGACCAGTTTTAATAAGTTATTGTTTGTTTAATAAATAAAATGATAAGCATGCGTAAACTATATCCTATATTCATACAACGTATCGACTAAATAGCCGATTCAGTTACTTTTTGTTCATAACTTAACCGCTCAATAATATTTAAAAGTAGAACAATAAATGTCATAATGCATTATCATTATTAGGAGTTGACTTTTTAGTCAATTTTCTTTGGTCAACGGCTTCTTTGAGCCATATATTTTGGAACTGTCTAGCAATAACTAGTAGATTCCGTAATTTAACGTTTGTTTTTCTTTCTTGTCAATTTTAGGTCAAATTGACTAGCACGCCTCGGATTTAAAATCACCTAGCTAAGCTCGTGCTTTGAGGCTTAGGAGGTCCAGAACTCTAGCTTCTACACACCCTCTAAGAGCCACCGAGACTGTTGAGCAAGAAGCAAATTTTTACACCAACACTTGGCAAACCATGGAATTGGTTTGCCTACACCATCGTGATGAGGCCAGTGCGGAGGTCAAAGTTTCTGACCCCAATATCGATAGTGGGCCCCGTGGGCACGTTGGCAACATTGGGAATAGAGTAGTCATGGAGTGACTTGGCCATAACGGTAGTAGGGGATGGTGCAGGGTCGACTGGGTCATCTACCGGTGGAGGTGGAGGTGAGGTATAGTGAGAGATGGTACGGGGCCGGTTCCTCTTTAGGATAGCCTCCAGTTTATGGATGAAGTTATCTGGATTATCGATGAAGTCATACACTATCCCTATTTTCATCTACAATGGGAGAAAACAAGCGAAGTTAGCCTACATAAACAATGGCTACCTTACATGCATACTATTACGAACATATCATTATGAATCTTAATCATTTATGTCTTACCCGGCAACGGTGCTAGAAATGCTTGTTGGTATTTCTTACCATAGTCACTAGGATTAGGCAGAGAACCTATGCTAGAAACGTCCTTGTATAGTTTCTACGTAGTAATACCGCTAGAGTATAGCGATATCACTAGTATTGACTTTCATAGTTCCTTAACCTTTTTAGATATTAATCTGCAAGCGCACAGAGCTTTTGTTTGTAGCATTTCACTCAGTGGTTATTCAGATATTATTATTTATATTTTTTCCAAAGGAAGGCATTGATTAAGATTCTAATATGATCATAAATAGTGATGTTGTGCAAGTTAATCAATTGTTAATACAGGGATAAGAAATAATAATAGAGATAATGGACACACACATGAGCTTTCCTCGAATGATAAATAGAAAAGAAACTAATAAAAGAATATTCCTAAGTGAGCAGGTATTAATCTAGTATAGTCATATTATGATTAGTTAATGTTCATACAAGTTATATGATTAGAATTAATGCTAAGCATGACATGGATCAAGAGAACATGCACGTACTAGTCTGCTAGCAACCGCCATGCCAATTTAGACTCCTACATCCCAAACGAACAAGAGAAATTGCCAAGGACTCACAAGGTTGTCACCACCTGCCGCCATCTCCTCACTAAAGCAAGGGCCATGCAGACACTAGCCTCTCCATACCCAGGCACCATGCCTACGTATATAGAGACTACCCAACTCACCACAGGACTCCGACCCTACGGATCGACAAGTTATGAATTAGGCACACCTTATGGCATGATGAACCACCACGTCCAACTAAGTTCTAATATTCATTATATAAGTTATATGTTTTATTAAGCACAATGTTAATGATTATACTCTCATGACACATAAACTATACACTAGTTCATATATCAAGATTATAACATCACAACTATACTCTAGTTCATAGATATGTCTATAATTGGATAATGAGAGAATGAACTTGGAAGAACTTATGATTCTATTCTCACCCAAAGTGGTATTCTTCCAAGGAGTCAAGCTCTCCAATGTAGCTTTGCCTTACTCTTCTACTAACAAGAAAGTAAAAGCCACAACTAAGAAGTGGAAGTGAGGATTGCACAAGATGATTGTGTTGTGTGTTGTGTGTTTGTGTGTTGAGGGGAGCTTGGCCTCCTATTTATATAGGGGAGAAAGGCGGTAAGTCCCCTACGGTTGCACTAGAGCACGTTGGGAACCGCCTCTACTCAGTGACATGCAACTACTTATGAAGGTGGATGGCGGGAGGAGCAAGTAGGGGGTCAGGCGAACCCTTTGCCCGCACCCTGGCCACCTTTTTGCATGGTGTATCCTGGTGGGCTCCGGGTTTAGGCCTTTACATGTTGCTCCTTGTTTGGATGGTGTATTCTTGTTTATTGTACTTGTACGAGTTGAAAAGCGCATTTTGATGAATAATTCCCATGTATTCATGTTCATGACCTGCAAAATGCAATCCTCCAAATACATGTGGAACTAAGTTAAACGTAAATGCATATGTGATGTTGGTTTTCCGAATTTCCCTATCTTTGATAATAATTGACAGTCAGATTTCATCGTTTATTGACCGTCAACACATATGTTTTAAACTTAGTGTCATGGTGAAGAAACAAGTGAAAACATGTTGAAAATGTATTGAAAATCTAACTCGGTACTGAATGGTGTCGTGTTCAATGGAACATACTTGGGAGTTCGCACTTTTGAAAAGAGTTTTTGAAAGAGTGGCTGATTGGAGGGTTTTGCAAGTCACCTAGTTCGTCTAGTGCCTGGCCCTCGAGCACCAAATCTTATGCTTGCACCCTAGCCCCTTGTACTAATTGATTAGTGTACCGATTGGTGGGCCACCAATTTCTCCTATGCCCCTAGGGCAGTACCATCGGAGCTTAGGCTCCATGGGGTACATGTGGTGTATTCCTTTAAGTCATGGGAGTTTTCATAAAGGGCCATCAAAAACTTAGTGGTAAAGAACCAAAGTTTTTCTCTAATTGTGTCTCTAGGTGAGCACCAGAGCAAAGGTTCAAGGAGCTATTCTCCTTGTATGTTTTTCTCATAGTGCAGGGGTATCAATAGTGATGCCTTCATGGGAGCACTAGAGGAAGTGCCAATCCAATAACTAGTTTCTTGAGGGGGATCTAAAAACAGAGGTGGGTTCAGTCATTTTAGCTCTCTTGGCACCCTTGGTTGATATATCCATACATAGTTAGAGGCTTAGAGCTCAAGAACACACTCCATTCACTTTGATTACTTGAGATTGCATTAATTTGAGATTGGAGAGAGATCTAGTGCATTTATCTCCTCTCGCCCCTTTTGTTTGTCCTTGCAACTAACTTCTTATGGACCTGCTAAATGCGACCAAGTGCATGTCATCCTTTCTTGCCTTCCCTTTCAATAGCATACAAGTGACTTCCCAATTATTCAGCATGTTGATCGCACACTGAACTTGACGCAAGGTTGTGTTAGACAACTTTTTTCCTATAAGCAATGCTAAATTCTTTTATTGAATCCACTAGTATGAAAAGTCAGTTATGCTAAATCCATGATGGTGTCGACCAATATCCCAAATGTTAAATTGAATGTTCTTTCATACACATTTTGTTGCTCCAAGGATTTTTTGCCTTTTGACTATCTTGGTCTAGCCTTCAGTGTTACTAAACCTAGAGTTTAGGATTTTATGGCCTTTGCCCTTTGGTCTCAAGATGCGAAAAAGCTCAAGTGCGACACAAAGGAAATAGACATGAACCATATGGGATCAAAACTCATACTACTTTTATTTTAAAATGATATAAAGGGGGTGTGGTGGAATCCATTCATCCATGTTCAAATTCTCGACTCAATTTAAGTGCTTATATTTTGTTTAGAATTATTTTAGAATTTAGTGGTGCTATTTTTTCAGTGGTAGACGATATACCCATCGACAGCGAGACATGTGATGATTCCCTGAGGTTGCTCATAGGGTTATGATATGTGTGCATGCGTTTGTAGAGGATGATTGTACATACATACAGATCATCTGCATCTATACTATGATTCAAAAAAGAAAATAATAAAGGGGATTTTTGGATCACATCTAGGATTCTTATAATCTTGATTATGGAGTATAATAGTTAGAGTAATTGGATTTGTAGATTATTGTTGTGGATTATTCTTGGTTCAAGTGATAAATACTCATAATAATCAAAAATGGATTATAGGATTATTGTAATATGGTGTTTTAATTATGATAATACATATCAAAATCTATCATGTTTGATCACAATTAGATTATTTTAGCTGATTCTTACAATAACTGTGGATTAAAAGTCCCGTAGGACAACCCAATTATTTTAAAATTAACCTAATTTGCTTACCCTAGAAATAGTAAGGACCGAAAAAAATGAGCTGGTGGTGCTTGAGAAACAGAAATATTTTCCTTTTAAAAATGAAAACAAGTACCTTAACTATTGCCCTTATTTGATGGCCGTGGGCATTGATGCTCTGAATCACAGCAATTACGACTAGCCTATCATCAACAACTCAAATGCACTGCCGAATCATTCCAATATAATAGGAAAAGAAATCACTCATTAACTAGTATATAGTCATCATTGTCAACAGACAACAGCTTCTTCAAATCCAGTTGGAATTCTTGGTCGAAGACCACACCAGAATAACAACATGAATGTTGGCAACCAAAACATTAATTAATGAATTTAATCGTTGTTCATATATGGAGCAAAAAGACAGTGGTCTCCGCCTCCGGAGGTCAGCACGTGACAGACCAACCCAGCAACAAAACATACCATCCAGCGCACGCGCCTCCACAGCCGAAAACGCGTCCTCAGTACTACTCACTCACGAGAACCAAATTCGACGACGCAGTGACGCGTGTAACTTTTGTGTTTGAAAAAGAAAATAAACAAACGCGTTTGCTGCTTTTCATGTTAACTAAATTTTATCCTAACATAAGAATTAATTGACTTTTCTCATTCCGGGAGGAAACACAAATTTCATTGTATTATTAGTTAGATAATTCACAAAGAGAATTCAAATTAGTACTTGATAAAGAAAAATAAGTTTAACAACAAACGACCTAGTAGTGCATACTAGTAATATTGTGCGGAATGATAAAAGACAAGAAAATCACAAAAAAAAAATTGGTTGGAATAACACATTGTGCGCTACCAAGCCAGCTCCCGTGTTTTTTTTTCTTTTTGACAACAAGTCAGCTCCCGTGTTGTTCATCACCAAGTACTACGCGTATCTTTTTTTCGAGTAACAAGTTGCTCCTAGGTGGCCTCGTCGGGCTGCAAAATTGCCGTCCATGTGTCTGCCCCTGTTGTTGCATCTACAAGTTTATTGGTTTGTCTGAAAAGTCATAGTTTAAAGTATTGTTCGCTAATTTATTGTGAGAGAAAAACACTACTAAATGTCAAACAGATTTAGTAAATAAGCTCAAACAAATAGGCTCTATATCGTCGTGCCCTATGCATCGACGATTGTGCTATGTAATCTTTGCTACGTCATCCATGAGCAAAAGGTCTTTATAGGATATTCCAGTTCTCCATCACTGACATCGAGCTCTAACATTATGGTCATACCTTCTGTCTGTAGCGCTGGCTTTTAAGTAGTCGTGTCAACTCGGATTGCTCACCTTCAAGCTAGACACATCTGCCTCCGCATAGCTTCTCCTTTGTCTAGCACGATCACATCTTATGTGTCATGGTCTCTTATCCACCTATTTTGTCTAATCTGACAATCGTGAGTTGCATCGGCACCTTCTACCCTTGTCATTCTGTGCACTACAACCGTCGATGATGCATGTTTGCGGCTCTCTACCTCATACGTCCAGTATTAGCAACATTGGTGTGTGCCTTCATCCACGACGTGGTCCCGACCTGGTAACTTCGAATTACATCAACCCTCCCTGGCTTGTGTCGTCATCTTTGACAGCCTTGACTGCAACGATGTTGACATCCCCTTGTTGCACGATTGTCTTCAACTTTTTTTTTCTAGTCTCACCGTCTGCAACGCTCCTGTTATGACTACGAGGCTATATTTGAGTAAGAATAGTACCACGATATCCATCCACGTGCGGTGTTAGTCATATATATTTTATATAATTAGTCTATAAAACTTAATGCAATGCAAATTCCACCAATTCTATTCTCACCGAAAATCCAAGCAAAAAGTTTTTTTCTAAATAAAATAAATCAGAGGAAGAGCGCGGGAGGGGAATACAGTATTTGCCAATTTTCCGACAACTGTCTTCCTTTTTTTTTGAACTAAACAATACCTGTCTTTTGCCATCCTGTCACTCACTCACACACTCCCCACACTCTTGCTTATTAGCCCGTCGTCCTCTTCTCTCTCAATCCCCATCCCCAAATCTCCCATGGCTTCTTCCCCTCCCCCACCGCCCATCCGCACCGTCCTCGCCGCCACCCTGCTCCTCCTCCTCGTGTACCTCCTCCCGCACAATGCCGCCGCCGCCGCCGCCGTAGCCGACGCGTCGTCTGCGGTGAACCCGTTCACGGCGAAGGCGGCATTCATCCGGTACTGGAACCGCAAGGTGCCCAACAACCGCCCGCACCCGGCCTTCTTCGTCGCCAAGCTCTCCCCGCTCCCGGCCGCCGACTCCGCCTCCTTCCCCACCGCGCTGCCCGACATCCGCGCCCGCCTCCCCGAGCTCTGCACCAAGGCCGCGCTCCTCTGCCCCGGCCCGGCTACCACCGACGCGGCATCGCTGGCGGCATCGGGCCCCAGAGGCGGGGGCCCGTTCAAGGGCTACAGCAACGCCAACTTCTCCAACTACGGCACCGGCGGCGTAGCGGGGGCCGACTCGTTCCGGAACTACTCCCCGGACCTCAACATCGCCGCCGACAGCTTCCGCCGCTACGGCCGGGACTCGTCGGGACGCGCCGACAGCTTCGCCTCCTACGAGTCCGACGGCAACGTCGTGACCGCCAACTTCACCTCGTACGCCGGCGGCGCCACGGGCGGGTCGGGCTCCTTCGCCGCGTACGCCGCGGAGACCAACGTCCCGGACTCCACCTTCACCAACTACGACGCCGGCGCCAACGGCCGCGGCCGGAGCTTCGCGTCCTACTCCCAGGAGGCCAACCACGGGGAGAACGGCTTCTCCGGCTACGGCAAGAGCGGCAACGGCGTGCGGGAGACGTTCTCGTCCTACGGCAACGAGTCCAACGTGCTGGGCTCCGGCTTCGCCAACTACGGGCAGTCCGCCAACGGCGCCACGGACACGTTCACGGGGTACGGCGTGGAGGGGAACGTCCCCGAGAACACGTTCCGGAACTACGGCGCCGGCGGGAACGCCGGCGTGGACACCTTCAAGAAGTACCGCGACGACGCCAATGTCGGCGACGACAGGTTCACCTCCTACGCCAAGGGCGCCAACGGCGGCGCGGCGGAGTTCCAGAGCTACGGCAACTCGGCGAACCCGGGCAGCACCACCTTCAAGGGCTACGGCGAGGGCAGCAACCCCAACCACCACATTGGGTTCAAGGAGTACGCCGGCGAGAACAACACCTTCAAGGGGTACGCCAAGACCGGCGTCAGCTTCAAGGAGTACCACAACACCTCCAGCTCTACTGCGGCGCTGACGGTGTCGGCGGAGGCGGCGGCATCGATGCAGCACCACGACCACCTGAAGTGGTCGCCGGAGCCAGGGAAGTTCTTCAGGGAGCAGGAGCTGGTGTCCGGGAACCGAATGCCGATGCCGGACATCAGGGACAAGATGCCGCCCAGGGCGTTCCTGCCCCGCGCCATCGCGGCGAGGATCCCCTTCGATCCCCAGGCCGTGTCGGAGGCGTTCGGTCTCCCCCTGGACACGGCGCTGGGGAAAGCCGTGTCGTCGACGGTGGCGGAGTGCTTGCGCGCGCCGAGCAAGGGCGAGACGAAGCGGTGCGCGACGTCGGCCGAGGACGTGGTGGACTTTGCGGTGGAGACGCTGGGCGACGACATCGTGGTGCGCAGCACGGCGTCGACGGCGGGCAGCGGCGGCGACGTCCGGCTCGGGACGGTGACGGGCGTGGACGGCGGGAAGGTGACGCGGTCCGTGTCGTGCCACCAGAGCCTGTTCCCGTACCTGGTGTACTACTGCCACTCGGTGCCCAAGGTGCGGGTGTACGAGGCCGACATCATGGCCGCCGCCGCCGCCGCCGATGATGATGGTGGCTCGGACGCCGGCGAGAAGGAGATCATCAACCACGGGGTGGCCATCTGCCACCTGGACACGTCGGACTGGAGCCCGACCCACGGCGCGTTCGTGGCGCTGGGCGGGAAGCCCGGCGAGGTGGAGGTGTGCCACTGGATCTTCGAGGGCGACATGACGTGGACAGTCGCGGATTGAGTGACGACGTTCGTTCTCCTGCCCTGCTGCTAGCGGGCTTTGCAAGATCACAACAAGACTGAACTACTAAGAAGAATTATTTTCTCTCTCGCAATTAATTTTTTTTTATTTTCACTCCTTTCTTGATCTACCTTATATAACGAACGAAGGTGGTAAGAATTGTGCGATTGGTGCAGGAGGAGAAAAAAAAGGTTTGGTGATGATGAAAACTGTAAAACTGTAAAAATCTTGGGTGGGGGATGGAATGGAATAGCTGGCGATGTGATTGTCTTGATCAAATTGCTGCTTATGGTCAATGGTGGTGGTGCAACTGCAAACAAAGGAATTAGTTATAATTCCAAAACAAAAGCTTGGTCAAATTTGAGCTAAAGTGGTTTGGTTCAAGTACGTCGTGTCATTTTCAGTGTGTATATGTAGCAGATCTCGGACAGAAGCAAATAGTTGCTTCCATGATCTCATCTGATCTCAGAAGAAAAGCGAGCAGCTTGTAACCCAAGTCACCGGCTCATGATCCGGATACGGGTGGGCGGCCTTTTTGTAACCATGGACCATGGACGGACCATGCTCCAAAGTTCCAATGTCCAAAGGGGAGGGGGAATTAGAAACCGTGTGAGAAAGAACCACCACACAGTTCGTTTCTCATGGCCTGTCAATTCCAGCATTGGAATGGAATTGATTCCGAACTCGATCCTGCCACTGGCGTGGCTCAAGAAAATGGCAAGTCCGCGACCAACCATGGTACCATTGTAGGAGGAGTATGTTGCAATGTCATTTTCGGCGAGAATCTCGACAAGACGACCACCTTGGGTTGGTAGTCCTGAGGATCAAAACGCCTACTATAACCGAGTGATTCGTTGCCTCTTTGTGAGTTGTGACAGGTGACCGGGTTCGGGGACACGTTCTAGTGCTCTGGGCTCCTGATTCCTGAGCCCTGCACTGCACTGCATTGGATGTTCATGCGTGTTCTCTTGGTTGTAATAACAGGGCAGCCGTGGATGACAACAAGAGCCTGGACCTGGAGGCGACTGCGTTGTTGCCTAGCGAGCGTGCATCTTCAGTGCCCGAGTGGTAGTTTAATCCGGGAAGGTTTTGGCGTCTGGCCGGCCAGTCCAGATTGCGAGCTGCTGCTGCAACTTGCTCTTGCTGGGTGGGTGGCCGTGGCTTTGTCAGCTGGCTGCTGCTCACGAGCTATAGGCACGGCTGAGCCTGGGCCTCTCTCCCTCTTCCCGTGACGGCTACGAGTACTGCTCTGTGATCTTGCAATCACGAGGGCAGCCTAATTCTGGCGTTATATAATAGTATTCAGATTACTGTACTAGTTGTCCAGGTTACAAGAGTCAGTGCCGCTGCTGCCCATTGACCGTGCCGTGCAACACTCCCTGCTCTCTGATTCTGAACGACGACATGCCTATCAGGAAGCTACCAGGTGTATCCTGTCGCCTGTTTATACTGAACCTGCAGTCCTGAACTGCAAAGATTTCTCACATCCTCATCATCTTCCACTTCCATGCTCCTTCCTTCCTTGATCAAGATCATCCATTGGCATTGGAATGGAGATACGACGGCGGTGATAAACAAAACAATTCGGCGTGTTTCTAAAATGAGCAGAATCTCTATTAATTATTTTTTGTTTAGTGCAAGATTGGATGGAATCATGGAGCACTGAAGATCTCGTCCCATTATGTCACCTCGGATGATCTAGTGCTCTCTATTCTTGGTGGTGGTGGTGGGGGGGGGGGGGG